>MDSV01080863.1_pt1 | contig 14510 bp, 15 predicted proteins | sample 810851 | NCBI WGS metagenome assembly MDSV01 (sample SAMN05326640, study PRJNA326480) | marine metagenome | isolation source: seawater | place: Atlantic Ocean: North East | collected 2012 | reverse complement strand
CTCGATGTCCTTGTAGACCGAGCCCGCGTACTTAAACGTAGCCTCCGCGATCACACGTTCCCAGTTGTCGCATATCGTGGCGGCGAAGTTTCTTAACTCCGAGCGCTGGGAGTCGGTCAGGGCCTTCCCATCTGCTTCCGTAATCAGCTTGCGTCCGTCAATGAACGCTTGTGTGACGGTATGCAGATATTTTGTCTTTCCGCTCTTATCGGCGTCGGCCGCGTAATAGGCATGCGCAAACGTCATCTCACTCTTGAGGTCGACGCTACCGTTGCCATTCGCATCGGCCACGTCCAGGCCTTTGCCTTTCGCGATGTTATAGGCCGATTTGGGGGTCAGACTCATCGCGTGGGCCGGGGCACCCCAGTACCCAAATGCCTCGTCCCATGAGTGCTCCTTACCGGTGTAGTAGGCACCCTTTTTGTAGGGCTTGTTATTCGGTTTATTATCGGCGTTGAGTTTCTCGTCCAGGTAGCCGTCGCACGCTTGGTTGTAGAATACGGCGCCCATCAGATACTTAGAGACCAGTTGGGTATAGTCCATACCAGACCTGGCATCAAACCCCTTATCCGATTTTGCGGCCTTATCCATCCAGAGCTCTACCATTTCTGGACCCGTCATCTCATTAGGCCACCCCGTCACCACTCTGTTCAATGTTTTTTTGTTTAGGTTTTTCCCACCCGAGATCTTGTTAATATCTGTATCTGTGACAGGGAACCCATCCTTAGTCTTAGGATCAAGAGCTATTAGTTCGCCTTTTTGTCCAGCCCAAAACTTTTGCATCTCATCACGTGACATTCCGCCTGAGATTGTCTTTTTTAGGCTATTATGAAGCACGTGCCTAGCTACTTGACCGGTGTAAGCCACCGAATTTTTCTTTTCGCCAGAATACCCTTTTAACGTGATCGGGTATGGCCCATAGGATTCGGCTTGACTGGCTGACACACCCAGCGCGAGGACGGTCCCCACAGCGACCGCAAGGGTAACTTTTCTGTCCATTTTTTTGCTCCTGTATTTACGGCTCTCATAAAACGAGTACCACACAATAGCAAAACATGTTAATAATGCAAATAATTCGCATTAAGATTAACAAATCCGGAATAAATAATGATCGATCTGGTTTATATCGCCATCCTCAAAGCGAATCGGCTAAGGCCCACGACTGTTCGGCTGGCAGTGCTCTCAGTGATGTCGGACTATGAGGAAGGAACTCATTTTACGATTGAGAAGATCTTTGACGACCTTATCAGTAGTGGCGTCAGGAAGAGTGTGGGATCGATTTATCGGACCCTCAAGGAATTCGAGGACTCAGGTATAGTGATCCGACACCAGTTCGATTCGATCGGGACCGTCTATGAATCAAACACCGGTCCAGACCACGATCACACGGTTTGCGTGGTGTGCGGTAAAATTAAGGAGTTTTATAAACCGGAGTTCGATTCACTACGCAAAGAAGTCGTTTCTGAATCAAAAGGACGCCTAATCAAGCACACTCAGACCCTATATGTGATGTGCGAAGATTGTCTATAAATCACGCAGCTGAGAACCGGCTCGGACTTTGAAAATGTTCACCATACTGGCAAAGTAGTCTCTCGCACTCTTTCCTTGCCTTGAAGGCGCATTGCCCGCACTCAGCGCAAAGACCCGTCGCCTCGGAGATTTCTTTGAAACTACTACATCCCGATTCAATTGCTTCAATGACCCTGTCTTCCGAAACAGCACTACAAATACACAGATACATTCGCTTCCTCCCTGAATGCAAATGATTATCATTAAAGTGGCTACTGTTTCAAGCAATTATTTCTCTAGTCGTGAATTTGCGACTGCAAATAGTTCTGCAGCCCTATCTCGCCAATTAACGTCTGCTGGGTTTCATACCAATCGATTGCAGTCTCACTTGCACTGAGTAAACCCTCCAGGAGATCACGGGTCACGTAGTCCTCTGCGGTCTCGGCGAGCGCAATCCCGGCTTGTAGGTTTGGTCGAGCCACCCCCACTTCGTAACTTAAATCCGAGCCCAGACACTCCGGTACATTTTCACCAATATTTAAAACCCCGAGATTCTGTAAATTTGGTAAACCCTCTAGAAAAAGTACCCGTTCAATGATTTTGTCTGCCTCCTTCATGACACGAATCGACTGACGGTATTCCTGTTCGTTTAGTTTTTCGAGGCCCCAATTCTTAAACATCCTTGCATGGAGGAAATACTGATTTATCGCGGTCAGCTCGTTTTTTAATAGGCTGTTGAGAGTGGTAATAATTTCCTTTTGGCCTTTCATCACTGAACCCCTGGTTCTGGCCCAAGTTGGCTCTGCAAATAATTTTCGAGACCAACCAATCCAATAAGCCTGATTTGTTTCTCTAAAAAATAGGCGTGGTCCATCTCGGTATCCTCAATTTGCTTGACAAGCATGTCGCGACTAACAAAGTCCTGATTGGCCTCGCAAACCTCAACGGCCTTCTTCAGGTGATCCGCGACCTGATATTCGATCTGAAGGTCATTCTTTAACATCTCTCCGACCGACTTTCCGACGGTCATTGGATGGCGCGAGGCCAGATCCGGCTCGCCCTCGAGGAACAGAATTCGTTGTATGATCGCTCTCGCGTGCTCACGCTCGTGATCTGACTCGTGCAGCGTGTGTTCTGCGAGCCTAACCAGTCCCAAATCCGAGTAGATCTCGCCGTGAGCCAAATACTGATCGACCGCCATTAATTCACCGGCCAGTAGTTTATTTAACGTGTTTACTACCTGAGGAACGCCCTTCATAACTGTATCCCTGTGAAAACCTTCGATGTGCGTTATACCAAAAAAAATCCCAGCGAAATTAATTATTTACTGAATTTAAACGCGCATCATTCGCATTCGTCTGCTCAGACAGTGGAACGGCTTTTGGCGCATCATAATGTTCACGAGACACAGTCAACCCAGCAAAAGTGGCTGCTGCATGGCCGGTTACAAGTCGCAAGTTCGCCCCCCTTCAATTTTCTCTCTTATCAGATAGCGTTTTGGTACGGATAGATGAAAAAACGTCCCAGGAACAGGTAGCTGACGACCTGCCACAAATCAGATCTTGAAAAAAGAAACGTAAATTACCAATAGAAACTGGTCAGGTTGAGAAATACGCTAAACTGGCGGATGCTAATATTTTGTTTGAGCGTTGAGGCACCATGTCTGACTCCCTTAGGCACTGCTCGCTGGATCAACTCCAACTCTTCTCTGCTTCCTTAATTAGGGACATAACGCCCCTGGTTGTAGCAGACAAATTGCGGTATGCAATCCCCATTAATTGGCAAAATAAGGACCTTATAATTTACGACACACGATCCCTCCCCGAAGATGTCCGAGACAGTATTGGCAAGGCAAGACTCCAACCCAGCAATGAAACTGTCTTAACCATGAGCTCGGATGAAACACCACAAGCGCCGTCAGAATTTTCAACGCAGCCATACAGGTCACCAAGAGCCCCAGCGCGCAGCCTAGAGACACAATCCAGCTTTATCTACTTCCGTCACAGTAAAGTTCTATCCGATGCCGATTCAGAAACCCACTTCGTTATTGAATTTGAAACGGTCGACGGTGAACCGATTACGCTCTGGGAAACGCAAGCGTTCCCAGAGCATATTCATTACCTCCTGAAAGTGGTCAGATTTTATAAATTCAAGCGGGAGACTGCGGGCCAGCAAGCCCATATATTGTTGGAGGCGGAGTTCTCTGTTGACGAAATTGAACGCCTAACCCAGAGATCAATCGAGGTTGAAACAGAAACCCACACCCCTGCAAATCAAACAAGAAAAAGAAGAGTGTTAGCCCAGAGAAAACTACCGACTTTCAGGCCAACGAGAAATAAACTTGCCCAAACGATCTGCCTCTATGCGTCTAAATTTATGTCTGAGAGGATGGTCGAGCCTACAGAAAAAGACCTCTGGGCATTTATGTGGAATCAGCGAGATCAATGCGACTTCGAGGTGAGGCAGTCAACTAAGGGAACCGAGGCTTATTATTTAGCCGGTACCGAAATCAACTTGGTGGAACTCAGGCACCGCCTGAGTACCTACAGGGTTCCATTTCTAGGAAAAAAATAGCAGCCGAAAATATAACTATGCCCCCGTCAACCACTGCCATAGATAAAAAAAGATAGGTATCAGGGTCGCCGTCGCCAGGCCATTTAGACCCACCGCGAGCGAGGCAAACGCACCCGCGTCTTTATTTATCTGAATCGCGCGCGCTGTCCCGATTCCGTGCGCCGCCAGGCCCATTGCGAACCCACGCGCGTGCCATGATTTGATCCGAGTCACATCCAGGACGTACGGACCGATCATTGCGCCGATGATGCCTGTCATGATCACACACACTGCTGTGAGCGAGGGAAGGCCCCCGATGCGCTCGGCGATTCCCATCGCGATTGGAGTGGTCACGCTCTTCGGGGCCAACGACAGGACCGTTTGTTCCGAGGCCTGAAGAATGTCGGCGATTAGAACAGCAGACAAGGCTGCGGTTGACGAGCCAGCAACGAGAGCGATAACAAGCGGGCCAAAGCCACCTCGCATGGTCTTAAGAAGTTTCGCCACCGGGATCGCAAGCGCCACAGTCGCGGGACCGAGTAGAAAATGTACAAACTGCGCGCCCTCGAAGTAGGTCCAGTAATCGATATCGGTGACGGCAAGGCCAATTGTTATCAAAATGACCGCTATCAATACCGGGTTCAGAACAGGGATCTTCCCAGACCTCTGATAAATCCAATCACCAAGGAGGTATGCGACAAGGGTAATGGTCAATGCAGTAAGAGGACTGGCAGAGAGGTAGACCCACACCGCTACAAAGTCAGGACTCATCAGGCTCTCCTCGGTGCAGATGTTGGAGCACCCAACCGGAAATGAGTACCGTAATCACAGTCGAGCCTACGAGGGAGCCTATGATCGCTTTCCACTCGTTCCCTAGCACTGTTAGGTGAGCCACGACCCCGACACCCGCGGGCACGAAAAGAAGAGAAAGGTGCGAGAGAATACCCTCCGCCGTAGATTCCAGTTTTTCAGGAATCGACTGCGAGCATAACAGTAGGATCAGTAGTAAACCCATCCCAACCACTGGCCCAGGAATCGCTAGACTGAGAACCCTAGCAAATATTTCACCAAGGAGCTGACAGACTAATAACTGCGTCAGTGAAACCAACACTCTGGACTGTCCTTACCGTTATATCATCGCTTTAACAGAACGGAGCGATGATCTCCTTTTAGACCATGTAACCGCAAGCCGAAACTAGGGCAGGGTTGCAATTTGTGCCAAAATAATTACCATTCACGGCCTTGACGCGCTCGTAGCTCAGCTGGATAGAGTACCTGGCTACGAACCAGGCGGTCGTAGGTTCGAATCCTACCGAGCGCGCCATTCTTCGTCGTAACCTGATCTACAATATTTAAGACGGAAGTTTCTATCGCAGAGGATTCGTCTCCCAAGGTCTTCAGAGGATAGTCACGAATCACCAACACTAGAACGGGGGTGCCCTTATTCCCAAAGACTGAATAACAACAAGCCGACACCATAACTTACACTGGTGACTGGAGCGATTTTTTGGGTCAGCTTACGTAAGCCTTAGTTTTCTCCGGTACCACGAGGTTACAATTTTTGCTCAGCAGTCCTCTTTATATATCCGTCCGGCTTTCATGATGAGTTTCAAGAATGTATCGGGTGACTGCAGAACTCCCAGGTCATCCAAAGGATTACCGTCGACAGATATGATGTCCGCCAAAGCACCGACTTTGATCTCTCCCAAATCTTCAGACATTTGAAATAATTCTGCGGCGACTATCGTCGCTGATCGAATGACTTCTATGGGCTTTTGGAAAGCACCACGCAATTCAAACTCCAACAATTGATGCTCATGCATAGTTCCCAAAAGATCAGTCCCAAACACCATTTTAACACCTTGTTTCCAGGCATTTGGGAAGTTTTTCTTACCCTCCTCTGTGACGAATGAGACCTTCTCAAGCATATCGGCGGGCATGCCTGCCTCTAAGCCCATGATCGGCAAAACTTCGTGTGTAGACATGGTCGGCACGAGGAAAGCATCTTTATCAATCAATAGCTTACAGGTCTGTTGGTCGATCATGTTCCCATGTTCGATCGACCTCACCCCGCAATCTAGTGCTCTTGAAATCGACTTTGGAAGGTATGCGTGCGCCATGACATAGATATTGGCGTTTGTGGCCTCTTCTACAGCCGCCGAAATTTCCTCCAAAGAAAATTGAGAACTCGATATTCGATCCGTTGGGGACGCAACTCCACCGGATGCCATTATCTTGATCTGGTTAGCCCCCTTCCGAATTTCATCTCGACAGGCATTTCTGACTGCGCTCACACCATCACAGACTCGTCCTAGCCCCGCACAACAAAGACACGACTCAAAATTCTCTCCTGGCTCTCGCATATCACCATGCCCACCGGTCTGGGATAATGCTTTTCCGCAAAACAGAATTCTTGGTCCGGTCAGAAATCCCTCTTCCACCGCACGAGCCAAACCAAACTCTGCGCCTCCGGCGTCTCTAACGGTGGTGAATCCACGCATCAGCATATTTTTCAAGATTTGGCTCGCGCGGGCGGTGGTATAATAAGGAGACCAACGCATCAATTCAGGGAAGTTTGGCGTTGCGGCCGTGACATGCACATGAGCGTCGCATAGCCCGGGTAATGAAATCCTCCCCTTAAGATCAATCCGTCTATGATCGTTTTTCAAGGTAACGTTATGGTTGATATCGATAATGCGGTCTCTCTCAATCACAATATCTTGCGTGTCAGTAAGTATCCCCTTTCTTACATCCAAGATTCTTGTGTTAGCTAAAACCACTAGCCCGGTCATGTCAGATCCAAAAGGTTTCAAATGACGTTGTAGCTTATCGCGTTTCCTAGAAAGTCAGCAAACGGCCCGCACTTACACGGCGCTTTACCGCAGTGAGTCTTAGCTTGACTGGTCGGTTTCATATTGCCAATATCATTACGAGTGTTTTTTTAAGCTCAGCAACGAATTTCATAAATGGTTCAGATAGTTAAGAATAGGAGACATAAAAATGATAACAAAACACAAACTCAAGGTAAGTGTCTGTATAGCTGCCTTATCTGGCAGTATTTTTTCGGCCGCTGCGGTCGGGGCCACTGAATTTAATGCGAATACGTTTTTCCCCGCTACGCATCCACTTGGCAAGTTTGGTTATGTAGATTGGGCCGAGTCATTAAAAGCGAGCTCAAACGGTGAGTTGCAACCCAAAGTCTTCACTGGAACGGTGCTACTTCCTGCCAGAGCTGGAATGTCGGGCTTACAGGATGGCATTGCGCAAGTGGGATATCACTATTCAGGCTACACGCCAGCAGAATTACCGGTCTCAACCGCCATTCAAGAGCTTGGCTTTAATTATAGTGACGCACTAGTGGCGGCCGTCGCTAACACCGACTTCAATATGAACGATAAAGAGTTGTTGGCGGAGTGGGAAAAGGCTGGGATTATTTTTGGTGGCGGCTATTCCACTCCAGCATATAATCTGATGTGTAGCATGCCTGTAAGGAACTTGTCAGAAGTCAAAGGTAAACGTCTACGGACTAATGGAAATGCCCTCTCCAGATGGGCAGAGACAGTAGGTGCGGTTCCAGTAAACGTTCCTTCAAGCGAAATGTACCAAGGCCTCGAAAAAGGAACACTAGATTGCGCGCTTAACGTGGCGAGTGATCTTAAATCCAGAAGTCTTTGGGACGTCGCAAAGCACACCACTATGGTCCCATTGGGTCTGGCTTGGGCTGGTCCTATGTGGGGTTATAACAAAGATTTCTGGTCCGGGTTGTCGAGCAAACACAAGCGCCTGATGTTTAACGAAAACGCAAAAGCGATGGCGAGACTGTATGTTGGCTATGACGCGTCTGTAACAGAAGCTTTAAACGAAGCAAAAAGTCACGGTGTGTCGGTCTATGAGCCTTCGGCGGACATGATGTCGTCAATCAAGCAATTTGCGTCAGATAATATGACTAACGTCTACAGCATGGCCTCCGAAAAATATAAAATTGCTGACCCTAACGCACTTTTTGGCAGATTTGACGCAACTATGCAGAAGTGGGACGCCCTCTTTGCCAAGGTGGATAGAAATGACGCAGACGCTATCGCCGCAATAATCCAGAGAGAACTCTTCGATAAGATAGATGTGGGCTCCTACGGATTGTAACGGCAACTAAAAAGGGGCTCGGCCCCTTTTTTTTACCAGGCAAACACACACCGTTTACACCACTCAAAAATCGCTGTGAGTTCAGCAGTCCCTGGTTGAAGACAAAAGGTCTGAGTTCCCCGAGGAGCCAGACCCTTTGTTTCCAGTCATTACTTTGCGGCGGACGGTCCTTGGTCTGTGTCGTCTAAAAGTGCTAACGTTAAAAGGCGTGGAAGGCTGTGAAACAAGACTCATCGAGAGGTAAGACCTTTGCTTCAGACAGTTTTTGATACTGCCGTGACAAAATTTAGCAATCTTTTGCTAAATGTGAGCCTCTGCTGCCTTATCTTAATGATGGGACACGTCGTTTTAGACGTTTTTCTGAAATTCGCATTCAATGCGCCGTTGATCGGTACGCTTGAAACTGTGTCGTATTACTACATGGTCGGGGCAGTTTTTCTACCTCTCGGGGCGGTAGAGCTAAAAAAGGAACACGTTCACGTTGACCTATTCATACAGTTTTTTTCGCCTCGTTTAAGGTTGATCACTCTCTGCATTGCGAACCTCCTAGGAATCGTTTATTTCGGCGGGTTGTTCTATCAAACACTCCTCGATGCGATAGCTTCATTCGGTTACAAAGAGACAATCATGTCCAATTACTTGTTCTATGTTTGGCCGAGCAGGTGGGCACTACCAATCGGATTTCTGGCAATGGCACTGGCACTGATTCTATCCACAACTTATTTATTTAATAAAAAGTCAACACATTCCCCGCAAGTGACAGGTCCAGAGGACGATTTAGTTGAGTAGCATCACACTGGGGGCGATAGGAGTTTTAGCCGCACTACTCCTAATCGCGCTTCGCGTACCCATCGCAGTGGCCCTGGGTCTAGTCTCATTCTTCGGCATTATGGAACTGACAAACATGCGTGCCGCTTTGGGAATAATTACTGCGGTCCCATTCAATTTTATCGGAAACTGGTCATTTACAGCCGTTCCCATGTTTCTGTTAATGGGGTACGTGTGCACTACCTCTGGAATGACTCAAGGACTCTTCAAAGCGATGAGGGTTTGCTTGTCGCGGCTTCCAGGCGGACTCGCTATTGCTAGTGTTGGTGCATGTTCAATGTTTGCAGCAGCCTCGGGCTCGAGTGTTGCAACTGCGTCAGCAATGGCGCGTATTGCGGTACCGGAAATGTTGAGACATAAATATGACAGGGGATTAGCGACAGGAGTCATCGCCGCATCTGGCACCCTTGGATCATTGATCCCTCCAAGCATTCTGATGGTCCTTTACGGAGTTTATGCTGAGGTCTCAATTGGAAAACTATTTATGGCCGGTTTCTTGCCAGGACTCTTATCTGCCGCCCTGTATATTTTGATGATAGTAGCTCGTGTAAAGCTGACACCTGACCTGGCCGGGAAAGTAGAGCAACATTTCACGAGCCAAGAGAAGTGGGCGGCAATTAAAGAAGTATGGGCACTGCCAACCTTAATCATCTTTGTGCTAGGGGGAATCTTTGCTGGCTTTTTCACACCGACGGAGGCCGGAGCCGTTGGTGCCTTCCTCGCGACTATTCTGGCGGTCTTTCGAGGAAAGTTTTCTCGGTCAAATTTTATTGAAGCACTGACCGCAACCGCACGCGGCACTGGCAGTATCTTCATAATTCTCATCGGAACGATTTTTCTCACAAAATTCCTGGCGCTAAGTGGCTTACCCGCCTGGCTGGCCAGTACCATGCTGAGTGTAAGCGACAGCGCAGTTTGGATCATAGTCTCAGTAGCTATCATTTACATTATTCTCGGCATGTTTGTGGATTCAATCGGCCTTCTTCTTTTAACACTGCCACTACTTCTGCCGATAGCGAACGGAGCTGATATGAACCTCATTTGGTTCGGCATAATCCTGATTAAGCTCCTTGAGATAGGTTTAGTCTCGCCCCCAGTCGGCTTGAACGTTTACGTTATCAAAGGCGCGGTCGGTAATAGCGTTCCAATTCAGACAATTTTCAAGGGAGTGGGATGGTTTATAGTAATGGATATAGTAGCGTTATTGGTGATCATCTCATTCCCTGAACTGTCCTTGTATCTGCCGTCGATAATGGACATTTGAATTCTCTCTCGACGTTATCTTTGAGGACCTTTATTTTGTCCTCATAAGTCTTCTACAAAAATCTTCTCACCGCTTTCTATGTCATGTCTCGGCGAGTCAACCCAAATTAAAAAATTAGAACCACGTCATTCAATCTGTGCGAACCGACCAAGATCACCCAAGAAAATTCTCGACTAAGAAATGTCAACAGGGAGCAGACTGACTGGTATATCCTGAAAACAGACCGGTCTCAAAAATCGGAGGATAGCCATACTCCCCACCGATGTTGCACCAAAATTTGTGCTCGCGGGATACGGCCCACCGTGGACCATTGCGTCACAAACTTCCACACCTGTCGGATAAGCATTAGCCAAAATACGCCCAGCCTTGCGAGTCAAAATTGGCATCAGCGCACACCCATATTCAATGTCATCGTCTGTTGTATGTAATGTGCATGTCAGCTGTCCATCCAAATGTTTTGCCACCTCTAGCATCTGCTCAAAATCCGACACCTTAACAATGAGACCCAAGGGACCAAAAACCTCATGACCAAGTGATGCATCTGCTAACCAAGTCGGCCCATCTGTTTCATACAGGTATGGCGTTGCCTGTCGTTGATCAGACATTGAAGTGAGGACACTACCAACACCCGGTGTACGCGATATCCGTTTTTGCCCCTCTTGATACGCAACAGCTATACCATCAGTCAGCATCGTTTGAGGAGCAGCATCAGCTAACGCGACCTTAGCTGCATCAATAAGGTTGTCAGCTGTTTCGCCTTCCATCACAACAATAATCCCGGGATTGGTACAAAACTGACCGGCACCCATTGAAAGGGACGCGGCCCAACCCCGACCGATCTCCTCGCCCCGCTCTACCGCCGCTCCCGGCAATATAAACATCGGATTGACTGACCCGAGTTCACCAAAGAACGGGATAGGAGTTGGACGCTGGGTGCAGAGGTCAAACAGTGCTCGGCCACCCGCAAGGCTCCCGGTAAATCCAACAGCTGAAATCAATGGATGCTTCACCAAGGCCTCACCCACTGATCTGCTTCCACCATGGACCATCGAGAACACTCCTCTCGGCATCCCGGTGCGATGTATAGCGCTCTCAATCGCCTGCGTGACAAGATCACTTGTCCCTGGATGCGCTTGATGTGCCTTGACAACGACTGGACAACCAGCGGCTAACGCCGACGCTGTATCGCCTCCTGAAGTAGAAAAGGCAAGCGGAAAATTGGATGCTCCAAACACGGCAACTGGCCCAACAGGTAGCTGCATGAGTCGCAATTCTGGGCGCGGTAAGGGTGTCCGGTCAGGCAAGGCCTTATCGTGCCGACAATCTAAATAGTCACCCTTTTCCAAGACATCAGAAAACATTCTCAATTGGCCGCAGGTCCTGCCTCGCTCGCCTTCCAATCTTACCGAGGGCAAACCAGTCTCTTCGCCTGCGATCGCTGTAATCGCATCACCAAGAGCATCGATTTCTTCAGCTATCGCCCTTAAAAAATTGGCACGATCCTGCCGAGAAGTTTGCGAATAAGTGATAAACGCCTCCTCAGCAGCTATAACCGCTTGATCCACCAAGTCGTTTGTACCTGCTGGGAAACTATGACCTCGACCTGAGCTAGGTGAAGATTCAAAACTATCAGAGCCCCCAACCCAGTCACCAGCAATAAAGTGCTTCAGCTTCAGTTGATATTTCATCGAATACTCCTTCGAAATTTATGTTAGCCAGCAAATTTTAGAGGGCTCGCCTTTTCGCTCTGCGGGTCTTGTAGTACGTTACAGGGATCAAGCCTCGATAAAAATAGTATAGCTTGGTAGGAAAAGAGGGAGCGCAAAAAAATTAGATCCTCGAAGTCTATACATGTGATCGGTTGTCACGCTGAGGGAGAGGTCGGTGATGTCATTATCGGAGGTGTAGCACCGCCGCCAGGCGATACGATCTGGGAGCAAGCGGTTTACATACACAATGACGGCTCACTAAGAAACTTCATACTCAATGAACCTCGTGGCGGTCTGTTTCGACACGTCAATCTTCTGGTGCCGCCTAAGCAGCCCGAGGCTCAGATGGGCTGGATCATAATGGAACCAAGTCATACACCGCCTATGTCAGGCTCTAACTCGATCTGTGTCGCTACCGTTCTGCTAGAGACCGGTATTATACCGATGGTGGAACCCGAAACTTTTATGACTTTAGAGGCCCCCGGGGGACTTATAAAAGTCAGAGCAAAATGCGGTCACGGGAAGGTGGAGCGGGTCTACGTGCAAAACGTACCATCATTTGCCGGTTTACTGGACCAAAGGCTTGAGCTAGAGGGTTTTGGAACACTCTTAGTAGACACCGCATATGGTGGGGATAGCTTCGTAACGATTGACGCGGGACAGCTAGGGGTTCAAATCATTCCAGACGAGGCAAAGGATCTCGTTGAGCTTGGCAGAAAAATTACCAAAGCGGCTAACGAGCAACTGGAATTTAGGCACCCTATCAACAAGGACTGGACGCACTTTTCATTTACACAAATACACTCTCGCCTTTTAAAAATTGATGGCATAAAAACATACACAAATACGGTTGTAATAGACCCAGGAAAGCTTGACCGATCACCTACCGGCACAGGTCTATCAGCGCGGATGGCCATCCTACATGCTAGAAAACAGCTGTCGGTCGGGGAGCCTATTATCGCCCGATCAATAATAGGATCGTGTTTCGAGGGTCAAATTCTGGGAACAGAGAGGCACAGCGGTATCCCTATGATTAGACCTGAGATTTCTGGGCGTGCGTGGATCACGGGCTCGTATGAATATTATTTAGACCCATCCGACCCTTGGCCACATGGATATAGGGTATCTGACACTTGGCCGGTTCGCCCAATCTAAATTATGAGAGACATCCCCTTTATCTCCGAGGAACATATAGAGAAACTACTGACTTGGTCAGGAATAACTGACGCGCTCTTCTCGGCCCACCAAAGACCTGAGGCAGAAATCAATGACATACTCTTTCAATCTGAAAATAGTTCTCTTCTGTCCCGGGCTGCTTGGATTAAAAACTACGGGATAGCTGTAAAGACTGCGACGATCTTTCCCGACAATGCAACCAAATTTCCTGACCTTCCCACCGTTCAATCACTTGTCACCCTATTCGACGATAGCTCGGGCGCGCCGCAAGCCATAATTGACGGTAATTTCTTAACAAAGTGGAAAACTGCCGGTGATTCAGTGCTCGGCGCCAAGTTACTTGCTAGAAAAGAGAGCCAAGTACTTACGATTTTAGGTGCGGGTAAAGTTGCACAATCGATGATTGACGCATATCGGGAGTTATTTCCGCGACTTGAAACCATTCACGTGTGGAATCATCACCACGAAAAGGCAGTCGCGCTAGCGTCTGAGAAGGATGTTGTCCCAATCAAAGATTTGGCTGAAGCTGTGCGGACCGCGGATATTCTATCTTCCGCGACCACCGCAATCGACCCCTTCATCAAGGGAGAATGGCTTAAGGAAGGTTGCCATCTAGATTTGATTGGTGCTTTCCGGCCCGATATGCGTGAAGCCCATGATTCGGCTCTACTCCGTGGATCTATTTTCGTAGACTCCTATAAGACTGCACTACATGATATTGGAGAGTTAGGCATCCCTCTTGCCAATGGCGTGATTTCTGAGGCTGACGTGATCAACGATTTTTACGGGCTATGTTCTGGCGATCCTGGCCGAAGGAGTGACGCTGAAATTACGATTTTTAAAAACGGGGGAGGGGCACATCTAGATTTAGCTGTAGCCGCGCACATCAAACAACTTTTTGACGAGATCTCAGGGTAACCTTGGATAAAATCAGTGATGGAACCGTGCTGGGGAAAACGGGGTCGATGCGATGGGCCAAGGCTTCCCTAAGATACTATCGCGGACGAGTTCACCTGTGGCGGCAGACTGAGTCAAACCGAGATGACCGTGACCGAAAGCATAGATCACGCGTGACTGCTTTGGGGAGGTACCGATAACAGGAAGACTATCAGGCATAGATGGCCTGAAACCCATCCACTCTTCACCATCTACCATGTCCATGTTCGGCAAAAACTGTTTCGCTTTCGATAACAAAATCTTCGAGCGATCAAAGTTGGGAGGTGCCGATAAACCTCCTAACTCTACAGCGCCACCAACTCTCACCTTTCTGCCGACCTTAGAAACAACAAATCCATGATCAGCGAACGTCAAATGAGTCTTCAAATCAAAAT
>MDSV01022425.1_pt1 | contig 14510 bp, 18 predicted proteins | sample 810851 | NCBI WGS metagenome assembly MDSV01 (sample SAMN05326640, study PRJNA326480) | marine metagenome | isolation source: seawater | place: Atlantic Ocean: North East | collected 2012 | reverse complement strand
TTTCAAAATATCTTCTTGGAACTCCAATAAATCCTAAATAGTGCATTGGGAAATAAATTGAATAAGCTCCTAAAAAAGTTATCCAAAAATGCCATTTACCAAGTTTCTCACTTAACATTCTGCCTGCTACTAATGGAAACCAGTGATACACCGCTCCCATAATTACCATTAACGGAGCTATTCCCATTACCATATGAAAGTGCGCAACAACAAAGTAAGTGTCAGATAAAGGCACATCTACAGAAACATTGCCCAAGAATATTCCTGTAATTCCTCCGTTTACAAATGTTACAATAAATCCTAAGCACCATAACATTACAGTATTGATTCTTATATTTGCTTTCCAAAGTGTAATAATCCAATTATAAACTTTCATAGCAGTAGGTACCGCTATTATAAGTGTTGTAGTTGCAAAGAAAAATCCAAACCAAGGATTCATCCCGCTAACATACATGTGGTGTGCCCAAACAAAAAAGCTTAGCGCTCCAATTCCTACTATTGCCCAAACCATCATTCTATAGCCAAATATATTTTTTCTTGCATGTACAGAAATCAAATCAGAAACTATTCCAAATGCTGGTAAAGCAACAATATACACCTCTGGGTGACCAAAAAACCAGAACAAGTGTTGAAAAAGAATAGGACTTCCTCCACCATATTCTAAAACTTCACCTGCTTTTAATATTGTTGGCATAAAAAAACTAGTTCCAAGAACTTTATCCAAAGTCATCATAATAGAACTTACTAAAAGAGCTGGAAATGCTAGCATAGCTAAAACTGTTGCAGTAAATATTCCCCAAACAGTTAGGGGCATTCTCATTAATGTCATACCTCTTGTTCTAGCTTGTAAAACAGTTATCAAATAATTTAAACCACCCATTGTAAAACCTATAACGAAGAGTGATAATGAAATAAGCATTAAAAGTATTCCCATCCCAGACCCTGGAGTACCTTCTAATATTGCTTGAGGCGGGTATAAAGTCCAACCAGATCCAGTTGGTCCTCCTGGAACAAAAAAACTTGCCATTAATACAGCTACTGCAACAAAGAACATCCAATAACTTATCATATTGACATAAGGGAAAACCATGTCGCGTGCACCCACCATTAGTGGAATTAAATAATTTCCAAAACCACCGAGGAATAAAGCCGTTAAAAAATACACTACCATTATCATCCCATGCATTGTAACAAACTGGTAATAATGTTCCGCAGTCATAAATCCAGCTAATCCAGGAAAACCAAGCTGTAATCTCATAAGCCATGATAAAATCAGTCCCACTATTCCCGTAAACACTGCAGTTAAAAAGTATTGTACTCCGATTACTTTAGCATCCTGACAAAAAATCCATTTAGTTATAAATGAATGCCCATGATATAGATCCTGTTCAGGTAATTCGGCGGGTCTAACATAATCGATATCTCCTACAGCTGTATCGGAATATTCGTTTATAGTCTCTGAAGACTGTGCATGGTAGCCTGACTTATTATCTATTTCTTCTGACATAATTTTTATTACCTTTATATATAAGTTAATTTAAATTTAAATTTATTTTTTTTACAATTTTATTCTGGTCTAGTTCTATTTTCTTTTGTTTTGCTACCAATTCTGAAAAAATTTCTTGCTCACTTAACCACTGGTCATAGCTTTGCTCGTCCTGAACTATTACTCTACCTCTCATAGCATAATGACCTACTCCGCAGTACTCAGCGCAAAGAACTTCATATTCTCCAACTTTATTAGGTTCAAACCAATAATAAGTTATTACTCCAGGTACAGCATCCATTTTTGCTCTGAATTGAGGAACGTACCAATTATGTAAAACATCGACTGATCTCAATAAGATTTTTATTGGTCTATTAGTCTTCATGTTCAAAATATCGCTCTGAATAATTACATCATCTTGTCCATAAGGATCATCTAAATTTATACCAAATGGATTACTATCATTTATATTTGTAACTTTAGTGGTTCCTAATTTTCCATCTTCACCCGGTAATCTATATTGCCATCCCCATTGCCAAGCCATGACATCTACTTCTAATGCATTTTTTGGAACGTTTACATATTGATTCCATATAATTAGTCCTGGGGCCAAAAGTGCTGCAACACCTAATGTGGTTGCCCAAGTTAAAATTTTTTCTAATTTTTTATCTTCTGGTTTATATTCAACTTTTCTTCCTTCTTTATATGAAAATTTAAAAATGCAATAAATCATGAACAAACAAACTGCTATGAATACTCCACCTCCAACCCAAAAAGTTAAAGTTATAGTATCATCCATTCCTTTCCAATTTGAAGCAATGTCAGTCCAATACCACGGTGTAAAAATGTGGAAAAGTATAGAACCAAGTATGACTAATAAAAATATTATTCCTGCATGCATAGGGTTTATATAGAACAATAATAGTATAAATACCTATGACAAAATGTCATAAAACTAAAGTAAATAAACTAATATAATCAACAATATATGCTTGGAAAATTAGGAATTTTAATTACGATACTCGTATTAGTTTTACTTTTCTTTTTAGTTATATCTTTTGGAGCTGGAGCATTCTCAAAAGATAAAATTAAACCAGAAACAAAAAAATATTTAAGATCAGTAAATATACTTTTGATTATTATTGCGATAGTTGGTTCAATATTAGTTTTATTTTTATAAGTAACTTTAAGATATTAAAGCTTTACACCAAGCTAGTACAGCGTCGTTATATACAAACATTATTGCAAAAAATACAAACCAAACAATAAATAAAAATAACCAATATACAGATAGAGCTGTAATATTTTTTTCTTCTTTAATAATATCTTTTTCTCCAAGTTTAAATATTCTGGAGCTAACTTTTCCCCAAAAAAATAATCCTCCAAGAAGATGGATGCCATGAAGTGCTGTAAAAAAGTAAAAAGATGAAAAATAAGTGTTTGTTGATACGTAATTACCACTAATCATTAATTGATACCATAAAAGTAGTTGCAAAATTAAAAATAAATAACTTAAGGCCCCAACAAAAATTAAATTTTTCTTAACCTTGCTAGTAATTTTTTTATTAAAGTCTTTCCTAATCTTATCAAAAAAGTATGTAACAAAAATAAGAACTAAAGTATTAATCCACAACAAGTTGGTTTTTAAAATAAAAGTTGTATCTTGTTCAGGTGGAAGTGAATAAAGATACCCAGTAAATATTAAACTAAATAAAACGGAACTTACTCCAAAAATAATTATAACAGCTGACATTTGATTTGATAAATTATTAAATGTTTGCCCAGAGTGTTTTGTATCAATTACAGCACGCTCAGGTTCCCATGGTTTTTGAGCAAGTGTGCCAAATATTTTCTTTATGAATGAATTCATAGTGTTTATATAGTTAGTAGAATAAAATTTACAACAATGAAATTAAAAACATCAATAGCTATAATTACTGGATGTTTGGTAATTTTTCTATTTATTATGTTGCCAGTATTTTTATCAATGGAAAAAAAACAGAATGAATTCGAGGCTAATTTTCAAGGGTCTGAATTTTCTTTAATAGATGTGAATAATAAAATAATAACTCAGTCTTCTTTTGAAGGGCCTTTAACGGCTATTTTTTTTGGTTTTACAAATTGTCCCGATATTTGTCCAATGACATTAAATAATCTAGATTTAGTAATTAGCAAACTAAATGAAAAGAAAAGAAAAAATTTTAAAGTTTTTTTTGTAAGTATAGATCCAGAAAGAGATAGTCCTGAAACAATAAAAGAATATTTAGACTCTTTTAATAATAAAATTTATGGGATTACAGGAGATCCTAAAAAAGTTTTTTTAATGTCGCAATCCTGGGGAATTCTATCAGAAAAAATATTTACTGGAGAGGGAGAATATTTAATTAATCATAGCTCATCTATAATACTTTTAAAAAATGGAAAATTTGTAAGCAGAATTAGCCATCATGCTGCTTTTGAAGACATTTTTAAAAATATAAAAAAGAATTTAAGATAATATATTAAAATTTATTATTGATATCATAGAAATTGCTGCTGTTTCAGATCTTAAAATATTATTACTTATTTTAACAGGAGTAGTATTTTTTAATTTTAAAATGCTCTCTCTTTCTTGAGTCGAAAAATCTCCTTCTGGCCCAATTAATATACATAAAGGATCATTATTTTTTATGTTTATTTTTTTGTTATCTGTATTTAAATCTCCAAAAATAATATTTGTATTTTGATTCAATTTTAAAAATTTATCAATTCTTGTAAGTTTTTCTAGAGTTGGAACTTTTAACCTATTGCTTTGCTCAGATGCTTCAACGATAATTTTACTTATTCTCTTTTCATTTAAATCTCTAACTATTGTTCTCTCAGTTAATATGGGAATAAATTTTGTCACTCCAAGCTCAGTTGATTTTTGTATCATTATATTTAAATAATTTAATTTTATAGGAGCAAATGCTAACCAAATTTCTCTCTCTTTTTTTGACGATCTTAATTTATTTATTATTGTAAACTCTACAATGCCTTTTATAATATTATCTACTTTTGCCTCCCATTCTCCACTTTTATTAAATAAAGAAAAACTTTGGCCTTTATTTATTCTCATAACTTTTGACAAATAATGTGACTGTGATTTATCTAATGTAGAAGTTAAATTTAGTGATAAACTTTCATTAAAAAATAATCTAATATTACTCATCTATACAAGTTAATTTATGAAAAATATTAAAGCAATAATATTTGATGCCTACGGCACATTATTTGATGCAAATTCTGCTGCAGAAAAGTGCAAAAGTAAAATTGGAGATAAATGGGAAAATTTTGCGAATTACTGGAGAACAACTCAATTAGAATATACATGGCTTAGAAGTCTTATGAATAAACATAAAAACTTTTGGCAAATAACAGAAGATAGCCTAGACAAATCTATGAAGGTTTTCAAAATTGATAATGGGATGAGAAATGAATTATTAAATTTATATAAAATATTATCAATTTTCCCAGAGGTAAGAGAAACATTAGAAAAACTGAAAAATAAAAAATATAAAATATCTATTCTTTCAAATGGAACTCCTGATCTTCTTAATGAGTTAGTTAAAAGTAATAATCTTCAAAATTTATTTGATGATATTTTTTCTATTGAAGAAGTTGGTATATTTAAACCGAGCTCAAAAGTTTATGATATTCCCATTAAAAAATATAATATTAAAAATTATGAGGTAGCTTTTTTAAGTGCAAACACTTGGGATGTTTCTGGAGGTGGAAATTATGGATATAATTCAATTTGGGTAAACCGTAATAATAGTATTTTTGATAACCTTGAGTATGAACCAGCTCATGAAATTAAAAATTTAAAAGAAATTAATAATTTTTTGTAACTTAAATTAAAATTTAAAACTCAACTATCTATATACTATATTTAATAAAATCCTAGAATCTACATCGTCTTGCGTAATTCCATAATGTTCATCGGTATTATTAAAAAATATCATCTGATTTTCTTTTGATTTTACTTCTTTGTCTTTAATAACCGTTCCCCCATTGCAACTTGTAAAATTTAATATACAAATTTTTACGTCTTTATCTGGTTTATTGTTAGCATCAGTCCAATCGTAGTGCTTTCTATGTTTTATTTTTTTACCTTGGTTAGTATATAAATTAGCTTTTATTCTTAAAAATTTCGTAAAATTTTGATGTTGAAGAATAAAATATTTAATTGGTTCAAATTTGGAAAAATAGTTGCTATTAATTTTTTGATTTTCAACCAGTGTATGGGTAAACATATAATTATTATCATCTTCAAAAGTTGTGGTTTGTTTTTGATAAAACCAAGGAAAAGTATTTGAATAAACTAGTTTTTGCAGTTCTTCAAAATAATCTTTTAATAAAAAATCATCTACTATTTTCATTTAACAATGATAACATAAGAAATCTAAAAATGAAGTAAAGAAGCTATTTCTGCTACTTGATATTTTACAAATAAATAGTTATTTGATTAATAATAATGAATAATATTTTAGATTTAACTGCAAGAATTTTGATTTCAATATTATTTTTTTTAAATGGTATCTTTAAAATAAATAATTACGAGGGAACCATTAACTGGATTGAAAGCTTTAATATACCTGGAATATTAATTATTCCAGCAATTATTTTGGAGTTAGTCGGGCCAATTTTAATTATTATTGGCTATAAAACAAAATTAGTTGCTGGATTAATGAGTATATTTTGTATAATTACTGCAATTATATTCCATAATGAGTTTTCCGACCAAATACAATTAACATCTTTTTTAAAAAATATTGCTCTTGCTGGTGGTTTTTTAATACTTTGTATAAATGGAGCTAAAGATTTAAGTTTAGATAATAAATTCAAAAAATAAAATGTTAGATATTGAGGTTAAAAAAATTATTGATCCAATTCAAGCTTCAGATGGAGCTGGTGTTAAGTTAAAAAGAAGTATCGGTGTTGAACCTAATTATTTTGATCCCTTTTTAATGCTAGATGAATTTGGCTCAGATAATAAAGACGATTATGTAGGAGGATTTCCTCCACATCCTCACAGAGGGATTGAAACAGTTACTTATATGCTTCAAGGGGAATTCGAACACGAAGATAGTACTGGAGCAAAAGGAAGAATGAAATCTGGTGATGTTCAATGGATGAAAACAGGTAGTGGTATAATTCACTCCGAAATGCCAGCAATGTCAGAAGGAAGACTTCATGGTTTTCAGTTATGGATAAATATGCCAGCTAAATTAAAAATGAATAAACCAGATTATATTTATATTGATTCAGACAAGATGCAAATTCATAAAGATGATGAAAAATTAGTTAAAGTTATTGCTGGAAAATTCGAAAATGCACTTGGACCTGTTAAAGGGCATAATATTGAGCCAATTTATTTTGATATAGAGCTAAAAAAAGATAAAGAATTTAATTTTGAATTACCTTCAACACACAATACCTTTATTTATTTAATTGATGGTGAAATTAAAGTTGGAAATAAAAATCATGGTAAAATTAAGGATTCAACACTAATAATACTATCTAGGGGAAATAATCTAAAAGTTTCTTCTATTACTCATTCAAAATTTCTAATAATATCTGGAAAACCTATTGGTGAGCCAATAGCTAGAGGTGGACCGTTTGTGATGAATACTAAAGCAGAAATATTACAAGCAGTTCAAGATTATCATAATGGAACTTTTGTAAAATAATGAAAGCAATTAAAATTTTAAAAAATGGTGGTCCTGAAGTACTAGAGCTAAAAGAAATCACTATAGAAAAACCAAATGAAAATGAAGTTACGATTGAACATAAAGCAATTGGATTAAATTATATAGACACCTATCATAGATCTGGTCTCTATCCTTTAAAACTTCCAACAGGTATCGGGGCTGAAGCAGCAGGAATAATTACAAGTATAGGGTCAGGCGTAAAAAATTTTAAAGTTGGTGATAAAGTTTCTTATGCTGGGGCTCCATTAGGTGCATATTCAACACATAGAAACTATCCAACAAATAACCTTGTAAAAGTACCAAATAATATTGACCTAGAAGTTGCTGCTACTTTAATGACAAAAGGATTAACAACATTTTACTTACTACATAAAACTTATCCAGTAAAATCGGGACAAACTATCTTGTTCCATGCTGCAGCAGGAGGAGTTGGACAAATATTTGGACAGTGGGCAAAATCACTTGGATGTAAAATAATTGGAACCGTTGGTACTGATGAAAAAATCCAGAAAGCAAAAAGTTATGGATACGACCATTTAATTAATTACAATAAAGAAAATTTTTCAGAAAAAGTTTTAGAAATAACTCATGGAAAAGGTATTCCAGTAGTTTATGATGGAGTAGGAAAAAGTACTTTTGAAAACTCTCTTAAATGCCTTTCTATAAGAGGTACTATGGTATCTTTTGGAAATGCTTCGGGTCCCCTGTCTCCAATAGATGTACCTAAATTATTACAACCAAAAGGTTTGTATTTTATTAGACCATCAATGCAGCAATATTTAAGTACAAGAGAAGAAATAAATGAAGCCTCAGAAGCATTATTTGAAAAAATTGAAACAGGAAAAATTAAAATAGAAATTTTTAAAAAATATAAATTGGAAAACGTTGTAGAAGCTCATAAAGATTTGGAATCTAGAAGAATATTAGGTCCAGCAATAATTATTCCTTAAACTTAATATCCATATCTGATAAGTGAAGTTTTAATGCCTTTGTTGATATCTGTATTTCTCTTATAAAAAAAACTATTGAAATCATCATTGATAAACAGCAAGATCCAAAAATAATTCTAGCAAAAAATAAACTTTCTAAATACAAAGCAAAAACTGTTAACATATTAAATAAAAAGCCAAATGCAGCAAACATTATTGAATATTTAATAACTATAATTCTATTATCTAAATTCATAAGCTGAGCTTTCCACTCTGGTGGGGTATGTTTTTCAAAAACATATTCGTCATGAATTTTACGAATTAAAGAACTCAATGTATGAAATCTATTTGAATATACACCCATAATTAAGGGTATAGCTGGAAACATTAGTGCAGTTACAGTGTAATCTATATTCATACGAATCAGTTTGATTATGAATCTATGCTTTGTTATTTACAAGAAAATTAAATGGAAAATCTTAAATTATTTATTCAACTAACAAGATTAGATAAACCGATTGGTTATATGTTGCTTTTCTGGCCATGCCTTTGGGGTCTTACAATTGCATTTAACTTTGAAAATAGTTTAAATGTATATTTTTTTTATTTAATCTTATTTTTAGCTGGTTCAGTTTTAATGAGGTCAGCAGGATGCATAGTAAATGATATAGCTGATATAAACTATGATAAAAAAGTTTTAAGAACCAAAAATAGACCTATAGCTTCAGGAAAAATTTCAATTAGAAAAGGATTTCTTTATGTATCATTATTATGTTTGCTTGCATTTTTAGTGCTATTGCAATTTAACAAATTAACAATAATTTTTGCTTTAGCTTCAATGCCTCTAGCCTTTACATATCCTTATATGAAAAGATTAACTTATTGGCCTCAACTTTTTTTAGGAATTACATTTAATTATGGTTTACTTTTGGGTTGGATATCAGTCCAAGAAAGTTTAAGTATAACGCCAATTATCTTTTATATTGGAGCCATATTTTGGACACTAGGATATGACACGATTTATGGATATCAAGATATTAAAGATGACGAAATTATTGGAGTAAAATCAACTTCTATTAAATTTAAAAATAACCCAAAAAAATTTATTTCGTTATGCTATGTGATTACTTTAATTTCTATAATAACTATTGGAATATCTATGAATTTTAATAACTTGTTCTTCTTATTTTTGATACTTCCAGCAATTCACTTATTTTTTCAAATAAAAAAATTGAATATTAAGGATGAGAATATCTGTTTAAAAATTTTCAAATCAAATAATATGTTAGGTTTGATAATATTCATAAATTTATTAATAGGAAAATTTATATCGATATGAATAGTTTAGAAATTATAAAAAGACTCTACAATGATTATACAAAAAAATTTTTACCTAAAATATTATTATCAGTATTTTTTTCTTTAATAGTTGCAGCAAGCACTGCTTCAATTGCATGGCTTCTAGATCCGGCTATAAAAAAAATTTTTATAGATAAAGACCAAACATTAGTTTATCTGATTCCACTAGCAATAATAGTTGCTTTTTCACTAAAAGGAATTTCTTTATATTTTGCTAAAACAATTTTAATAAAAGTTGGACAGGAGATCACAAAAATTATTCAATCTAAAATAATGAAGTCTTTAATAAAGGCAGATACACAAGTAATTGATAAAAAACATTCGGGTAAATTCATATCACATTTAACTTTTGACGTTACAATGATCACAAAACTTGTGAGTACAGTGATGTTAAATTTAACTAAGGATAGTTTAACTTTGATTGGTTTATTAGGAGTTATGTTTTATCAAAATTGGCGTTTAGCAATATTTGCTATCATAATGATACCACTGGCGTCTATAGCGGCTAGATCTCTAGGAAAAAGAATTGGTAAAGTAACCGTGGAGGCAGCTGATAGAACTGGTGCTTTAACATCGCATTTGCTTGAAATATTTAAAAACCACAAAATAATTAAAATTTTTCAAAAGGAAAAATATGAATTTAAAAGAACAGAAGATTTTATCGATGATCTTAAAAATAAAGTAATAAAGATAGAAACTGTACTTGTTAGAGCTTCTCCAATAATGGAAAGTTTAACAGGTATAATGATTGCTGGATTAATTTTTTATTCTGGAAAGTTAATTCTAAAAGAACAGCTAGATTTAAATAATTTTTTCTCTTTCTTGGCAGCAATGATGTTGGCATACCAGCCTGTAAGATCTTTAGCCACACTAAATATGGGATTGAATCAGGGTCTGCAAGCTGCCAAAAGAATATTACCTATAATTGATCTAGAAAATAAAATAAAAGAAAAGGATAGTTCTAAAGACTTAAATTTAATTGAAGGTAAAATTAAATTTATAGATGTTAATTTCAAGTATAATACAGAAGAAAAAAAGATTTTAAATTCAGTTTCCCTTGAAATACAAGGGGGTGAAATGACTTCACTAGTTGGTCACAGTGGAGCAGGAAAATCTTCTTTGCTTAATCTAATTCCAAGATTTTATGATCGCGAAAGTGGAGATATTAAAATTGATGACCAGTCTATTTATGACCTAAAAATTGACTCATTAAGATCAAATATTTCATTGGTCAATCAAGATATAACATTATTTGACGATACAATAAAAAATAATATTTGTTATGCAAAACTCGATGCTTCTGATCAAGAAATATTTGAAGCAGCAAAATTATCTTTTTGTGATGAATTTATAAATAAACTACCAAATAAATTTGATACTTTAATTGGTGAGAATGGCTATAGACTTTCAGGTGGAGAAAAGCAAAGACTGTCTATTGCGAGAGCAATGCTTAAAAAAAGTAAGATAATTTTATTAGATGAAGCTACTTCTTCATTAGATGCAGAAACAGAAAGTAAAATACAAGAAGCTATAAATTTATTAACTAAGGATAGAACTACGTTAGTAATTGCCCATAGACTATCAACGATAATGAATTCAAAAAAAATATATGTTGTAGATCAAGGAAAAATAATAGCTGAAGGAAACCATCAAGAATTATTACAAAAATCTGAAACTTATAAAAACTTTTGTGAAAAACAATTAAGAAAAGATTAATGCTATTTATTTATAGAGTTTTAATAAATTTTATATATTTTATATCTCCGCTAATAGTAATTTATAGAATTTTTAAAAAAAAGGAAGATCCTAAAAGATTTTTTGAAAAAATTGGAAAATTCAGTAATAAAAATAAAAGTGAAAATCTAATATGGTTTCATGGTTCAAGTGTTGGGGAAATTTTAAGTATTATTCCTTTGGTTGAAGTACTTGAAAAAAGAAAAAGCATAAAAAAAATATTAGTAACTTCAAACACTTTGAGTTCAGCAAAAGTTATAAATAAATTAAAATTAAATAAAACTGTTCATCAGTATTTTCCTTTGGACTCAAATTTTATAGTAGAAAAATTTTTAAATAATTGGAATCCAATAGCTGTCTTTTTTATAGAGTCTGAAATTTGGCCAAATATGATTTTAAAAATAAAAGAAAAAAATATCCCACTAATATTATTAAATGCAAGAATAACAAAAAATTCTTTTAACAAGTGGAAAAATTTTCCATACTTCTCAAAAAAATTATTCAATAAATTTGATTTATGCCTTGCTCAAAATAATGAAACTAAAAAATATTTAAAAGTTTTGGGTGCAAAAAATATTAAAAAAATTGGTAATTTAAAATTCTCTCAGAGTAGCTCTGATAAAAAAATTAGATCAAATTTAAAAATAAAAAAAAAATTTAAAGGACAAAAAAGTTATTTTTTCAGCAATAAGTACTCATAGTGGCGAAGAACTTTTCTGTGGAAAAGTTCATAAAAATTTAAAGAAAAAATATAATAATATTATTTCTATTATAATTCCTAGACATATTCATAGGACTGAAGAAATATTAGGAGAATTAAATTCTGAAAATCTAAAAGTACATTTACATACCTCAAATAAACCAGTGGATAGTAAAACTGATATTTATCTTGTAGATACTTTTGGAGAAACAAAATCTTTCTTAAAAGAAACTAAAATTGCATTTATGGGAAAATCTTTGCATGCTAGAGGTGGACAAAATCCCATAGAAGCAGCTAGATTAGGAAATAGGATTATTCATGGTCCAAACGTAGAAAATTTTACAGAAGTTTATGATTTTCTTAGGAAGCATGGAATTTCAATAAAAATTAAATCATATAAGGATTTTGAAAATTTAGTTATTAAATTTTATAAAAAAAAGAATTACTCTAAACAAATCATAAAAAGGTTATCATATACGGGTAAACAAATTCTTTTAAATAATGAAAAAGAAATTAATAAATATTTATAATTCATGAATTTAGAAAAACCAAAATTTTGGGATCATACGGGTATATCTTTTTGGTCAATATTGTTATTTCCATTCTCAATAATATTTTTATTAATTTCATTAATGATTAAAATTTTTAAAACTCAAAAAAAATTTCCAATACCTATTATATGTGTAGGAAACATTTATATTGGAGGTACGGGAAAAACTCCATTAACATCAGAAATATTTAAAATTTTAAAGTCTTCTGGAAAGAATCCTGGTTTTATAAAAAAAGGCTACAGTTATTTATCAGACGAAATAAAAATGTTACAAAAAACTGGAAAAACTTTTCTAGATAAAAACAGAACTCAAGCAATTGAAAAATTAATATTGGAAGGTTATGATATTGCACTTTTAGACGATGGATTCCAAGACTATACAATTAAAAAAGATTTTTCAATTTTATGCTTTAATTCTAAACAGCTTATTGGAAACGGTTTGGTAATACCATCAGGACCACTAAGAGAAAATTTGAATTCAATTTTACGAGCAGACTGTATTATAATAAATGGAAATAAAAATTTAGAATTTGAAAATAAAATTAAAAAAATTATAAATAAAAAAAAAATAAAAATATTTTATTCTAAATATAAAATAAAAAATTTAGAAAATTTACAAAATAAAGAAATTACTGCTTTTGCAGGAATCGGGAATCCGTCAAATTTTTTTGATTTATTGAAAGAAAATAACTTAAATATAAGTAAAACTTATTCATTCCCAGATCACCACAATTATTCTAAAAAGGATTTAGATAAAATTATTGGAGGAAATTCTGCAAAGGTTGTTACAACTGAAAAAGATTATTATAGAATGAATGATGAGCAAAAAAAAAATTGTGATTGTGTAGTTGTTGATTTAGAGATCGAAAATAAAAGTGAATTTATAAATTTAATTAATAGCTATTTATGAAAATTATAAAATATCTTTTTGAATTTTTTTTTATTATAACTTTTTTTTTAATTTTTAAAATTATTGGATATAAAAATGCTTCAAGTCTAGGTTCGATTATAGGAAAAAGAATTGGTCCGTTTTTTCGATCTAATGATAAAATCCAAAATAATCTAAAAAATTCTAATCTTGGAAATTCTGATGAAGACCGAAAGATTATAATAAATAATATGTGGGGTAACTATGGAAGAATATTATCTGAATATATATATTTAAAACAATTTAAAAAAAATAGTCTTAAACAATTTATCGAAATTGAAGGTTTAAATTATTTAAATGAAATTAAAAAAAATGGTGAACAAGTTGTATTTATATCGGGTCATTTTAACAACTTTGAACTAATGGCAATGGAAATACAAAAAGCGGGAATAAATTTGGGTGCAATTTATAGACCACTAAATAATCCATTTTTAAATATTATTATGGAAAATATTAGAAAAAAATACATATGCAATAATCAAATAAAAAAAGGCAAAAGTGGAACTAGAGATTTATTAAATTTATTTAAAGAAAAATTTTCGATTGCATTAATGATCGATCAAAGAGTAAGTGAAGGTGAATCTATAGAATTGTTTAATCGCACCGCAAAAACTACTACCATACCAGCACAATTAGCAAAGAAGTATGGTTGTAGAATTGTGCCAGTTTATATTGAGAGAATTAAAAATTTTTATTTTAAACTATATTTTTATCAACCTCTGAAATTTGACGATAAGTTATCTATTGAGCAAATATCTTTGGAACTTAACAAAGTATTAGAAAAAATGATTTTAAAAAATCCAGATCAATGGATTTGGTCACATGATAGATGGAAATAAATTAGTTTTTTTTGCTTAACTTATCTCTTTTAATTGAGGCTTCTATATAAGAAAAATAAGGCTCCTGGAGTTCAACATTCCAATAGTTTAATTTATCTAAAAAAATTTTCTTTCCAGATACTGCACAGATAACATGATCTCCTTCATCAAGAATCTCAAAATTATTAGGCAAATATTTTATTCTGGCTAATTTATTTTTCATTATATAGAAATGTATTTATATATGATTATTTGTATCATAGGAAGCGGAGGG
>MDSV01228555.1_pt1 | contig 14511 bp, 10 predicted proteins | sample 810851 | NCBI WGS metagenome assembly MDSV01 (sample SAMN05326640, study PRJNA326480) | marine metagenome | isolation source: seawater | place: Atlantic Ocean: North East | collected 2012 | reverse complement strand
CCATAATGAATATCATAATTCATTGATAATAGACTATCGCCTACTTGCACTACCCTATGCCTTAATATATCATGAGATACATTCGGTAAAGGTTGAATTATGATATTAAAATAATCTTCATGTTTGCTAACCATTCTATTTTTTATCGTTGAGTTAGCATTTACATAATCTGCAATATCTTCAATTGTAGTGTCAATTAATTCTCTACCTTTTTGCAGGTCTTCTATTTCAAGAAACCCGTTATTACTTAAAATTTTAGGAATATTAGAAATACTAGTAACTTTTTCAACTTCTTTAATTTTTTCACATGCTTTAGTAACGTCCCATAACTGAGAAAAGGCTTCTTTATTAAAAATATTTTCCCCCTTATTACCAAAAGCAATAAAAATAGATTCTGTACTACCAAATTCATTTTGTACTGCATCCCAAGTAATTCTTGATTCCATTTTAGCTGGTAGCATTGCCATCATATTATCGTCAACTATAATAAAGCGAAGACCAGAACCAAGGATAAACGTTAAAAAGATGGGGATAAGAATTGATTTTAGAGGATTATCTAAGACAATATTTGAAATCCTAGACTCTTGAGATTTACTACTCTCTGCTATCACCGATTGTAATTCATTATTTTATAAATATAAGTCATAATATCTTGAAAATTAACTAATGAATCTTCATTGTAATCTGCTGGCGGTGATTGAGGATAAAATCCGTAATTCATATCCAAAGCATAAAATAAGTCAAATACGTCAATCTTAGAGTCAAAATTTATGTCCCCAACTGTATAATTAGGGAACGCTGTAGAGTCATTACCTCCTAAAAAATCAACTGAGTATTTTTGTGCTCTTGCAATCATAATATTTGCACCTGGATATTCATAATCCCATAAAGTGTTACCAGAAGAATCAATCTCAAATATCTGAGCATCATCAGCTACAGATATTAATGTATTGCCGTTTGGCAGTCTGAAAGCTCCGCTTTGAACATTCGAATGAAATCCTCCTGTATACATCCACTCTATTTGTTCTGGCCCAAAAGGACCAAAATCATTAATTACATAATTTGTACTATCTGTATCAAGAGGTGGAATAATTTCAAAAACAGCAGAGGTTAAATTACCATAATTATTATTATATAATATCAAATTACCCTCACCAGGATATCCTTCTTTGATCCAGTTGACACCATGCTGACTGTCAAGCCTCTGAGATGAATTAGACCCTCTATCATAAGCTGCAGGATTACCCCAACGATATAAGAAGTCGCCTCCTTTTCCAGAATTACCACCTGAGTGACCTGCAGCCTCTTCTGTTGTAGTGCTATGATCAATAATATATATCTCATTTTGATGCCTGGAGCTAATTACAATCTGATCAAGCAATGGATTATAATCAATAGCATTTATATGCATCCAGTCAGCATTGCTTCCACCTGGGCCTCCTCCCCCTCCTACATCCCCGTAGTTAATATCCATTAACTCCGGATGCTGTGAAACAACGCCATACCCTGGTAAACTTGGATCAGAATCTTGGACCAAATGATCCCAAAGGTGCCATTCCCAAACAATATTAACACCATTTGGAGGAAATATTTCAAGTTCTAAAATAGCGGTTGACCACATTTCACCTAAAGGATTATTGATAGATAACCTACCCATTGCATAAGCCTCCGTGGAAGATTTTCTCTCCCATACTATTACTAAAATATTCCCATTGGGAAGTGGTTGAACATCATGATGATGTTGATATGTCTCATTAGAGATTACGAACTGCCAAATCAAAGTCCCATCCCAAGATATATGAGCGATGCCACCCCCTACACCGCCTGCACTCATTGTAGGATTCTCTACTCTGTATGGATATATAATGGAACTATCTGCAAGAAGATAAGGCATACTAGCTGCACCTCTAGTGTGTTCCCAGGTATGAATAACATTCATATTATTATTTAATAGATAGCTTGTGCCTCCAGTGGCACCACCAGGCCCGCCACCTGTTGGTGAAAACAATGTATAGCCATTAAATACTTCAGCACTTAAAAATGATAATATGATTATCAATCTTAATAAATACCTGAAGGCCATTATATATATCCAGTAACTTCTCAAAAAAATTTAGGTAAGCATTTAAATGCTTATTATACAACTATTAACCTCTTAACGACTCAAATAGTTAAGTAAATTATACATATAATTTAATACAATTATGTTAATCGTTAATTTTCCTAAATCTATATTTCAAAAATGAACCGAAGACTAAAAGCATATAAAATCATTGGTAAAACATTTGGAGTTTGGCTGTCCACCATTTTTACAGGTTTATTACTCACTTTGATGAAAATTTTTGTTTCATTTTTTTTATTTATGGATAAAATATTTATCCAAGCTACAAAAAATTCAAATTTAAAGAGCCCAATAATAATCGTTGGGAATCCAAGATCTGGCACCACTTTTTTGCAAAGATATTTGATCAATAATGGACTAGGTACTGGGTCTCAATTGTGGCAATTAATTTATCCCTCTATTTTACTACAGAAAATAATAAAACCATTTTTACCTCTATTAGAAAAAATAAGCCCTGCTAGACACCACTCAACTGAAGCACATAAAACAAGTCTGACATCTGTTGAGACTGATGATGTTAGTCTTTTATTTAGGCATTTTGATGGCTTTTTTTTATATGGGTTTATTTTTGCTTTTGACGAAGAAGATTTATTTGAATTTTTTGATCCAATGTGTCGAGACAAAAGCGTTAGAGATTTTGAATGGTTTGAAAACATTTGGAAAAACAACTCTTATAAACATAACGCCCCATATGTTGGAAAGCTATTCTCGCTAAGTGCTAACCTGCCTGCATTTCAAAAAAAATTTCCTGATTCAAAAGTACTTTATATGGTTAGAGACCCAATGAACGTGATACCCTCAGGATTAAGCTTGGTTACTGGAGTTCTTGATAAAAGGTTTGGCTTTTGGAACTTAGACAAAAATGTACGATCTAGATATATAAAAAGGCTTTACGATGCACTTGTGACTTTATTAATTCGTTTTCATCATGATTGGGTCAATGACAACATTGATAAATCAAAAGTTTTGATTATTAGGTATGATAAAATGATGTCCAATTTTGAAATAATAATGAATGATATTTTTTCATTTCTAGATCATAATCCATCAAAAAAATTAATCAGTGACATAGAAAAAACTGCTGAAAAGCAGAGAACCTATAAGAGCATACACGAGTATGATTTAAAAAAGTTTGGACTGTCTGAGGAAAAAATTAAAAAAGATTGTCTTCTAATTTATGAGACCTTTTTGACATAATGAGCGCACATAGAACAAAGTTTTTTATAATAATATTTTTTCTATCAAACTTCATTATTTGCCAGAATGAGCAGGATCTGAGTAATTATGAAAATCTTAATGAATGGGAAATAATTCAGGAAACCGATGTTAATTTAAAATGGACTAACCAAAATGATTTCCCCGTTGTAAGAGCTACAACACAGATGCCATTTCCTGTAGATTCTATTTCTAAAATAATTGAGGATGTTAGAAACTATCCTAATGTGTTTAGAAGAATTCGTGAAATTCAAATTCTTGATAAAAACATCATCCATATAATGCTTGATATGCCATTTTTACTTTCTGATCGCGATTATGTAATTCAATATTCTAAAGATAAATCAAAAGCTACATGGAAGTTCTCATTCAATGCCATACATCATAAAGGTGCTCCTGTTACAGAAAAATATGTTAGATTAATAAATGCATTTGGTAAGTGGGAATTAAGTCCAACAAATGAAAATGAAACATTGCTAGTTTATACATGGAATGGAGAACTTCTAGGAGATTTTCCTGAATTCGCTTTAAAAAGAGCATGGAAAACACAAGGAAATGAAATAATACACTGGATTAAAGATGCGCTCAAATAAAATAATAATATTTATCCTTTTATCAAGTGTAGCACTTAGTCAATCTAAAAATGCATTTAGTGGCTTTTTAGATTTCAATTATATATCACGAATCTCAGATAGATCAATAATTAATCTACCATATAGATTATTTAGTTTAAGGATTGACCATGAAAATGAAGATATTTTGATAAAATCAAATTTAGCTATTGAACATAAAATAAGGGAGGAAACCCATTTTTTATCTAATGAATCTCCATCAGATTTTAATCTTGATTTAAGAGAACTTTATTTACAATTATTTTCTTCATGGGGAGAATTGAAAATTGGAAAAATCATTCATACCTGGGGTAATGTTGATGAAAATAGTCCTATTGATATCGTAAGTCCTTATGACTACTATTTTACTTTTGATTCAGGCAAAAATAAAAAAATAGGAATTTTCTCATCTGCTGTAGATATTTATTCTAATAATTATAAGCTTGGGTTTACTTTTTCTCCCATTCACAATACTCATAGGACCCCTTTAGAAAAAGATGATTTTCCAATAAAACTGCCAACATATCCTTATGAAAATGAGTTTATGAAAATTAGTGGGAGCCCTATAGAATATGGGTTTTATGGCTCGAAGACACTAAGCAAAGGAGATGTTTCTGTTCATTATTTTAATGGATATGATCGACTGTTTAATCTGTCAGGTGTGAATGTATATGCGAATGGTCCTGATAAAAGTTTTTCAATCATTGATATAATATATGGCTACAGAAAAACAAAAATGCTTGGAGTAGGCACCACTCTTTTTATCGGCGATGCAACATTTAGAGGAGATGCCGCATTTTTTAGCACATCAGACGTTAATGGTGAAGAGAAATTTCTTGAAAGAAATAGCTCTTATTTACCAACGATATATGACTCATTACATTATTCTTATCCTTTAAAAGAGGAAGTAAATTATTTCCAAACAACATTACAGTTTGAAATCGAATTACCCTTTGATATTCAATTTACAGGTCAATTTTTTACTTACGATACTTTAGATTATAAATCTGATAGCCTACCCCTTGATAAGGACATATCCATTCCAAATCTAGAAATCACAGTTGATGAATTAAATCCAAAAAATATTTTTACACCAGGATATGGATCATCGATTGGAATTTTAACAAAAAAAGCAGCTATTATATCACTCCAAAAAAGCATTTTCGACGATCAACTAACTTTTAAACTATCATCGCTCTTGGATATCGATAATAAGAACTATGACAATTCTATACCAGGAATTATACTTTCCCTTGAAACATCTTACAGATTGAATAACAACCTTATTATTAACATTGGATATACAAAGATAAAAGGAGACAATAATCATCCTCTGGGTGAGAAGTATCGTTTAAATATTATGGAGGATTTTTCACATTTCCGTACAAATTTAAAATATAACTTTTAATGGATATTATGAAATGAATATCCAAATAACAGGATCTGGCTTTTATTTACCTCCATACATTGAAAACTCAAAAACTACCGCTCAAATCATTCGTAAAAATGAAGATTGGATTATTTCAAAAACTGGGGTAAAAGAAAGAAGAATTTCAAAAATCGACGTTGATAAGATGGGTGCAATCGCTGCCGAAAAAGCTCTAAATGGTAATGGTGTACCTGACTTAATTATCAATGCCTCAGGAGTACCAAAGCAAACAATACCTGATACATCCGTCTTTTTTCAAAAAGAGCTTGGTTTAAAATCTATCCCCTGTTTCAGTATTCATGGTACATGTTTATCGTTTCTAATAGCATTAAACAATGCAAGATCACTAATTAACACAAACGTATATGAAAGAATTTTAATTATCTCATCAGATCGAGGAAGCTTAGGTAGAAACCCCAAAGAACCTGAAAGTGCTGCACTCTTAGGAGATGCAGCAGCAGCAATACTTGTTGAAAAAGAAAAATCAAATTCAAATAATTTTCATTATTGGAAAATGAATACTTGGTCTAATGATGCCGAACTGACTGAAGTAAGAGGTGGTGGTACATCCAAGCATCCCCTCGACCCAAATACAAAAATTGAAGATAATTTGTTCACAATGGATGGACCAGCCATCTATAAGTCTGCGAGAAAAAAGGCCTATAGAATGATTTTAGAAACATTTAATAATACTAAATTCAATAAAGAAGATATCGATTGGCTAATTCCACATCAAGCTTCCCTTAAAGCAATAAATGCATATAGTGAATATGGAAATTTTGACATGAATAAAATTATAAATATAGTGCCGACAACTGGAAATTGCGTAGCCGCTTCAATGCCCCTGGCATTAGCTACAGCAATACATGATGGAAGAATTCAAAGAGGGGACCTGTTATACTTTATTGGCACTGGAGCAGGTCTATCAATGGCTTGCGCTTTACTAACCTACTAGCATTATTTCATTAATATAACTTTTTTTACAAATGTCTTTTTTGTGGTATTTATTTTCATTAGATAAACGCCGCTGCTGTAATTACCTGCATCCCAATTAAAAGTGTATTCACCTGCATCCAATTTTTGGTCGTTTAATATTTGAATCAAGCTACCTTTTAAATCAAATATTAAAATATCCATCATCCCACTTTTTTTTAAATCTATTCTGATACTTGTTTTAGGATTAAATGGGTTGGGATAAGGATTTTCGATTTTAATTTCATATGGAATGTTGCCTAGATCATTGATACTTGCAAAATCACACTCTTGCGGAGAATCAATTTGAAAAGAATAATAAAATTGATCGAGACTAATATTAAAGTTCTCGCTGTTAGAAATACACTCTGGAATATTTTCACATAAACTATTTCCCCCAATTGCGAAAAAAGGAAACCATGCACTATCATCGCTGCTCCAATCAACATTCATATCACACATGCACTCTGGCAAAGAGGACAAATTATTATTAAATAGCCATAGATACTGTAATTCTGTTAAGGAGCAAATTGAGGTTGGCAATTCATTAATCTCATTATAGCCTAGATCTAAGTATTTAAGATTAGATAGGCTATCTAGATTTTCAATTATATTCTCTAAAATATTATTTGATATATATAATGATCTGAGCTCTTTTAAATTTTCAAAACTTGATGGTAATGATGATATTCTATTCCACTCTAAGTATAAACCGCTTAAGCCTGTCCAGCTCCCAATTGACTCTGGTAAACTAAAAATTGTGTCATTAACGCCAGAACTATTGCCATAATTTCCAGCTACTAAAATTTTTAGTCGTCCATTAAACCATGATTGAGTTCCTATTTCAAAAGCGCTAGCATATTCTAAATTATTAATACTAATTAAATCATCTAAACCCTCTAAATCATCATTGTAAAAACAACTATCACCCAATAGGATGTTAATATTATTTGGAAGAGTATTGTTATATGTAAACCCCTCCTCACACTGACAAATCAAACTATCACACATGAACATGATTAGGACTAGAATGTATTGAAAAAACCTATTCATTTTATTTAATAAACATAATTTTTTTTATTTGATTGTTAAATGTTTTATTTAACTTTAAAAAATAGATACCAGAAGGAAAACCCGCAGCATCCCAATTAAAGTAAAAAGTCTCTGAAATATGATTTACAGGGATACTATGAATTATTTTACCACTTATGTCGTATATATAAATTTTTAAACCAGTCTCATAAATATCTTTGACACCAATTTTTACATTTGAGTTGAACGGGTTTGGAAATGGTTCTAATAAAGTTGCCTCAATAGATTTGTTTGGCGATTCATGAGATGTTGATAAAGAATTTAATTTTAGATCAAATCTAAAGGTTTTTGATAGTGATGTTTTTTTTGAAGGAATTATTATTAACTCAAAACTACTATTAATTGCAGAATTACTGGTTACACCATTAAAAGTAACAGTTTCCACAAATCCTGGCTCTATTTCTATGGAGCCACTAAAATCTTCAAACCAATCTAATTGCTCTGCAAACTGATAATTAAAAGTTTCAGTTATTGACCCTTCATTTTTTAATGTAAATGAAATTTCAGCATTCCCCAATGGGAGATTTACTGTTGGCTGAGATTCATAACCTTCAACATTGTTTTCGGAAAGTTCATTAACTATTAGGCTAAATGCGATTGGATATAAACTTGGTAATCGGTTTGCACGGTAAACTGCGCAAATTGGCTCACATAAATTATAATTTCCCCTCCAAACTTCGTCTCCATTACTTGTAACCTCTAATGAAGTACCATTTCCTCCAACTGTTGTAATTAAATAATTTCCGTTATCAAGTTTTTGAGCGTTCCCTGAAGCAAAACCAAAAAGTTCTTCAGCAAGAGAATATTCCCACACCACTTGAGCTTGATCATTATTTAAACTAATCTCCAATACCCTCGAAGTCGGATATTCAGTACCTAAAAAGCTTTCACTTAAATTTCCATTGTCAAATGTTACGATATTTCCGTTTTCTAGCATTTGGAGTCCATGTTGAAAACTAAATCCAATTTCATTACCTATGAAAACATCCCCTGATGGCATATTTCTACCCATGTTCCATATTATATCGCCACTAGGGTAAGATATTTTTGTTATTCTAGACAAATGTCTTGTTGATATATATAATGCACTTTCTTGCTCAGAAAAAATCAAAGCATTGACATGCGTCCAATCGTATTTTTGAAAACCAGTTGATGAAGATAACCACGTACCTCCAAGATCGTCAAAATCATCCATCGAGAAATGATCAAATACGCTCCATGTCCAGACTATATCTTTAGTATCTTTATCCCATTCCACTAGTTTATCCCCCACCCATGGAAATTCAATAGTAATTCCATTAGCAGTAAATCCAAAGTCTTGATAATCACCAGTCCAAGGTCCAATAGGAATCGGGCCCAACTGAGATGTTTCAACTATACCCAAATAATTACCATTTGGGAGTTTAATTAGGTCATGATGAAGAAACTGATCATTTGGTTCTTCCCAAACAAAATTAGTGTTTAAACTAAATTCTATCCCAGGAAGATTATGTTCTAATGAGTTGTTAGAATAACAACCTAAAAGGTCTAGAACATCATTTAAATTATAATAAACAATGTTTTTTTCGCCAGTATTCCATATTTCTCTACCATTTGCATCAATCATAGCGCTATAGTAGTTATAAAATGAACCAAAGATAGTGATGCCAGGGTCTATATTATTTTCATCATAAATAATTGCAGTCGCATTCGAACGTTTTAAACCTGTAGAAAAGCTAAATGAGTCGATCCAGTCACTATACAATGGAGAATCATAGTTTGGACGCACTCTCCAATAATAATTTGAATCCCAATCTATACTTTCTTGCTCAATAAAGACTAATGAGGTAACTGTTGCGACTTTAATGATTTCATTAAACTGAGAATCATAAGCTATCTCTATATTATAACTACTTGCCTCAGGCACTTGATCCCATTCAAAAAGGACATGAATATAATTAAGCTCGCTGTTGTTCGGAGGAGTAATTAGACCCGCAATTATAATAGTAAAAAAAAAGGTGTGAATAAAAAATAAATATAAAGTGCAATACTTAATCATCAATTAATTAAGAGATAAAACCGCGTTCTTTTATATAGTTATAAATTTTTTCTACAAGTTTTTCAGGCTTAATTCCACTAGAATTAATTACTAATTCGGCATTTGTAGGGTCTTCATAAGGATCGGATATACCGGTAAACTCTTTCACTACCCCTTCCCTTGCTAATTTATAAAGACCTTTTACATCTCTCTCTTCACATTTCTCTAATGAAGTTGAAATATGTATCTCGATATATCCTCCCAGTTTTGAAATCAATCTTCTGTTGTAGGCTCTATCTTTTTCATATGGAGCAATTGGAGCGCAAATAGCAATTCCTCCATTTTTTGTTATTTCACTAGCCACATACCCTATACGTTTTACATTTATAGATCTGTGCTCTTTTGAGAATCCTAACTCGCTAGACAAATGAGTTCTAACGATATCTCCGTCAAGTAAAGATACAGGCCTACTACCCTCTTGAAGAAGTTTCACTAATAATCCATTAGCTAAAGTTGATTTACCAGAGCCAGATAAACCCGTGAAAAACACAGTGAATCCCCTTTTTGAAGCTGGAGGATGAGATTTTTGGAGTTCATTTGCAACCTCAGTATAGGTAAACCAATTAGGTATTTCTTTGCCTTTATCAAGTAGATCTCTCAACTCAGTACCAGAAACAGTTTTATATTTGGTGCCATCTGAAATTTCATCTATCGGTTTGTAGCAATTTTCATTTGGCAAATAAACTAAAAATTTAAAGGGAACCATTTTTATGCCAATTTCCTCCTCAAACTGTTGAAGTATTTCTTGAGCATCATAAGGTCCATAAAAAGGGTTGCCATCACTATTAAGCCCTGGGCCTGCATGATCTCTTCCAACAATTAAATGAGTACATCCATAATTTTTTCTAATAATAGCATGCCACAAAGCTTCTCTGGGTCCACCCATGCGCATAGCTAGAGGTATCAAACTAAGTATTGCTTTGTCATTTGGATATTTACCTAGAACATGCTCATAGCACCTAACTCTAGTATAGTGATCAACATCTCCAGGTTTAGTCATCCCTACCACTGGATGAATTAAAAGGTTCGCATCAATTTCTTCTAACGCACTTAAAGTCATTTCAACATGAGCCCTGTGCAACGGGTTACGTGTCTGAAAAGCTACTATATTCTCCCATCCAAGTTGTTCAAACTTTTTTTTCAAACTACTAGGAGTCTGTCTCAAATTTTCATAATCATAATGCCTCGGTAATGTAATAGTTTTAATTTTTCCTCCTAAATAAACTGGATTAGTTTGATTTAGTAAATAGTCAACACCTGGATGGGAGCAATCTGTAGTTCCAAAGACAAGTTCAGCTTCTATATTTAAATCAGGCTCCCAAATATCATCAATCTTAATTATTGCAATAGAAAAGCCTTCTTTATCTTTTAAAGTTAGCTTATCACCTATAGTTAATTTTTTTGAAAATTCTTTTTCAACATCTAACATCACCGGTAAAGGCCATAAACTACCATTTACAAGTCTCATTTCTGATAAAACTTTTTTATAATCATTTTTTCTTAAAAAACCGTTTAAAGGAGAAAAAGCACCATTCATAATCATTTCTAAATCACATATTTGACGATCACTTAAAACCCAAGATTCGTACTTCATGGACTCAAATTTTAAAGTATTTTTCATATTTAATCGTACTTACTCCATTTTTTATCATTTATTTTTAATTCAATTATTTATTAAAAATGATTCTGAAAAAACTGCATCATCTAAATCAATGTCCGGTTTAAAAGCCTTTACGTTCATAATAGTATAATTACCATTTGGCTTTTTCATTTCTAATATTTTTGGAAGCCAGTATTCATCACTTTTAACAAAATCTTTAAAAAACAATGTTTTCTCTAAATTTAAATTTTCTAAAAAGTACTCTACTTTTCGGATACGAAATATTTTAGTATCTACGAAAAATTTTTTCCTTTTATAATTACTATCTTTTATAGGTATTGATGAAATTACTGCACAATTATTCTCATCTACTATTTCTTGACCCTCATATCGAAAGATATCATCATTAATATTTCTGTTTTCTAGATCTTCATATATAAAGTCAGTAGACATAAATGATTTTGATTTTTCTTTGGATTTTACTTTTTTTGCTATTTTTAATTTTGGAAGAAAAAACCATTGATCCGAGGAGCCATCATCTTTAATCCAGCTTAGTAACCCCGTACCTTTCACAGATTTTGGCTCTAAAAATTTAACCAAGGACTTTTGGGAATATTCATCGTTCTCATAACGTTTTTCGTATCTAATAAAGGCTCTAGATTTTCTTTTTATCTTATTAGCTCTTTTTCGAACTATTTCTAGCTTTACTTCCGATATGGAGGTTGTAGGACTAGGATGATTAATAACCTTTTCCATGATTTTTTTTGCTTTAAGATCATTATTATTTGCGATCATAAAACTAAAAAAAATTAAAAGAGGAAAAGTTTTATAGCCCGTCATTTTTTTCTTCTTTTATAAAAAGCAAACCTATCGGTGTAAAAATCAAACTAATTAAGGCAACCACAAGATAATCTTGACGCTGTTTAAACTCTGATATCCCAGCTAATTGCAAACACAAAAAGACATATATTATAAGAATAAGATCAGTGTTACTCCTACCCCATATAACTAGGGTTCTTAGATTAAAATCTTTCATGCTGGTAAAACCACCTAATCCTGAATAGTAATTATAGATCCATGATATCAATAATAAAACAATTATGCACAATATTATTAGAGTAATTAATTTGTCATTTGAACTCTTCATTTATTTATATAAAAATTTTGGTTTAACTAAGCTAACAAGCGCTGGAAGAATAGCCATTCCGCCAATCAAACAGAACCCAATTGATGCCATAATCAATATACTGAACTCTTTTAAAGGCATAAATACAGAAAACAACAAAACTGAAAAGCCAACGATTACTGAAATACCATTAAATAATATTCCTTTCCCTGATACTTTCATTGTGTTAGAAATTGCATCATCTAAATTATCTCCTTCTCTTAAATGTTCTCGGAGATGCCAAAGAAAATGTACAGAATAGTCTATACCAACACCAACTAAAATGCATGTTAGCAGAGATGTGGTCATATTAAGCGGAATACTAAAATTACCCAGTAAACCAAAAATAAGTATCACAGCTAGTATCATTGGGAGGCTTGCTAGTACCCCACCAATTAATGATCTGAATACTAATGCCATAATACTAAATAAAATTATTGAGGCTATTCCTAAACTAATGATTTGACCTCTTATTACTGAATGACTTACAGCGCCCAATAAAGCTGCAGGACCTGATAACATTGGATTAATAGGCTGGCCATCATAATAGTTTGATTTTATATAATCCTCTGTATCGTCAACTAGCGCCATTAGATCTACGGTACTCACTTTTTTTATCCGAACAAATCCTTGAGAATAATTAGGATCATCAGTATCATTTAATATTAGATCAAAATCATTATCCTCTCCCGCAATAGAATATAAAAACATATATTGCTCAATTAGCTCTCGACTTGAGGGTATCTTTAAAGAATCAGTATTACCATTATTAAAGGAATAATGCATTTTTTTTACAACATCTGCAATAGAGTATGTTGAACTAACAATGCTATTTTTTTCTTTTATATGAGACATCAATTTGTCAATATGCTCTAACGACAAAGGATCATATATATCACCCTCAATTAAAATATTAAGCTGAGTTGAACCTCCAAAGACCTCACTAATTACAGCACTTGATCTTCTGATTTTTGAATCTTTAGGAAAGTAGTTATCTGGAACAGTATCAATTGTTATATCTCTTATACCAAAAGAAAAAATAAACATTACTGAAAATAAAACAGCTAAAAAAGGAACCCTGTTCTTAACAAAAAATTTTCCCCAATTGACTAAAAAATTATTTACTGTCTCTAGGCTTTTTTCTTTACCGAGATATGTTGGCCTTGGCACTAAAATTAGAATCGCAGGTATCAAAATAAGGCTCAAGAAGAATGAAACCGCAATACCAAAGGATACTAATAGTCCAATTTCTCTAACCTTAGAAAGGTCATGGGTAACCAAGCTTAGGAAACTAATTACAGTAGTAAAACCAGCGAGAAAGATAGGCATTCCCAATCTTTTCATAGTCCTTTTTAATATTTCGACTCTATCTAAATTTATATCTATTTTGGTAAACTCATAATAATGAGATATAATATGAATACCATAATTATTTGCAATTGCAATAAGCATAATTGGAATTAAACCACCAATAATGGGGACAGATATGTCTAACCAAGCCATTAATCCAAACGTCCATAAAATTGAAAAACTGACTACAAACAAGGGTAAAAAAGTGCCTGTCCAACTTCTAAAACTTAAAATTAATAGAAGTATCATTAAACCTAATGCTATGGGCGTAAACGTTCTCATATCTCTTTTTACACTATCAATAGACTCCGCAGCAGAAATAATTGAACTAGCGATATAGATATCTTCAATTCCTTTAAAACTGTCAATAATTTGAAATAAGTTTTCTCTAAATGCTATTTCATCAAAATCAGTAGGTGCGGTAATTTGTGCAATGAAACACATAATATTTAGTTCAGCGGATATAAGACTACCGATAATTTCACTAGCCTGAATTTTTTCAATGAAAGCAGATGTCTCCAATGAATCTTCAGGTATTTTGTTAAGTATTTTTTGTATTTCAAAGCCACCATCATCTGGAACAATATATTTTTGACTATAAATAGAAGCAACCCTGCTTACGGAAGGAATGTTTACTAAAGAATCATGTAAAGATGAATATTTACCCAAGATTTGCTCTGAAATTAAATTCTCAGATTCTACTGCAATTACTACAATCTCATTGCTGCTAAAAAGGTCTTCAGCAAGCTCCATATTCTTTACAATTTTATGATCTTTAGGCACTAAGGATCTCAGACCTGGATCGATTTTCAACTCATTTATCTTCCACATAAAAAAAATGGTTAATAGCAATGTAAATGATATTATCGAGCGCGGAT
>MDSV01031176.1_pt1 | contig 14511 bp, 9 predicted proteins | sample 810851 | NCBI WGS metagenome assembly MDSV01 (sample SAMN05326640, study PRJNA326480) | marine metagenome | isolation source: seawater | place: Atlantic Ocean: North East | collected 2012 | reverse complement strand
ATTTGAACAACTGATTGAGAACAGCATGAGGATCTGCGTTGTTCTTTACTTCAATGACAACTCGGATACCCTCTTTGGACGATTCATCTCGAATGTCCCGGATACCGACAACTGAACCTTTTGATACAAGATCTGCAATATGAATTAGCATGTCCGATTTCTTTACCTGATACGGGATTTCATGAACAATGATACGTTTTCCCGTTGAATCATCGATGACATCACATCTGGAACGGACATGGAAGCGTCCTTTACCTGTACTGTACATATCAACGATACCGTCGATGCCGTGAATTTCCGCTCCTGTTGGGAAGTCGGGTCCTTTGATGTGCTCCATGTATTCTTCAAGCGACACACTTGGCATTCCCGAACGTTCTTCGCCCTCCTCAAGGATGCGTTGAACGTGAAGGCCGATTGCCCCCGCAACTTCCGTGAGGTTGTGCGGAGGGATACGAGTTGCCATACCAACCGCAATACCATCCGAACCGTTGAGAAGAAGGTTTGGAAGTCGTGCAGGCAAGACTGTTGGTTCCATTTCGGAATCATCAAAATTTGGTTGGAAATCGACTGTCTTCTTTTCGATGTCTTCCAGCATATGCTTGGAAATACGATCAAGTCGGCTCTCCGTATATCGCATAGCTGCTGGCGGGTCACCGTCGATTGAACCGAAGTTCCCTTGCCCATCAACAAGCGGATACCTCAGTGAGAACTCTTGGGCCATTCGAACCATCGTATCGTAAATTGACTGATCGCCGTGAGGGTGATACTTACCCATGACTTCCCCAACGGAACGTGCAGATTTACTGAATTTCTTTTCCGACGTGTGCCCTCCTTCGTGCATACCGTACAAGACTCGGCGATGGACTGGCTTGAGTCCATCTCGAGCATCTGGCAACGCACGGCCAATGATCACAGACATGGCATAATTGATGTACGATGTTTTCATTTCATCATTGAGAGAGCGGTTGAGAACAGTTCCTGTTTCCACTGCATCTCCAGTTTCGTTCGTCTCGTCTTCAGATGTCAAGGTTGGTCACCTCCTTTGCATGGCGTTCGATGAACGCTCTTCGATCAGGGACATCCTCGCCCATCAGAATCTCAAACATACGGTCACTTTCTTCAGCATCTTTGACCGTTACTTTCAGCATTGTTCGGGTCTCAGGGTTCATTGTGGTATCCCAAAGTTGATCTGGGTTCATTTCACCAAGCCCTTTGTAACGTTGCACTCCGATTTTTGCATTCGGATTGTCGCCACGGAGTTCCTCAAGAATAGTATCTCGCTCTTCGTCAGTAAATGCATATTTGCTCACGCGGCCCTTCGACAGTTGGAAGAGGGGTGGTTGGGCGATGTACACATGTCCTTGATCAATAGCAGGGCGCATAAATCTCCAAAGAAATGTCAACATCAGGGTGCGGATGTGAGCGCCGTCAACGTCAGCGTCCGTCATGATGATGATTTTGCTGTAACGAAGTTTCGATGGATCAAAACTACCGTCATCCTCACTGTTGTTTCCAACACCTGCACCGAGTGCTCGGATCATGGTTTGAATCTCTTGATTCTGGAACACCTTGGCAGCGTTATGCTTCTGACGTTCAACGTTCAAGATTTTACCGCGGAGAGGCAGAATAGCCTGTATTCTTCGGTCGCGCCCTGTTTTTGCAGATCCGCCTGCTGAATCACCCTCGACGAGGTAGACTTCACACTCAGAAGGATCTCTCGATTGGCAATCCGCCAGTTTACCAGGAAGGCCGCCTCCCTCGAGAACACCTTTGCGGCGAGTAAGATCTCTTGCCTTGCGGGCAGCTTCTCGTGCTTTTGAGGCAAGAAGTGCTTTTTCGACGATTTGCTTGCCAACAGAAGGATTTTCTTCAAAGAATTCGCCTAATTTTTCGTAAACAATGGTCTGAACAATACCTGTAACTTCACTGCTGACAAGTTTGTCTTTGGTTTGAGAGGAAAAAGAAGGGTCTGGGTGTTTTACACTCACGACAGCAGCGAGGCCCTCGCGGACATCATCGCCTGAAAGTGAGTCGCCTTTCAGAAGATTCTTCTTCTTCGCATACGCATTTACTGAACTGGTAAGGGCGGTTCGCAACCCGGACATGTGCGTCCCCCCGTCCTTGTTTCGAATGATGTTCGTATAACATCGAATGGATTCACTGAATGCATCTGACCACTGAAGTGCGACTTCGACCTCAACAAGACCTTTCTCGATTTCCTTGTCGCCTGAAATCGTGATAACGTCTGCATGAAGAACTTCTCTACGCTCATTGAGTTGTCCGACATATTCAGCGAGCCCACCCTCGTATAGGTGCTCAGTTTGATGCGGTTCATCGCCACGTGCATCCAGGATGGTAATCTTTAGTCCTGCATTGAGAAAAGCGGTTTCACTCACACGCGTCTCAATTTCCTCAAGATTGAATTCGACGACTTCCGTAAAGATGCTTAGATCCGGTTTGAAGGCGATGTGTGTCCCGGTATCATCACATGTTCCAATTTCCTCAAGAGGTTTTACCGGAATCCCGGCTTCATAGCGTTGGAAGTACGCAATCCCGTTGCGATGAATGGTCATTTCCATCCACTCGGAAACGGCATTGACAGCCGAAACTCCAACGCCGTGCAGACCTCCTGAGACCTTGTACGAACTGTTGTCAAACTTCCCTCCAGCATGGAGCTTTGTCATGATAACTTCTGCCGCAGAGATGCCAAACTCTTCGTGCATACCGACGGGAATGCCACGGCCATAGTCTCGAACAGAAAGAGAATGATCGGGATGCAATACAATGTCGATTTGTTTTGTATGGCCCGCAAGATGTTCGTCGACAGAGTTGTCGACAACTTCCCAGATGCAATGGTGCAAGGCTGAACCATCGTGTGGATCTCCGAGGTACATTCCAGGTCGCTTCCGGACAGCTTCAAGCCCTTCGAGAACTTGGATGCTTGTTGCATCATAATCATCAGTCATATTATCATCAAATCCAGTTAAAAATTCAGGCGCTGTCGGCCGTTTTGCAAAGCAGCGCTCACACCATCCCTCTAACTGTTAAACATGGCAGACGAGGGTATGTAAATGTACCCATTGACCAACCTTGTGTGATGCGTTTTTTCGATGAAAAATAACACCCCAAAATTCAGTTTTCACCCTTCAGGAAACCATGAGTATCTTCCGTGAGCGTTAAGAAGAAGACAAAGGTCGGTTGAGATATGCCTGAACCAACCATTTGCGTAGCCCTTGACTCAACGAACGTGGATGACATGGTGGATGAAGCAGCCCGTGCATCGACCGCAGGCGCTGACCTCGTCGAAGTTCGCTTTGACCGGCTCTACCTAACCAAACCAGAACCAGTTTTAGTTGAACAAGAAGAAGGAGATCCAAAGAGCGTCATGCCCCCTGAAGCCGAATGGCCAATTTCGGATGCATCGACTGTTGATGCAAAGGAAACGATTCAGAAATTAAAGGACTCGATTGCTGTACCCGTCATTTTCACTGTTCGCCCCCCTCGTGAAGGTGGATTTTTCCCCGGAACTGAAGAAGAACGTGTTGCCATCATCCAACTCGCCATTGACTCGGGCGTCACATACATCGATATGGAATCCTCAATCGAAGAGAAGGCGCTTGTTGGTTTGATGGACTCTGCAAAGGAAAAAGGGTGTAAAATCGTGTATTCGAGCCATGACATCAACGGGACACCAAACTCAGAGGACATTGCATCCTTTGTTCGTGATAACAGCGAAAAGGCAGACCTTGTGAAATTCTGCTCCACTGCCCATTCCCATCTCGATGCTCTTCAGATTGTAGATGCAGCGATTGAACTCAAGGGCGAGGGTGTGGATTACAGCCTCATGGCCGTCAACAGTGGTGGCGATTGGGCTCGTATTCATGCTCCAGTTCTCGGCGTCTCAATGGTTTACGCAACGCTCTCAATGGAACATCGTATCAGCGATAAGGGCCTCATCAACGTTCGAGACTTACGAGATGCTTGGACTCTTCTCGAGTACTGAAATCAAAATTGATCATTGATTTAGCGATGGCATCAGTTGCTTTTCATTTTCCATTTGTGGCTCTAAGCCAGCACTCATGTAACGTCGGTTGATGATGACAGGTGCCAACATGATTGACATGAAGAAGACAAAGAATGTTATCGAAACAGTCCAATTCGGAAGAACGATGGAACGCTCTACTGTTGAGATGGCAACATCTGCTGCAACAATGTTGTTTTGCACGCCAGCATCGCCTCTCCGGGAATTGTCCCAAGTATCGATAACGACAAAAAATTCCTGATATGTTACACCTGAAAACAGAGAGGAATACACTTCTGGACCATCAAGTGAAACACTCATGACCACAGAATCTGTATTCTCGTACACATGAACGTCGCGATAGGTTTTCCATCCAGTCACATCGAATGCAGCCCATTCAGGGTAAACCTCTGTTACAAATTCATCATCACTCAAGCTCTCTCGCTCAAACCAAAAGTCAAAATCGTCACTGTGCATTCGATCATAGGACCAACTGTAGGTCTCGTATTGAGATGTCGTCATAAGATAAACATCAGCTTTAGCAGGCACAGTCACGTCTCCAACAACAGCTTGAATTTCAACGCATATTGTCGTTCGATGGACACTTGATAGATTGAGTCGCAAAGCACCTACGCTGTCATTTCCAACTAAGATTGTTGTCGCAACATTGGTGGTCAAGGTTTCCACTGGCTCAGGAGAATGGTAGTTCTGATACATCCATTCTTCTTCAGGAGCAAGTGCTGGATCATACGAATTTGCACCTGATTCGGTCGAAGACTCGGAATTTTTGCCATCTTTGCGGTCGTCAAAGTCCCAATCAGCATCATAGTCATCATAGTAAGACATCCACTTGCTGTGATGAGGGACCTGAGAATGCCGAGAAATTGTTTCATTCCATACAATTGGAGACAAATCGCCTTGACAGTCATCGATGGCAGCAGAAGCAAATCCAGAGTTTGGAGTGAAGATGCCACTCAGCAGAGGGACAAGAAGAATCGACAGCAAAACAAATGCTCGCCTTTGCATCATCGACTCACCCCTCCGAACTAAGGTTGACGACGAGGTTCTTGAGGCATTCGTTCATTCTCGTCGGCGTAGTGGGCGAATGTAACCGCTCTCATCGTTCCTTCGTTCTTGTTTAGAGAGAATCTTGGGCGCTGGAGGAGGGTTGTGGTGATCCATTCCGAGCAGACCACCATCATCAGCATGCTCAACATCATAGGTTTCTGCGTTTTGTTTCGCTTCTTCTTCGATGTCGTTTGGTTGGCGCATAACAAGCCAACCCAGAATGAGTGCGGCTAAAATGAGTGCAATGAAGCCAAGTGCATCACTTCCTGCATCCGACATCCAAGATTTCCATTCATCTAAGCTGAAGTCGGAAAGCGATGGGTCTGCAACTTGTTCTGGCAGTACGGTAACATCGGTTTGAGCAACATCACACAGCCCCATTCCATCACAAACTTTCACTCGAAGAATGGCATCCGTTGGATCATCCCACACCACTGTAGCCAAGGTGACGATGCTGTTGCTTGAAACAAACCAATCATTGTCAAGAATACCGTCCTCGTCTGCATCATCGAGAATGTCTTGCTCCCATTCAACCACGAGATCGTTACTGATGGTTTCATCACGGTCAGAATTCGAACCATCAAGAACGTTTAGATCTCTATAGAAGACAAGGTCTGCTAGTGATTCTGCATCAGATACATTCACAATGACTGCTGACGAGAAGTCTTCAAAGATCTCGTCAGGCAAGTCAATATCTGCGATTTCTGGAGGAGAATCGACATGAACATTGAACTCCGCACGAGTGACATCTCCTGTACCGAAAGCATCACGAACGGTGAGTTTGACTGTGTACAATCCAGGGCGCTCATACGAGTGCCATGGCATGGGTTCGTGAACGATTGGAGTCGCATCCCCAAAGTCCCAAGTGTACTCCAACAAACCGTTCCAATCGGGTGATTCAACTTCAAGAGGCACATATTTGCCCTCAAATTTCTGATCACCATCTCGAGTACCGCTTGAATCGAAATACAACAGTGCACCAGGTATGGCCACGTTTACACCATTTTCATCAAAGGTCCTCGACCATTGATCTGGCAATCCATTCTCGGGGAATACATCACTGTCCATGAGCAGTTCGTCATCAACCCAAGCATCCAAAATTTGCAATTGGATGATGGGCAAAGGATTTGCGACTACGACAACAATGACCTTTGGACTGCTTTGTTCCCCACTTTCGTCAGTTACGACAAGTTGGATGATTTGTTCTCCAGGTTCTGTGAATGAGTAGGCAGGGAGAGTTTTGTTGCTAAAGGTACCATCGGGGAAGGACCAATTGAATGTCAAATCGTTGTACGTACCGGTTGTTCCGTCAATATCGAAGCTGGTTCGTCCATCGAACGTGTAAGGCACGTTTACCTGGGCATCATCGACCAAGAAATTAACTTGAGGCGCCCCAGTTGCACCTGATTCCTTGACGATGTAATTCGCAACAGGGAGTTGATTGATGACATTGACACGGAGTTCTGCAATTGAAACTGCACCATCTTCGTCGGTCACTGTAACCGTGATGTTCTTCGTACCAGGCGTGTTCCAAGCTGGTGCAGGATAGAATGCTACGGAGGAGGTCGAAGAGAAGTCATCGGTTCGATCCACTTCAACGCCATCAAGGTTGACACCGTCCATGAATGCCCAAGTGAGAGAGAGGTTCTCTCCGTCATCGTCGGTAAAGACGTCTGGCATCAACAACGGAGTGTAGGTGTATGTGTTCAGAATGTCAGAGAAAATTTGGTATGGCTGGCGATTGTTGACAATGACCTCTATGGTTTTCTGTCCAACGTTGATGCCATCAGAAACTGAAAGTGTGAGCGTATAGGTCTGATTCGGACCAACAACATCACCCCATTCATGGTTCGCAGTGTACATACCTTGACCGAAAGATTCTGCAGAACCATCGCCCCAATTCCATGTAAAGTTGAGATACTCCAAAGGAACGTTATCCGCTGTTTGATAAGCAGAGAAGATGATACGTTGATTGGTTAGAATTTCGATTCGATCCGCAACGATGTTGTTGTTCACTGTGATGATTGGAATAGGCTCAGAGGTATCAGTGATGTTGAGTTGATTGATACTTACATCGGACCAAGTGCCTCCAATATCCATGATTCTGAGAGTCGTATTGTAGATGCCTGCTTGAGAGAAAGATCTCAAAGGAGAGCGCAATCCTGAAGTCATGTTATCGTCAAAATCCCACGTGTAGGCTATTGGCTGGTCAAAGTAAGGGAGCGTGTTGTTATCAAGAGAAAGCCCCCAAGCATCAAATCCGTCTCCCGTGAACTGGATTTTCTCATACGTTTGACTCGCGTTGACCGAAACCGAAGCATTGGCGACTGGAGCCATGTTAGATAGAGGCTGAGGCGAGGTCGTTTCCGTATCGAGTACTGCTCCAAGCATGTTCTTCATGGTGAATGCAACGGTGTATTGGTCGTTTTTGTTTGCAGTAAAGTAGACGCTATCAGGGACGTGAACACCTCCTCCGGCTTGTACACGAGTAGAGATTGTATCAACAACGGTGCCGTTACTATCACGAACAAGGACGTCAACGTCTAAATCTTCGAAGAATGCATTGGAGAGGATGGAATAATTGACTTGCACAGTATCTGCGGACCCATCGCCATCCCTGTCTCCGAGTGTCGTTCCGTTCAACATCATGGTAGCAGGAGAGGTGATTCTGGCAGCTTCAATATCAATTGTTCCTTGAGGATAGGAAGGGCCGCAAGATGTATAATCACAATCTGCAACCGAACTTGCATACCATACAATCGCATACACTTCATCGGTGAGGTTACCGAATCCTTGAATCAATCCGGTTGCTACGTTGTTGTTGAAATCCAAATCTTGGGTCGACCAAAGTCCATCGGTTGTTGATTTGTAAACAAGGACGCCATCAAAATTTGTAACGTCCGATGTAACGCGCAGCGTTAGTGGTGCAGGGGACGCAGAACCTGGTGTGAACTTGAACGAGCGAATGCCCCAGCCCTCCATGGTATGTCCTGTTGAACTCCATGGAGTAGACCAATCTGAATTGGTGTCTGCGGGAGTGATTCGACAGAACGTTGACCCTCCACACGAAGGATTGAGGTCAAGATTCGAAAATCCGTAAATACCTTGATCAGAATCGATTGTGGCGGCTATGGAGAAATTCGCAAAAATTTCGCCCATGGTTCGACCGATTTTTCCAGATTGCCCTGAAACAGGAGAAAGTGCTAGATTTTCTACGCCTAGACCGCCTGTAGCGGAATCTTGAACCAGTTGCCGAACAGCAGGACCTCCACCCAAATGGTCTGCTAAATACATGGTAAAGATGAATCCTGCTCCATAATCAGCATTTCTTTGATTCCACCATCGTACACTGAGATCGGACTGCTGAGTCCACCCGTTAAGATGCCCTGCTAGAGTCCCATCAGCGCCAAAGCAGAGATAGATTGCAACGTCTGCATTCCCTTCATCCAACCAGAGATTTTCGTAAGGGTCCTGCGCATTGTGGAGCAAGTGTTGTAATTCGTGAGCAATGATGGATTTACCCCAAGCCAATGTAATGTCTGCAAAATCAACATAAACGACTTCACGTGTTGATGCCGTGCCTGGAGAAAAGTATCCTCCGATGTTGAAGGCACCGTCAATGTCGTAAACCACGATTTCAACTTGACAATTGTTGTCCTTGTCGGGAGGAGAGAGCCCTCGACCATCTTGGTAATCTTTACCGAAGTATGTAGTCATTGTAGGATAGATGGTCTGATCCCATGTAGAAGCAAGATTTTGTAGAACTGTCGAGGACAAGGTTCGCCCAGATTGGACCAGGAACGCCACGGATGCTGTTGTTTTTGCAACATAGACGCTGGTTGAACCGCCCGAAATTGGAACGGTGAGTGTGTCTCCGACAACATGCTGAGAGCATATTGCTCTCGCCATTGAAGGCTGATATCGAATATCGTCGACTCCTGGACGACCTTCGTCGACCCATGCTTGTTTGATGAAGGAGGTTGCTGAAACGACTGGTTGATCCTCATCGATGAGAAGATATTGGGAACCGGTCTCGACACTAAATTGGGACAAATCACCGTATACAACGCCAATCTCATCTTCAATATCTTCGACCTCGTGTTCGGTTTCATTCGCTGCGGCATGGGCAACGACTGATGACAACATCAGAAAGACAAGGAATAGGGCTTGAGTGGAGCGTCGTTCAGACATATGAATTCCTCAATAAAATGTGATACGGTATCACAATTCAATGTATCAAAATGAGGTATTTAATACCCCGCGTCTGTAGCATCATCAAACAGGAGGGCTAAAGGTTGAGAACAATGATGCTTTTGACCACTCTTTTGGTCACTTCTTTGGCTACACCAGCCGTATCCGCAACTGAGGTTTGCGATATCGTTGAAGAGTTGCAATTCGATGGATTGAAAGCAAACGAAAGTATCGCAACCCAAGTTGATTTCGGCTACCGTATACCTGGAAGCAATGCATCAATGGAACTTCGAAATTGGTTCATGGAAACCAGAGGAGCGTTCGAATGGCAATTGGACCCGCACCAACGGGGAGGTTACAACTTAACGAATCTTGAGGGGCGCTTGATTCCAGAAGAAGCCTCTGAGTCAGGTCCTGTCGTCGTCCTTGCTGCGCATTATGATTCAAGAGACAGGGCCGAGCGTGACCAGGATCAAAACATGACCGATCTTCCAATTCAGGGCGCTAACGATGGTGCAAGCGGAGTCGCAGTATTATGGGAGCTTGCTCGGATTCTTCCTGAGATGAACCTCGATCATGAAGTTTGGATTTTGCTCACGGATGCTGAAGATCAAGGCCCAACACCATCAATGCTAGGTGCTGCAGCATGGGCAGAAAATCGATCCGATGAAGACATTGCACGAATCGATGCCTTCCTCCTCGTCGATATGATCGGCGATGCAGACTTGAAGATACATCGCACATACCCACCCTACCTCGGCGACCCTGAAGGAGACCGTTTGTGGGATTCGGTGGAATCCCTATCTCAACCTCTCGGTTTGGTAGACAATGTTACTGGTTGCGACGGAAACCCAGGTTTGGATATTGTCAATTTCTCTGAAATCGATGGTGTCGTCGATGATCACGTGCCAATGTTGAACGTAGGCATCCCCGCAATCGATTTCATCGACATTCGGTACGGTGAGAATGCTAGTGCATGGGGCGGCTATTGGCATACGCACGATGACACTCCAGACAAGGTTTCAGCCGAATCTTTAGCACATATAGGTCGCTTACTGGAACTGGGTTTACTCGAAGGGTCTTGGCTGAAACCAATCGAAGTCGAAAACCAATCAATTTCACAACCCAATAAAGACGACTCCTCAACCTTCGGACCTTTCGTTGCCGGGGTAGTGTTTGGACTTACAGGTTTAATTTCCGTTGGATTTGTCGTGCTTCATCAAAGCGTGCGTTTGAAACGGTAGGCCGTCGTGCGCGGATGTACTGGGGACGCTCGCTTTTCGCGCACGACCTCCATTCAGGGGACACGACATGGACATAAACGAGCGACGTGATGCATTGCGTGCTCGTGTACAACAAAAGCTTGCTGGCGATGAACCAGAGGAAGAAGAACTCATTGTCCAAGACACAGAAATCATTGAATCCACAACTGAAGGGCAAGACCTCCTTATGATCGAGGAAACAAATGGATTGCTTGCGCTTGCATCTTCTCTCATTTTTGTTGGAAGTGTACTTGGAATCATTACTGGACTCCTCTTGCTGCAAGGAAACCCAGCAGAATTGTTGGATGGCTCTCTCAATCAGGAATCAACTTTTGACATTTACGGCGTTGTCATTGAAGCAGAATCCGGGGATTCAATCGAAGGAGTGTTAATCGAACTCATCGATGAAGATACCAACAATGTTCTACAGACAACAGAAACCAACTCTTACGGCTATTATCAACTTGAAAATGTGATTTCAAAACCCCATATCCTCAGAGTTACCCTTGAGCCTTATTCCACCGTAGAACGGACCTTTTCGCCTTCAAGTGCCACACAAACACCGTTTACCCTAGTTGAAGGGAATGATGTTTTGAAAGAAGATTTCACAAAGGAGAATTCTGGTTGGTCACTTGAAAATGCAATTGCACTATCAACAGGCATTGCTTTGGCGACCATCCTCGCAGGTGTTGTTGGCCTCAATGCAGCAGTTAACGTAAGGCGAGGGACAAAGTACAGGCGGACACAATACCTCGCAGGTTTCTCGTTGTTTAGTCGTGGATTCATTGTATTTGGCCCATTTTTGATTCTTTGTGGAATGGGTTTGATGATCTTAGCACGAAATGAATTCCAGGATGTTGAGGTGGAGTAATGTATCTCATCACCGTTGAAGGTGGAGACGGGTCGGGAAAAGGCGAAGCCGTCCGAATCCTTACGGAGCTTTTAGCCCAATACCCGTTCAATGAAGTTCATCAAACCCACGAACCACGCCGCCACAGTGACCTCGGAAGGCTCGCTTTGGAAGCCGTTAAAGTCGGGGACAAAACTCCTCTTCAGGAGGCTGGTCTCTTTGCAGCAGATCGACTTGACCACTCCCACACATGGATTAAACCTCGACTGGAACGTGGAGAAGTTGTCGTTTCCGACCGAAACATACACTCCTCGATTATCTATCAGGGTGTGGTTGGTGATCTTGGAATCGATACGGTCTGTCAAGTCAACTCGGCCTCAATGATACCCGACCTTGTTGTTTGGATTGATTGCGACCCAGACAGGGCAATTGAACGAATCAAGCATGCAACCTTACGTATGAGTAGCGACAAACAGGAATATTTTGAGACGCCTGAAATTCAAAAGACAATTCGACAAGGTTTTGATGACCTTTTTACTGGAGCCATTGAGGTATCACCTCCGTTTGACAAGTGTTGCATTGTCGGGCCAATCCTTAACGAAGGAGGTTTGGATGAATTGCGGCAAAAATTGCGTCGAGAGTTGCGTTCGTTCTTCAATCGAAGACCGATACCACTCAATGTCGACCCAGATAAAGTGGACAGGTACTTACTCACCAAACTGGCCCATGATGTTCAACAGCAAACACGATTGCCTGGAGCGCCTATGGAACGCACCTCGGTTCACATCGACTGGTTGAGTGGAAGATCACCTGCGCAATGGATGCATAGTGCAGAAAATGAATGGGATTCTAGCCAAGCGCGTCAGTCAGATGTTCCAAGCAATCCGCTTGCGCGATCGAGCTGGTCGATTCTAGGGACATTATCTCTCATGGCAGGGTCTTGTGAAATACCTCGGCTTCACAAATCTCTCGGCCCTCATCGAATGGTAACACAACGCCACACTCAGCGACTGGTAAAATGGTTGGAAGAAGCCAATTGGATTCATCGCCAACAAAATCACATCCCATTTGCCGAAGGACAGGTGTTCAAACTTCGAGACACATGGATTGGATTTGCCCGACTGACACTCGCAATGTGGCCATTTCGTGTCGCTTTATCCACATGGAGAAAGAAGAATCCCGATCTACCTTGGGAAAAGGCCCTTGAGCAGGTTCTTGATCAAAACAATGCTCATCTCAACAAGGCGGTAGAGAATACCATCGAAAGACTTCACATTCTTACGAGCGGACATGAGCATTGTCCGGTTCCTGAAAATTTAGAACAATTGATTGTCTGGTGGTCAATGCCACCACCAGATCACTCTTCTTCCTGAGGGGGACGTTGAAATCGAACGTTTCCTGGTAACTGAACTTGTTCAGGACCTTTGAATTTGGTAGGACGAGCGCTGTAAGCAGCAGCGAAAAATAATCCCAATCCAAGGCCAAACGGAATGCCTGTAACCAGTCGAAGAAAGGCGGTTGATTCACGGTCGGTGAGTAACTGTGTGAACCCATCCAATGCCAATGGGACTACGCAAAGAAGCCCTATTGCTACGAAAACGAGCGTTCTTCGATTTGAAGTATAGATTGGTTTCAAGGTGTCATCTGGCAAAATTGAGAGGAATGTATCACGTACTGTCCATCGATTGACTCCTCGTCGAGAATAAATAAATCCCCCAAGTGCAAGGCCTGCAAAAATTCCAACGTCTCGTACACATACTGGCATTTGGTTTCCATTGATTGTCCAAGAACGTTCATGCTTGTTGTGGCAATTGATATCACCAAATGCATAAATCGATGCACTGTAAAAATTCAATTCAGTCCACGTGAAATTTGCATCGTTGTCTGAATTGTGGTAATCCAACATATTGGCTCTGCCAGAGAGTTCAACAATCGTACCAGAATCGGCTAAAGCCGGAGCAAGGAAGAAAGATACGAGAAAGAAGAAACTGATTCCCCCAATCCAACGACCGACTTTCCGGTCCCTAGTTCTCGATTCGAGACCGTTTCGTTGCATGAACTAGCCTCGGGATTGAACCATTTAATTCTTGATGCATCGACGGTTTCTTTTCGTCCAGTGGGTTGGCCTTACCATGGCAGAGGGCTCAACCGAACCCGTAGGCTTGTGGCTTGGCATTCAAGCTGGAGCCTTTCTTGGCCTGTACTTCGGATTTAGTCTAGCCCTCGTATCAGCTTTGACCAGCCCTGAAGAATTGCTGAGAATCGTATACCTGATTACGTTTTTCCCAATGGTCGGCGGGATTCTCCTTGGCCCATTCTTGGCGAGAAGAGAACGGCCCGTGGTTTCAGGTACGCCGCCGATTCAACGTACTATGGAAGCTTTGGAAGGGATGGATGAAGGTCAAGGAAGGTGGAGGGTTCTCAGTCACGTTCGAAGCGATGGAAGGACTGTTCGAATCGATCTTCATGATTCGAGTCGGGTCCAAGAAATCCTCAATGCTACGACACCGCTTGCAGAGGAATTCCCTGTTCGATATATGGTTGGACGTGGCGTTAGTGGAAGCAGAGAACCCGATCTCCGTGCAAATGTCCTCTCTATTTTGGATAACCAATTTCCGAAAACAAGACAATCGAGGTATACTTCAGCAATTGAAATTTCGCCTGAGTTGCCCGAACGATTGCGTGATCAACGAAAACGAATCAACATGCTTTTGGCTGTTTTTCTACCCATTGCAACCTTCCTTGGTTGGCTTGAAATGAGATAAACGCTAGGTCGATTCACTTATCTCGATGAACATGGAGTCCTCACCATGCGGGAGGTAGCCTTTTTTTGGAAATACGACCGCTTGGACGCCATTGGTATCAGTTCTGTATCGACCATTGCAGAGCGTATCGAATTTCTGTCTTACATTAAGCGGGTACCAAAAGATATTCGATGCCTATTCAAAATTCACCTCCGTGAAGACAAGAATCTTGATGACCTCGAAAAAATCGAATCTTTGGAGGTCCTCGAAGTTGTTCAAGAATCAGAAAACCCCGAGGAAGGGCACCTCGTGATTTGCAGAGTGATCCATCCGCTTCCAATCCTCAATGCTCGGACGAATGGTACCTACGCAGTT
>MDSV01182474.1_pt1 | contig 14512 bp, 12 predicted proteins | sample 810851 | NCBI WGS metagenome assembly MDSV01 (sample SAMN05326640, study PRJNA326480) | marine metagenome | isolation source: seawater | place: Atlantic Ocean: North East | collected 2012 | reverse complement strand
CTGAGGAGATAGCTTCTGGATTAAGTATAAATTGATTATTGTACCAACAAGCACGGTGAAGATAATTGCGATCCCACCTAGCCTAGAGGAACCAGACACTAATCCATGAGTTGCGTAATTATCTCTCCCAAATTCTAATTTTGAAAACATTGCAAGAAAACAATATGAAATCAGACCATTTAGCCCAGTTGATAAACCAATTATAATTGCCAAAATTATTTCAATTAAATTATCATTTTTCATGAGAGGTCATTAATTAACCACGGTAGTTATTGCAGCTAGGGAAGCGATACTCTGAAAAATAACTTGAGATACAGTGCTGTATAAGTTTAATGGAGATTGATAAGATGCTTTAATTGGTACCACAATAGTGTCACCAGCCATAATCTCACTCTCATTAGTGAAATTAAGTAGATCAGTCCTTCTTTTTCCATCGAGCTTATCAACAGAACCATCTGCCCTAATAACATATATTTGCTTTTTGTTAGCTCTTTCAGTCATACCTGCTGCTAATTCTATGTAATCATCTAGTTTAAATGATTTTTGTCGAACAAAGCTTCCAGCTCTCCTAACTTCACCAACTATAGTAACCGCATTGTTATACTTTGGGATTTCAAGCGAATCGCCATCCTGAAGAACGAGATTAGCAGATGGATCTCCATTCATAACTCTTGGAAGATCTATTATGAGCCTCCCCATTACCTCTGTTGAGAGAAGAGCGTCAATACTTTCTTCAATTTCTTTGGAGCTAATCGAAAAATCTTGGGACTCCTTTGTCATTGATCTTGAGGCCTGATCTCGCCGGATATTATTACTTAGTATAAGAAGTTGCTCTCGTTCTTTTTCTTTAATACTCTCCCTAGTGAATACTGCCCCACTGATGAAACTCTCGTTTGTTAAACCTCCTGCTCTTCTTATGACCGATGATAAAGTTTCATTTGGACTTATGAGATAATTGCCGGGATAGACAACCTCTCCTTTTATTTCAATTGAATCATTTATATCCCAATTTTTTATCTTATTTATTCTAAGATGATCACGGCTCGATAAACCAATATCAGAATTATCATTCAGAAGATTTATATCTATTAGTAATGTATCAATTATACCATTCTCATCAACCTCTATTCTCCTTAATTCTGCTTGATCTATTACTGCATCGTCAGTATAGCCGCCAGCCAGAGAAATTAATCCGTCTATTGTAATATTCTCAGATAACGGATATTCCCCTGGAGCTTTGACACCTCCACTGATAAAAATTACTTGAACTGGCTCTTCGGCATCTGCTTGCCTATAAAGCTTTTTAATTATCGGCTCTAATAAACTTAATCTATTTCCTCTTTGTTGCCGCTCATCATTAATTTCCATCTTTTTTTCATTTGCAAGCACCTTATATTCGTCATCACTCATAATTTTATCTAAAGTTTGATCCGGCATAGTTAATGGGTTTAATGAGATCTCAGGTTGACTTTCTTGAGCTAAATCTTCATTTGAGATGTCCAGCTTATTTTTTATGGTTTCTTCAAATGCCAATAATGAAGTATCACTATATCTCTCGTCGTTTTCCATAGAAAATACAATAATCTCATCATATGGCTGCAAAAGCATATTTTGGGGGCTATTAGGATTGTTTATGGCCTCTCCAAGATCGAAAGATAGCGTGTAAATATCTCTAGTGTTATTATTTTTTCTCCTGACAATAAGTGATTGTTTTGTATCAACGTCTTCAAGTAAATCAACATCAATATTTCGAATAATGTCGGTCACTTTTATTCCATCTGTCCAACCATATTTACCTGGCCTCTGGAGAGCACCTTTTGTAAGAACAGAATTATTTAACTGATTGCTCACATGGGCTATTCTGATGATATCTCCATCCTCAACTTTAAAATCTCTGTTTAGTTCGTTTGAAATATCCAAATTTAAAATATTCGGAAGATCGGAATCTGAAGTAAATCGTTCAATAAAAACTTTATCTAAAAATGCTCTGTTATCTAGTCCTCCTGCAAGATTAATCAGGTCTGCAAGAGTTTCATTCTGTTTTAGCTCATATCTACCTTGCCTTCTAACAGCACCATCTATTATGACTGTTTTTTGTATTGGTGGGACAAAAACTACATCACCAGATTGCAATCTCACATCACCTTGGGTATCACCCTCGGTAAGAAGTTTGTATACATCAAACCTTGCTTTAGTTTTACCATTATTTTTTACTTCAATATTTCTCAGGCTTCCGATATCACTTACCCCACCCGCAACGAATAAAATCTGTGAAACTGTTGACAATGCCGACACTGAATATGCCCCTGAGACCCTGGCTTCTCCAGCAACGAATACATTTATACTTCTTAGTGATCCGATTGATACACTTATATTCACCCCTATTAATTCCCTAGAAACCCTATCTCTAATGTAATTGCTCATTTGGCCAAAAGTCATGCCAGCTATATTAATATTTCCTATTTTTGGGAAATTAATTTCACCACCTCGATCAACTTTTAATTCTCTTTCAAGATTTTCACTACCATAGAGCATTATGTTTATGGTATCACCAACCCCTATTCGATATGAATCAGGAACTGGTGCATTATCGACTGAAGCATAAGTTGAAACCTCATTGTCAAAGAGAGAGCGGCCAAATATTGGAATATCATCAATGTCATCATATCTTCTCTCAAAAATTGGTATGAGCTTTTTTTCTATTTCCTCTAATTTTTGCTCATTTGTCTTACCCTGCATCAGACGCTTATAGAGCACTTGATCAGGATTTGATGATATAGGGTCAGCTTGTTCTCCCAATTGTGACCCAGAATTTATTCCTTGATTAACACCCATTGAATCCATGTTGATACCATACTGCTCTGCTAATCTTCTTTGTTCTTCAATAGATAAGTTCTGAAATTGTGCCAGCATAGAAGGAGGAATCATCGGCATTTGTGCCGCAATTGAACCTGATGCGATCATCAGTAAAATAAAATTTCTAAAGTTTTTTTTCATAACCCTCTCATAAGAATAACTATGTCTATTACCTAATCTGCCTGAAAATAATCATCCATTGTAATTGCTAATGGGGGATAGTCAGGATGAATCTTATATTTTAAACTAATTATGTACCCTAAGTCATTTATAACAATGATATTTGTGAATGACTGATTTGGATTATATCCCACACATTCTTGAGAATATACCAATGAAGTGTCAACATTCACTAATGATCGCTGCCATGACTGACATTTTGCATTATAAATCTGAGAGTCATTCTCGAAAAAATACATACTATTTTCTCTTGTTATAATTTCAACGCTTGCATCAAAAGCTAAAAGTCCATTAACTTTTGAAATTTGCCAACCATCAAACTCAACAAAATTATCCTCATAATCAGCAAAATAAATATAGTTTTCGTTGTTGATAGCATAGACTTTGTATCTTATATCTGCCCATTCAATAGTCCAATTTGGAACAGGTCCATCATTACTTTCCTCTAAAACAAGATTAGATATCATATTTAACTGCGAGGAATGAAAACTGCATGCTGAAAGAAAAAACAGGGAAATTATTAGGTTAAAACATTTCATTTTGGCAGCATTCGATTAAAGTTTTTGTTAAAGCTATCATAACGGACATTTCTTAATTCATGCCAAAGAACACCTGTATAATCATCTAATTTTTGACCTCCGTCTCTTTGAACAGATCTCAATAAAGTACTAAATGAATTTTTTGAATTATTTTTAATTAAGCTATTAAAAGGTATTTTGAAGAATAATCCTTTATCAAAGCTTCCCTCTCCATAGTCCCTAGAAGAGACATCGGTAAAAGTTGCGAACGCCCCTATGGAGTATCCATTATCAAATGTTCTTCTTACCTCAAAAGTCGCGCCATTATCTTTCGCTAAATATTTTCCAAAGTGCATAGCGAAGTCATAATTATAGAATGGTGAAGCATAATAGACACTTAGAAATCCTGTTGTGGTTTTATAATCTAGCATCTGAAAATTTTTCTTGAAATCTCTTTTCCTCACAGAATTTACTGTAGCTCCAACTGCCCATCTAGTTTTTAGTGGCATATATAAGATTTCCCCCCCAAAACCTGAATACATATCTTCTAAGATACCCGCATAAGCCCTGTAATGAATATTAGTTGACAGGGAAGATTTTTTTTCAATCAGCAAAGAATTTATTCCTGTTGCCCCTTTGGTCAAATATTGATTTATATCTGTCCTAACATGAGGAAGAGCTGATATAGCTGGTATTTGCGTATCGAAGTTGTTTTTTACATTTAGTGCATAAGTCCCAATCAAATTCAAATCTTCGCCTAGCGTAACAATTGATGTTATTTTCAAAAATACCTGATATTTAGTAGGTTTTTCTGGATCAAATAATTGAAATCTTGATGCAAGATCAGCATTAATGTGAATGTGAGGCACTCTAAATGTTGTTTTAAACAATGGATCTTCAATTATCCTTGGGTTTAAAATCCTTATTCTATTGATATTGGTATGGATGTTTCCTGAAGTATTGTTACCCCTGAAATATGATATGGTTTTTACCCGAATACCATTTTCATTAACAATCAAATTAATATTTTTTACAAATCGAGGAAGATGGATTTGAGCAAGAACTAAGGCTCGATTTATGGCATCTCCTGATAATGCGTAACCCATATTTGAAATTTCTAAGTCAGCTTGCATCGTCTCGTCATATATCTTAGCACTTCTTAATAAGACCCCGGACTTATCGAGATCAAAAAAGAGGCGATCATACCAGTTACTTAAATTTACATTTTCCTCGGATTTTTTGAAAGCAGAGTTATCAAGTGATGAGTAAAAGGGTAATATTTTTTTTTGAGGTAAAAGTTTTTTAGTGTCTAACCCTGAATTTACAGAAAATGCTATCTGGTTTTTTTGCTGATAACTCAACATGAAATCGAAATTATATGGTGTTTTCCATTCGATCCCATAACTTAAGGGCGAGCTTTCGTTTATTGTAAAAAGCTTTTTCTCTCTTTCATAAGAATCTGAGTTATATTCAACAATGAATTTTAAATTCTTCTTATTGAATTCATAAGCTATGCCACCAAAAATACCAATACTTTCGCCTGTGTAAAAACTTGAAAGCATGAGTTTCCCACCTTTTTCTCCACCTCCAGATCCTCTTTTTTTATAATCGTCATCTATATATCCGAATGGATTATTAAATGTCGCTCTCTCAGATAGTCTTCCCCATCCGAGACCTAAATTGATATCAAAGTTACCTATTTTTTTTGAAGACACCAGATATTCAGCAGACCAGGCTCCTGTTCCAAGAATGTCTTGCATGCCAATTGCAATCTGAGGAAGAAATTTACTTTCTTCTCTTAATCTAATCTTCACACCATAACTTCTATCGTTTAATCCATCAATATTTGGGTTGTATCGATCTTTTTTATTGTCAGGATTAAAAACTGTATACCGAAAGGTTGTTTCTAACCATGGTGTTGCCTGATATGTTAAATTAGTTATATTAGCAATCTTTTGAGTGCTATATGAACCTTTAAGATATCCATCTTCCATCATTCTGGCAGTAGGTGTATCAATCAACCCAGTATTACCTAGATCTGAGGAAAAACTAATTGCGTAAGAGAAAATTAGAAATATAGTGCCAATTAATTTGAAAAATTTCATGATATAAAAAAGGCAGCCTGTAGGCTGCCTTTTAACACATAAGCTAAATATGCTTTATTACACTTATACTCCAGCGGGTTTAGTTTGTTGTCGCTGTTGCTGCTGTAGTTGAAGTAGTTGTTGCTGTTACTACTGTTGTAGCCGTTGAAGCTGATGTACTCGCGGATGATGAAGCTGCAGACGCCGATACCGCTGCTGGTGCCGCGCTTGAACTATCACCCAGGGCAACTAATAACGCAGCACCGACAACACCTATTGCTACTGCAGTTCCAACTGACATTCCGCCAGACGCTGATCCTGCACTTCCTTGTTGCGCATTAACACTAATTGGCGATGTAGCTATTAGTATTGACACGACAGTTGCTAATATTTTGTTTTTCATAATATTTAACCTTATGTTTAGTATTCTTTGTCTTCTGTGAGTTCAACACACGATATATGAGTATTAAGCCCCACGTGAACATTATAACAACATATTGGAAAATAATTGCAACTTTTTTTTACTTAAATTACTTTCCTAATTAAATTATATCAAAAATTTAGATAAATATCTGAATTAATTGAGTTTTTTAAAAGCAAAGATTTGTCATTCTAATTAATCATTCTTCCTTCAATTCGACCAATGGGCGTATCAAGCTGAAATCTAATAGGATAATAATTATAATTCTCAGAATACCAGATATTCATTGATCTGCCCTCATTATTAAAAGGCCATCTATTCTGAGGGGAGAGATGCCCAGTGTTTTCCAGCTGATTGGCTGATAATATTGTATATCTACATTTAAAAATATTGTGGATATTATTCTCCCGTGACATCTTATCGATGATCAGATCAACATCCACTCTATATCGCCTTTTACCATCAAAAACTTTGTATACACTTTTGCATGTATTGTTATTTTTTAATAAGTCTATAGTTCTAATAATTAAGGTAAAAGGATCAATTGCGTCTTCATCATAATTAATATTGGGAGTTATTGGGGACACATTATTGTCATCAATGAAATTTGTTATAACAGGAATCTCATTATAATAGTATTGAATGTCTTTTTTCTCTGGCTTTCCTCTGTCATTTCCATTCAAATTGTATATCCAACCGTCATTTGTGTAAGTAATTGTTACTTCCGATTGATAATTTCTTATCAGCTTAAGCGGACCAAGGCTCTTTGTTTTAAAACTAATTTGATTTCCTCGGTCCTCTCTTATTGAGATAATCTTATTATCTATTTCAAATTCACTAACAGGAATTCGCAGCCAATTAAATTCATATTTATAGCTCTCGGAATAAACATCTTTAGCAAAAAAAATTAAAAATATAATTAACTTTATACGCCTCATTGTTTGTTCTATTAGTATATGAATTTTTTAGTATATAAATTTTTTTAATTCTGATGGAGGTTCTGGCAAATTATTAAACAAACTCCACACAATTCTAGATTTAGAAAAGAAAACTACATACAAAGTAAGAAATATTATTAGAAAATATATTTGTATATTTCTATTTTCAATAAACCAAACCTCGAGTTTTCCTTTATAAGGCATTATAACTTCCCTAAAAAAATCAAGAGAATCATTAGAATCTAGAATACTTTCCTCATTACGAAAAATGATTGAACCAACGCCCGACAATCCTGGTCTCACTTTGCCTAACATTGTCTTGACATTATCATCATATAAACTAAATGCTTCTTTAGTCAGTGGTCTTGGTCCAACTAAGCTCATATCGCCTCTGATTACATTAAATAGCTGAGGCAATTCATTAATTTTAGTAATTCTAAGAAATTTTCCAAAAGGAAGAATTCTTGGGTCATTTTTTATGGTGACTGTTCCGGTTCCAATATTAGGGCTATTTTTTTTCATGGTAGCGAATTTTAACAGTTTAAAATAATTACCATTAATGCCTAACCTATCTTGAGAGAAAAAAATCTCACCCTCACCTGTAACCCTCAAGAAAATCATTACAATAATCAATATTGGCATAAGTATGAGAATTGCCAGAGAAGAGAGAATCAAGTCCAGTAAACGTTGCACTTTTTACATTCTTCCATCGAGGTATTTGCCAGTTTCTTTGTGAGAAAAATCTGGTATCAAATAATTAAAAAGCTCAAGAATTTGCTCCTTACTCCATTTCTTATCTTTCTTTAATTTTTTTATTTCTTGCTCAAATTTTATTAACTTAGAATCATCATGTTCTAATCTCTTTTTAATTATGCCAATTGCCATAAATTTTGTTGAATTTATTTCTTCGTTTTTAGTAAAAAATTCCTCAAAACCTTTTTCTCCAGTTGTATCACTTTTAAAGAAATAGCATGGCCATAATTTTTTTGAAATAAGCTCATCTGTTCTCACTCTAGCTTCGTCTTCTGATTGGCACTCAAAAACGTCATAGCCATGATTTCTAATATATCGCTTAGCAATATCTGAAAAAGATATCAGTTCTAACTCACTACCTAACTTTGGGAAAAAAATATCTTTATTTTCTCCTAATAAACCTGACATCATGCATAATTCTCCTGACTCTTCAGCCGTAACAAAATATCTTAAAATATCCACTGGGGCTGAGATAGGTTGTTTTTTTATAAAACGTTGATTAAACCCATGCAATAAAGAGCCATCAGAAAATGCAACATTGGCAAAACGAGCCATTGATATTGTATGTTTTATACTCTCTCTAGACATGAAGATTTCCATGATTAGCTTACTAGCACCCATCATATTGACTGGGTTCGCAGCTTTGTCTGTTGAAACACAGAAATATTTTTTAAGCTTGCTATTATTAGTTAGCCTGAGAGTTTCAATTGTATTAAAGATATTGACATCAATCATTCTCATCAAAGTATAAGGATCTTTTTCACTTCTGACGTGCTTAAGAGCAGATAAATTAAAAACATAGTCGTACGGACCTTGATTTTCTATCATTGACTGAAACTCAATACTATTTGCATCTATAGCATATGTCTTGAAGTCACATGTGTTATATCCTATGGTACTTCTTAGATTTCTTACTAACTCAACTGTGGAGTTTTCTGATATATCAACTACATGAAGAGCTAGAGGGTCTCTCTTAAATAGCTCATTTGTAACCGCCTGCCCAATCGTTCCAGCTCCGCCAATAACTAAGAATCTCGACTCGGAGATGATCTCTTTGATGGCTCTCTCATGCTTATCAATGTCAACTCTGAATAGAGGATTTTTTCTTCCTATGATATTTAATTCGTTCATCTTTTCTCTTAATTATGTCTTTTTTAATATATTAAAGCTTCATGAAGTAAAAAATATTTTTATTGGCATTTTTAAAAATTTCAAAATTGGATATTTCATCGGATCATCACTTTTAAGCGCTTTTTCGATAACTTCTATCTTTCTTGGGCCCTTAAAGAACAGATATGCCTTTTTAGATTTTGATAATAAATTATAGTTTAGTGTTATTCTATCGTAACTCTCACATGATAATTTTAATCTAGTATATAGCTGTTTATTCTTCTTATCTAAGCTTGAAGCAAGATTAGCTGATTCGCTGAATAAAGATGCAGTATGGCCGTCTTCCCCTACTCCTAATAAAAGAAGATCTATTGATTTTTTTTGCGAATATATATCAAAAAGACCTCGCTTCTGAGAAGAGTGAGAGTTGACAGCATCAATGAGGCTATGAAAATTAGCTTTCTTAGCATTGTTTTTTAATAAATGAGTTTTTAACATAAACTCATTACTTTTATCTGTATCTACTGGAACACACCTCTCATCTGTGAGTGATATATGGATTCTGGGCCAATCAATATTCTGAGTTGATAGTTTTTCATAAAGTTCTTTTGGTGTATTTCCGCCAGAGAGCACCAACCAGAGATTATCTTTGAATTGGAGGCCCTGAACGAGCTGATTTTTGATATCTTGGCATAAATCATTTGTTAATTGTTCAATATCATGAGAAAAATTAACATTCATAGAACGAAATTTTTTTGAAATCATTTCTTTAGCTGACCATTCGAATTTATCATCTTTTTTTTCCATTGCCAACTATCGATAACCATATGCTTTATTGTCTTTTCAGCCTTCCAATCCAATTTTTTATTCGCGCGGGTAACGTCAGCATAGGAGACTGCGGCATCACCCTCTCTTCTTTTTGAAAATACATAGGGCACCTCTACACTGTTGTACTCTTCGAAAGCATTTATCACATCTAAGACGCTATAGCCTTTTCCTGTGCCAATATTTATTACCTCCATTGTATTATCTGTTTTATCTTCAAATAGAAGATTCAATGATAAAACATGAGCTGAAGCTAGGTCTGTAACATGAATATAATCGCGAATGCCTGTGCCATCTTTTGTTGGATAATCATTGCCAAAAATCTTAAGTTTATCAATTTCTCTTGCAGCAACCATATTTATGTATGGCATCAAATTGTTTGGCTCGCCCGAGGGTTCTTCACCAATCAATGAAGAGCGATGTGCGCCAACAGGATTAAAATATCTTAAAGAGACAACATTCCAATTTTTATCACTGTTAATAAGCCATTCAAAATACTTTTCTGCTTTGAGTTTTGACTCACCATAAACACTTATCGCAGAAAGTCTGTGATTCTCATCTATTGGTGTCTTTTCTGGAATTCCGTATATAGTTGCGGATGAACTAAAAATTAATTTTTGCACTCCAGAACTTCTCATCACATCACATAAGTTCATGGTCCCATAAAGATTATTAAAAAAATATTTCATCGAGAAATCCATAGATTCTGAAACAGACTTATAGCCAGCAAAGTGCATCACAGCATCAAAATTATGACTTGTGAAAATTCTATTTAATGAAAAAAAATCTGTGATGTCACAATTATAGAATACAATATCTCTACCAGTAATTTTTTTTATATTATCAATAACTTTAGTTTTAGAATTTTCCAAATTATCAACTACCACTACCTGATGATCGCCCTCCAATAGCTCGACACAAACATGGCTACCAATAAAGCCTAAACCTCCTGTCACCAAAATGTTCATAATTTCTCAGGAACCTCTTTTCTTTTTATTTTCATAAATATTTCTAATAGCTTCTTTTGTTTGAAATGGTGGATTCCACCCTAGCTTTAGATTTGCTTTTGATATATCAAGACAGCAGGACTCTAGGAGCTGAATTCCCTTTTTTTTAAAGAAATAATTAATTATGAATCTCAATATAACCATCGGGACGGGCAGAAATAATGTTTTAACCTTTAACTGATCTGAAATTTGGCGTATGAAATCTGTTATTAAAATTGACTCACCATCTGACACCAAAAAAATGTCGTTTATTGAATTTGATTTTTCAGCAACATGGATTAAGAAATCAGTCAAGTTATGTAAGTAAAGAAAGCTTCTTTTTGTATTTAGCAGTCCGATAGGTAGCGGAATTCGATACTTGATAAGCTTTAATAGAAAGTCAAAATTTCCAATCGCTGTTTCTCCATAAACCATTGGAGGGCGAATTATTATGATATCCATATCAATTGACCCTATCATTTCTAAAAGTTTTAATTCAGCGTCATACTTTGACTTTGCGTAAACTGATAAATCTTGTCTTAGTATTTCTGAGGATTCATCTATATTATTATTTTCATTACGTTTTTTATTCAAGTGAACTGCGACTGAGCTCAAATAAATAAACTTTTTTACACCTGCCTTAGCGGCTCGCTTTGCCAGGTTAGCCGTTCCCTCAACATTGACTTCCCTATAGATTAGTTTATTTTTAACTTGCTCAGAGAGACTCTGATGAGCAATATTCGCAAGATGAATTACGCAATCAGCATTAATTAAATATTTTTCTAAATCGATTCCATCTTTTAGATCGTCTTTCTGACGCTCAGTACTTATAGCATTATGTCCACTTTTCTCAATATCTGACACTAAAGCAGAGCCAATAAATCCGTTCGCACCTGTAACTAAAATATTCACAACAATCAGCTACGAAAGATATATTGCAGCAATCTTAATGGTAGTTTCATAAAAACAAGAAAAATATTTGTATAAAGTTTATTACTTTTAGCTGCATCAATAATTTCAAGATTCTGCTGAAACTGACCAATTATTCCATTATTACTTTCGCCACCAACTCGCATTTTAACCATTGAGAAGTTCATGTATGAATATGAAATTTTGTTAACTATAAACATCCTTACTATCATTTCATAATCAGATGAGACACGATAATTAGTTTTATAAAGTCCAATCCTAGTATAAATTTCTCTCCTGCAATAAAGAGATGGATGCGGAGGCGCGGCGCCGATTCTTAGCTTCCATTTACTGAAATTTTTTCCACTATAATGACGTATTACAATGTTTGTGTCTTTTGCGTCAACTATATCCACATCAGCAAAAACTGCATCAGTTCTTTCTCTTAATATCTCATCGGCGACTTTAGTAATGACATATTTATCACTGAACAAATCTCCACAATGCAAAAAACCAACATAATCTCCTGTGGCAACCCTTATTCCTTTATTAATAGCATCATAAATTCCGTTATCTGGTTCACTTTTTAAAAAATCAATGAACTCAAGGTTACTCTGAATTAACTCTTTAGTTCCATCATCAGAATCACCATCGATTATTATATATTCAATATTTTTATATGTTTGATTCCTTACACTTTTAATTGTTTCGAGAATGTTTGTAACATCATTATAAACAACAGTTATTATAGATATACGAGGATAATTTTCTTCAGAGCTTTGCATTATGTATTGGCTTTTTTATGGTATATTTTTTTTGAACATAGAAGAGGTAGGCTGCAAGATAAAATGCCATCATTGGGTATCCTGGTGGAATTGTGGTTACAATAAGAATTAAGAATATAATGGAGGCAATAACCGTTCTTAAGTCCCTTACTATCAAAAAGAAAAAATAACAGATAAGCGGAAAGATTGTAAAACCAAAATGAAAGATCATGCTCCCAAGATAAGATCCGATCTTGTCATCATTCGCAAGCCAGCCACATGATCTCAGACTTTCAAAAATATTGGATGATAAACACAAAAAGTTAAGGCTATCTAATTCATTTGATACTCGTCCCAGTGGGAGAAAATAGTTATAGAAAGATAATAAATATGGCGTCAAAATATCTGCAATTCTGGAACCTGAACTCTCATCCATAACTAATAATTGAATCAAGCCTGAATCAAAAATTATGTTTATTAACTCACCAAATCGTTGGTTTTTTAGGATAGCAAAATAAGCTATCAGGAAAGAAAAGACTATGAGTATAAAAAATTTTACATTAAGTCTTCTTGTCAATATCAATGATATTGAAATAAGTAAGGAATAATAAACAAAAGCTGTAAGTGATCCTGATAGCCCTAATGATAAGATTGCTAATAGTAGAAATTTTGATGTCTCTTCTTTCTTACAAAATAATAATATCATAGAGCAAATTATTGCTGTATGAAGACCAAAAAAAGATGGCTCAGATGCTAAGCTTGAGAAACCTCTGGATGCTGATGACTTTGCAAATAATAAGCTAGAATATACATGTTCTCCAAAGAGATATTGTGGAACACAAGCAAGCAACCAAATGATCAAAATGTAATAGAAAAATTTTTTAGGAAAACCATAAATAAGCAGATACTCATAAAAGAAAATAAAAGAGACGCTAAAAGCCAGATAAGAGAGGAAATCTCTAATAAGAAGAAAATCTATGGGCACGCCATTTAAGGATTGAAATAATATAAAAACGAATGGTAAGAAAATTATGGAATGGTGAAATCTTGCTACCTTATATTTATGATAATAAATCATCATGGATGATAATAAGATCAAGATGAAATAGGGTTGCATACCCATATTGTTGAGACCGAATGATATCCATGGAAAACATGATACTGCTATGCCCAATAAGAATAATGATTCTAGTTTTATCTTTCTTGAATGCTTAATCATTTCTCAAACTCAATAATATGTTCTGAATACTCTGATGTCTCTTGGAATAAACTCCATATTTTCTCTTTATATATTGTTTTGAGATGTCGAGATACTCATGATCACTTTTTTTTGTAACAGCTTGTTTAATTGATTCACAACAAGATTGCATTGAATTAGGATCACAGTAAAAAGCATGATCTTTTAATATATCTCTATTGAAATCTCTACTTGAGACCACTAATGGTAGTCTAAAGTATAATGACTCAATGCAAACTGATGAAAAAATCTCTAAAATACTTGGCATAAAAACTATATCTGATTTTTTGTAAAGTTCTCTCATTTTTTTATAGGGTTGCTTTCCAATGAGTTTTATAAATTTTGAGCTTTTGTATTTTGCGATCATGTTTTTATTGCGCTTATTTTCATCAATAGTCACCAAAAATTTAAAATTTTGTATATATTTATTTAATGATATACATAATTTTGGGATTATATGAAATCCCTTATGAGGATAGTCCTCAAAGGGACAAAGAATTATGATCTCTGATGATCTCTCTTGAGATATTTCTTTTCTATATTCATCTTTTAGAAATCCCATTGCATTATTAACAACAAATGATTTATTTTTATTTATATTGAATTTCTCTAAGAATGATTCTCTGGATGAATTTGTCTGAAATATAAAATATTCAGCCTTTTTGATATACCAACTCTGATAAAGAGTTCTTAAATACCTGACGATTGATTTAAAAACATTCCTTCCAAAATTGATATCAGAATAATCTGCAAAAATTATGTATGGATTGGAGCAGCCCATAATATGTCTAGAGTTAAACGTAACGTAAGCAGGTCCTGCCATTGTGTAAACTAAATCCGGGCAAAATGCCCTTTCAATAGACTTTATTTTACTCCTACTGACAAGACTTTTTGACGGGCTTTTTTGTATTAGTGAATAATTTTTTATATG
>MDSV01128210.1_pt1 | contig 14512 bp, 11 predicted proteins | sample 810851 | NCBI WGS metagenome assembly MDSV01 (sample SAMN05326640, study PRJNA326480) | marine metagenome | isolation source: seawater | place: Atlantic Ocean: North East | collected 2012 | reverse complement strand
CCGGCCCCGTCGTCGACATCGAGTTCCCGCATGACTCGATCCCCGACATCTACAACGCGCTGACCACCACGATCACGATCGAGGGCGAGTCCAGCGAGCTGACCCTCGAGGTCGCACAGCACCTTGGCGACGACCTCATCCGCGCCATCGCGCTCAAGCCCACCGACGGTGTCGTCCGTGGTCAGGAAGTCCGTGACACGGGCGGCCCGATCTCGGTGCCGGTCGGCGACGTGACCAAGGGCCACGTGTTCAACGTGACCGGCGAGGTCCTCAACGCCGAGCCGGGCGAGAAGATCGAGATTACCGAGCGGTGGGGCATCCACCGCAAGGCGCCGGCCTTCGACCAGCTCGAGTCCAAGACGACGATGTTCGAGACCGGCATCAAGGTCATCGACCTGCTGACCCCCTACGTGCAGGGTGGAAAGATCGGTCTGTTCGGTGGTGCGGGCGTCGGCAAGACCGTCCTCATCCAGGAGATGATCCAGCGTGTTGCGCAGGACCACGGTGGTGTGTCGGTGTTCGCCGGTGTCGGTGAGCGTACCCGTGAGGGTAACGACCTGATCCACGAGATGGAAGAGGCAGGTGTCTTCGACAAGACCGCCCTCGTCTTCGGTCAGATGGACGAGCCGCCGGGGACCCGTCTTCGTGTGGCGCTCTCGGCGCTGACGATGGCCGAGTACTTCCGTGACGTGCAGAAGCAGGACGTGCTGTTGTTCATCGACAACATCTTCCGCTTCACGCAGGCAGGTTCCGAGGTCTCGACGCTTCTCGGCCGCATGCCCTCCGCTGTGGGTTACCAGCCGAACCTCGCCGACGAGATGGGTGTGCTCCAGGAGCGCATTACTTCCACGCGCGGTCACTCGATCACCTCGCTGCAGGCGATCTACGTCCCCGCCGACGACTACACCGACCCAGCGCCGGCTACGACCTTCGCCCACCTCGATGCGACCACCGAGCTTTCGCGTGCGATCGCCTCGCGCGGTCTGTACCCCGCGGTCGACCCGCTGACCTCGACCAGCCGCATCCTGGACCCGCGGTACGTCGGTGAAGACCACTACCGTGTGGCAACCGCGGTGAAGCAGATCCTGCAGAAGAACCAGGAACTGCAGGAGATCATCGCGATCCTCGGTGTCGACGAGCTCTCCGAAGAGGACAAGGTCGTCGTGTCGCGTGCGCGCCGCATCCAGCAGTTCCTCTCGCAGAACACCTACATGGCCAAGAAGTTCACCGGTGTCGAGGGCTCCACGGTTCCGATCAAGGAGACGATCGAGTCGTTCGACGCGATCGTCAAGGGCGACTTCGACCACGTGGCCGAGCAGGCGTTCTTCAACGTGGGTGGCATCTCCGACGTCGAAGAGCGCTGGGCGCAGATCCAGAAGGAGAACGGCTGATCATGCCGCTGCACGTCAGCCTCGTCTCCGCCGACGCCGAAGTGTGGTCGGGGGAGGCATCCCTCGTCGTCGCGAAGACCGTCGAGGGTGAGATCGGCTTCATGGCGGGTCACGAGCCGGTGCTCGCGATCCTCGCCGAGGGCCAGGTGCGCATCACGAAGGATGACGGCAGCAAGGTCGTCGCGAACGCTCAGGACGGCTTCCTCTCCATCGAGAGCGATGTCGTCACGATCGTGGCCGGCAACGCTGCTCTCGTCGCCTGACATCAGCGTCCGCCCGGCGTAGGCCTCGGCCGCGTTGAACGGGCGTAGGAAGAATCGCCGAGGTAGGACGAATGCATCGTCATCCGTCCTACCTCGGCGATTTCGCCTTTCTCGGTGAGGAGATGCGGTGCTGATCCTGCTGCCTCCCTCGGAGACGAAGCGACCAGGCGGAGAGGGTGCGCCGTGGGATGCATCCCGTCTGGCGTTTTCTGAACTCACGCCGATCCGCGAGTCGGTGATCGACGCGCTGGTGCGGCTGAGCGATGACCCGGATGCCGCAGCCAAGGTCCTGAAGCTCGGGCCGAAGCAGCGCGGCGAGATCGAAACGAACCGGTCGCTGCGCACCTCCCCGACGATGCCGGCGATCGACAGGTACACGGGAGTGCTTTTCGACGCTCTGGATGCCTCGAGTCTCGACTCGTCTGCCAGGCGCTGGCTCGGCGACCATGTCGTGATCCATTCCGCGCCTTTCGGCCTGGTCGGTGCTCTGGACCCCATTCCGTCCTACCGGCTGGGTGCGGGCATCAGTCTTCCCGGCCTCGCCTCGCAGCGGCGCCTCTGGGCCGGTCCCGTCGCGGCAGCGCTCGCCCGTGACACCCGCGGGTCTGTGCTCGACCTGAGGTCCGAGGCCTACGTTGCGCTCGGGGCTGCACCGGTCGGGCGGAGCGCCTACGTGCGAGTCCTGACGCGGGCTCCGGACGGGCAGACGCGAGCGCTCAATCACTTCAACAAAGCCGCTAAGGGCCGGCTCACCCGCGCTCTCGCGGAGTCCAGCGCCGACCTCGCGGACACAGCGCAGTTCGTGAGATGGGCGAGCGACGCCGGGTTCGAGACGGCCCCCGACGGCGACGTCATGACGCTCATCTTGCCCCCACGCTGAGAATCTGCTGACAGCTACGCTCAAGGATCGCTAGCATGTGGTGCAGCGGGCGAGTGCCCCGTCGCGCACCGGCTCGAGGTGCGAGTCCTGACCGTTCGGGAGGAACGTTCATGTTCGAAAACGTAGGCGCCTCGGTCGTCTATTACAACGACGGCGCGTCGATCGGCTTGCTGATCTTCTTCGCCTTCTTCTGGATCATCTTTGCCGCAGCGGGCTACGTCCTGACCTCGTTCTTCTTGATGAGGATCTTCGACAAGGCTGGCGTGCAGGGCAAGTGGCGCGCGTGGGTGCCCGTCTACAACGGCATGATCTTCCTCAAGCTCGGCGACCTCAGCCCCTGGCTGCTCCTCTACGCGATCGGTGCGGCGATCCTGCTCGGCTGGATCCCCGTCATCGGCCAGCTCATCGGCCTCGCCGCGTTCGTGCTGACGCTGCTCGCTGCCTGGCGCGTTGGCCTCAAGCTGCAGAAAGAGGCAGTCTGGCTCATTCTCTACTTCTTCCTCTCGATCGTCTGGCTCGGTATCGCGGCCTTCGACAAGTCGCGTTGGAACACGGCGATCCCGGCCGCGCCCTGGGCGGGCAACGGGTTCCTGGGAGACCGTACGAACTGGGACGGCATCCCCTCGCAGGTTCCGGCCGGTGGTTACCCCGCGAACCCGGCAACCAGCCCCGCAGCCGGCTACGCGGCACCGCCGGCTCCGCCGACCGGATACGCACCCCCTGCCGCGCCTCCCGCTGCTGCACCGCAGCCCCCGGCAAGCCCGGAGCCGCCCGCAGCGCCCGAAGAGCCCAAGGCCTAATCCCGCTTGACCCCAGAGGCCCCCACCGCACGGTGGGGGCCTCTCACACGTTCGGCTGTTGCAATCTCGGCCGTTCGCTGACGGCGCAGCCGAGTGATTTGCCTGCCGCAGGATGCCGGGCGTAGCGTCAGCGAGGACGTGTCCGCGGGGAGCCGACCGTCCGTTCGGTGGAAGGACCTCCTCGTGCTCTGGACCCTCCTGGTGCGATACCTGCGACCCGCGTGGCCGCTCATCATCGCGGTCATCGTGTTTCAGCTTGCTCAGTCGATCGCATCGCTGCTGCTTCCGACTCTGAACGCTGACATCATCGACAACGGTGTGGTGACCGGCGACATCGCCTACATCTGGTCGACCGGCGGTCTCATGCTCGTCATCTCGCTCGTGCAAGTCGTGTGCGCGATCATCGCCGTGTACTTCGGGTCGCGACTTGCCATGGGAATGGGCAAGAACCTGCGGGCCGATGTCTTCCACCGCGTCGTCGCGTTCTCGCAGCGCGAGGTCGGGAGCTTCGGCGCGCCGTCTCTCATCACGCGCAACACGAACGACGTGCAGCAGGTGCAGATGCTCGTGCAGGTTTCGGCGACGCTGATGGTCTCGGCCCCGATGCTCGCGATCGGCGGGGTGATCATGGCGATTCGCCAGGACCCCGGCCTGTCGTGGCTCATGGCGGTAGCGGTGCCTGTGCTGCTGATCCTGGTTTCACTCATCGTCGTGCGAATGGTTCCCGCGTTCACGGTCATGCAGCAGCGGATCGACCGCGTCAATCAGATCATGCGCGAGCAGCTGAGCGGCATCCGTGTCGTTCGCGCCTTCGTCCGCGAAGACCACGAACGTCAGCGCTTCGACGTCGCGAGCCGCGATGTGATGGCGACAGGACTTCGCGCGGGCAACCTCATGGCGCTGATGTTTCCCGTTGTCATGCTCGTGCTCAATGTCTCGAGCGTTGCGGTGATCTGGTTCGGCGCCTTCCAGGTGCAAAACGACGGCGTCGAGATCGGAACCCTCTTCGCCTTTCTCACCTACATCATGCAGATCCTCATGGGTGTCATGATGGCGACGTTCATGTTCGTCATGATCCCTCGTGCCGCGGTCTGCGCGAAGCGGATCGGCGAGGTCCTGGACACGGAACCCTCGGTTGAGCCTCCCGCCGTCGCCGTGGCAGCCCCCGCGCCGCGCGGCCGGGTCGAATTCTCGCACGTCGACTTCGCCTACCCGGGTGCGCAGGATCCGGTGCTTCACGACATCACCTTCACGGTCGAGCCGGGCACGACGACAGCGATCATCGGATCGACCGGGGCCGGCAAGTCGACGCTCATCGGGCTCGTGCCGCGCTTGTTCGATGTGACGGCGGGGGAGGTGCGTGTCGATGGTGTCGACGTGCGCTCGCACGATCCCGATGAACTGTGGGCGCGGATCGGGCTGGTCCCGCAACGGGCGTTCCTGTTCTCCGGAACCGTCGCCTCGAACCTGCGGTACGGCGATGCCGCCGCCGATGACGCAAGTCTGTGGCGTGCCCTGGAGCTGGCGCAGGCGCGCTCGTTCGTCGAGTCCTTCCCCCTGGGACTCGAGGCACCGATCGCGCAAGGGGGCACGAACGTCTCGGGTGGGCAGCGACAGCGCCTCGCGATAGCGCGAGCGCTCGTGAAGAACCCGCCGATCTTCATCTTCGACGACTCGTTCTCGGCCCTCGATCTGCGAACGGATGCCGCGCTTCGCCGAGCCCTCGACACCGAACTTCCTGACGCTACGCGCCTGATCGTCGCCCAGCGAGTGTCGACGATTCAGCACGCCGATCAGATCGTGGTGCTCGACCACGGTCGGATCGTCGGCATCGGTAGACACGATGAGCTCGTGGGGACGTGCGAGACCTACCGCGAGATCGTCGATTCCCAGCTCTCGGCGGAGGCAGCGGCATGAGCGCGCCTCGTCCCGCTGCAGGTGCAGCTCCCGCGCGCGGTCCGATGGGGGGCGGCCCCATGGGACGCGGGATGGGGATGCCCGTGCAGAAGGCGCAGAATTTCGGCGCGAGCGCGAAGCGCCTGCTCGCGCATCTGCGCCGAGAGAACGCGCTCCTGGTCGTCGTTATCGTGTTGGGCGTCTTTTCGGTGGCACTGTCGGTGATCGGGCCGAAGCTCCTGGGGGAGGGCACCAACCTCGTTTTCGCTGGTTTCGTGTCGCTGCAATTCTCGGATGTTCCCCCGGGGACCACGCAGCAGCAGATCATGGACCAGCTCATCGCGAACGGTCAGCAGGAGCAGGCTGACCTGCTCTCGACGATGACCTTCACCCCGGGTGCGGGTATCGACTTCGCAGCCCTTGGCCAACTCTTGCTGCTCGTGCTCGCCGTGTATGTGGGCGCGAGCCTGTTCGGTTGGCTGCAGGCCCGCATCCTGAACGGCGTCGTCCAGCGCGCGATGCACCGCCTACGCATCGAGGTCGAGCAGAAGATCCACCGCCTGCCGCTGTCGTATTTCGACCGCGTCCAGCGGGGCGAGCTGCTGAGCCGCGTCACCAACGACGTCGACAACATCGGCCAGAGCCTCCAGCAGACACTGTCGCAGGTCGTGATTTCGCTCCTGACCGTGATCGGCGTGCTCGTCATGATGTTCGTGATCTCGCCGCTTCTAGCGGTCATCGCGCTGGTCACCATTCCGCTGACGATCGTCGTCACCGTCCTGGTCGCGCGCCGTTCACAGGCCCTCTTCGTGACGCAGTGGCGGGCCACTGGCGTCCTCAATGCCCGCATCGAAGAGACTTTCTCGGGGCACTCGGTCGTCAAGGTGTTCGGGCACCAGCGTGAGGCCGAGACCGACTTCGCCGCCGAGAACGAAGAGGTGTACCGGGCGAGCTTCGGCGCGCAGTTCCTCTCGGGAATCATCATGCCCGCCATGATGTTCATCGGTAACCTCGTCTACGTCGCGATCGCGGTCGTCGGCGGGCTGCAGGTCGCCGGGGGAATGCTCTCGATCGGAGACGTGCAGGCCTTCATCCAGTACTCGCGGCAGTTCACACAGCCCCTGAGCCAACTCGGATCCATGGCGAACCTGCTGCAGTCGGGGGTAGCCAGCGCCGAGCGGGTCTTCGAACTGCTCGACGAGCCCGAGCAGACCGACGATCCCGAGCCAGCCGAGACCGTGCCGAGCGACGCGAGCACTCTCGAGTTCCGCGACGTGTCCTTCCGCTATGTCGCCGACACGCCGCTCATCGATGACCTGACTCTGCGCGCGGCATCCGGGAGCACGGTCGCGATCGTCGGACCCACGGGTGCGGGAAAGACGACGCTTGTCAACCTCGTCATGCGCTTCTACGACGTGGATGAGGGCGGCATCCTGCTCGACACCGCGGCGGGGCTTCCAGACGGAGGCCTCGATACGCGACGGATGACGCGCGATGACCTGCGGGCGCGCACCGGCATGGTGCTGCAGGACACGTGGCTGTTCGCGGGCACGATCCGGGAGAACATCGCTTACGGCCGGCCGGAAGCGAGCGAGGAAGAGCTGGTGGCGGCGGCCTCGGCGGCATACGTGGACCGATTCGTCCATGCGCTCCCGGACGGATACGACACCGTGCTCGACGACGAGGCGACGAATCTGTCGGTGGGTGAGCGGCAGCTTGTCACGATCGCGCGAGCCTTCCTCGCTGATCCGCGCATCCTGATCCTCGATGAGGCGACGTCGTCGGTCGATACCCGCACCGAACTCCTGATCCAGCGCGCCATGTCCAGCCTGCGGCGCGACCGGACCTCGTTCGTGATCGCGCACCGTCTCTCGACGATTCGAGATGCCGACCTCATCCTGGTCATGGAAGCCGGCGCGATCGTCGAACAGGGGACGCACGAGGAGTTGCTGCGCGCGCGGGGGGCCTACTGGGCGCTCTACAACGCTCAGTTCGAAGCCCCCGCCGACGAGGGGGCAGAACCGGTCGGACGCGAGTGACTGCACGCCACCACCGCCGCACGTCCCCGCCCCGTGTCTGACGTTCGATTAGTATGTGACGGTCGGTGCCTCGCGCCGGCACCGACAACGACGAGGAAAGGGTCGCGTGGCCGAGGTTTCCGCCCATTCCCGCACCGTTGACCTGGCACGCGATCGCCTCGAGCTCGCCTGGGCCGCGGTGACAGACACGGGCCGTCGGCGTGAGGTCAATCAGGATGCCGTCCTCGCGGAGTTCCCCCTGTTCATCGTCGCCGACGGAATGGGTGGTCACATCGGTGGCGAGATCGCCAGCGCGAGCGCTGTCGAACGCCTCCACGCTGTGGCCGACACCGGCTCCGTCTCCACCAAGGCGATCGAGAAGGCCCTCGCGCGCGCGGTGAAAGACATCGCCGCTCGTCCGGAGGCAACCGACGAGGCGACCGGCACCACCGTGACCGGGCTGTTCCTTGACGTCTCGGGCGCCGAGGCATCCTGGGTTGCCCTGAACATCGGGGACTCTCGCGTTTATCTGCTTCGCGATGGCGCGATTGTGCAGGTCACGACTGACCACTCGGTCGTCCAGGAGCTCATCGCCTCCGGGCGACTGAGCCCGGAAGAGGCAGAGAACCACCCGTACGGAAACGTCATAACGCGGGCGCTCGGACCCAGTGAGAGCGTCACCCCCGACTACGTCCGCCTCGACGTGGTCGATGGCGACAGGTTCGTCATCTGCTCTGACGGGCTGACCAAGGAGCTCACTGACTTCGGCATCCAGCACTTCCTTGCCGAACATCCCGAGCCGGCGGCGGCAGTTGAGGCGATGCTGGATGCTGCGCTGGAGAACGGCGGGCGCGACAACATCTCGATCGTCGTTGTAAACGTCGCCCGCGTTCCGGGGGCCTGAGGTTCCGTTCCTCCCCAACGCGGCGATCGCTCCGCTCGGGCGCGACGGTGGGCCCGGTAGCGCGATCGCGCCGATCCGGGTGATGGGCTGGGGTGATGCGTTCACCGTCTGGAACCGCGCAGCGCCTGTCCCCCGTAACGAAGCTGCGCGCCCCCGCTCGTGCCGCGACCGGTCTTCCGATCCTTGCGACGGCGGTGCCGGTGCTCGGGGCAGTGGCGCTGTGGGCGGTGACCGGATCCGTGTTGAGCCTGTGGTTCGCTGCCCTCGCGCCGATGATGGCGGTGGCGGGGTTCGGGGACCGCGTGTGGGCGGCACGGCGTGCGCGGCGCCGGGATGATGCTGTAGCCGAGGCGGACTCTGCCTCGCTGAGCGCGGCGATCGAAAAGGAGGTCGTCCGTCGTCGCGACCGTGCATGGCGAGCCTGGCCCGACATCCGCCGGCTCCTGGAGAATCCGGAAGAGGTGTGGCGGGAGGTCGAGGGTCGCCAAGGCCACCTCGTGCTGGGAAGCGGCGACATACCGATCACGGTGGCCGCCGAGCACGTGTCCGACCTTCGGGCTGAGTTCGCGCCCGAGGTCGCCGCGCGAACTGCCGGCACGCCGAACCTGACGATGCCGGATGCCCCCGCGACTGTGCCGCTGCGCGGCAGCCTCGCCGTGGTCGGACCCGAGCCACTTGTTGCTGGGGCGGTGCGCGCGATGCTCGTCCAACTGTGTCTGGTCCATCCGCCCGGTGATCTTGAGATCACCGGGGACCTTCCGGGTGGTTTCTCGTGGGTCGAGGAACTCCCGCATCGGTTCACACCCGGGCAGCACCGGATCGCGCTGGATGTCTCAAGTGGGTGGGACGGCCCCGTCGGGGAGGTTGATGCCTCGATCCTCATCGGGCGGGGAGGTGGCGCCGGAGTTCGGGTTGTGCTCGGTCAGAGAGCTACCGGATCGGCGCACGCGACAGTGGACACCGGTGAAGACAGTCTCGAGATTCGCCCACAGATGCTCTCCGAGTTCCAAGCGAGCCTTCTGGCTCGCTCCCTGCGCGAAAAGATCTCGCGGACAGCGATGGACAGTGGCGAGCTCGCGCTGGACGGTCTGGTCGAGCCGCACCGAGCGTCCGAGCCCGGAGCGGGTGCTCGAAGCCTTGTGAGCGTCATCGGGACCTCGAATGCGAGCGCGTTCTGCCTCGACCTCGTCAGCGACGGGCCGCACGCGCTGGTCGTCGGTACGACAGGCAGCGGCAAGAGCGAACTACTGCGAACGTGGGTCGCCTCGCTGGCCGCGCACTACAGCCCAGAGGATGTGGTCTTCGTCCTCGCGGACTTCAAGGGAGGCACAGCGTTCTCATCGCTCCGGAGACTCCCGCACGTCACCGGTGTTCTGACCGATCTCGACGAGGCTGCGGCAACGCGAGGGATCGAGAGCCTGCGCGCTGAGGTGCGGCGGCGTGAGGGCGTGCTCGCGGCAGCCGGAGTCCGAGATATCGCCGAGGGGGCTGCGGATCTGCCGCGTCTGGTCGTGGTCGTCGACGAGTTCGCCGCGTTACTGAGTTCTCACAGCGAGCTTGCGAACCTGTTCATTGATCTCACCGCGCGGGGAAGAGCGCTGGGCATCCACGTGATCTTGGGCACGCAGCGCGCCACCGGGGTCTTTCGTGAGGCGCTTCTGGCCAATTGTCTGCTGCGCGTTGTTCTCCGGGCCGCCGATGTTGCCGATAGTCGCCTCATGCTCGGAGATGACAGCGGCTGTCGGGTGCCTGCCGGCGTGCGTAGCGCCGGGAGCGCCCTCGTCAGACGCGCGACAGACCACAGGCCGGTGCCGATTCGCGTCGCGCTGGTGGGAGACGAGTTCGTGTCGCGAATCGCTGCCCGCTCCGAGGCCGCACCGGTACAGGCGCCCTGGCTCGAGCCCCTCCCGGTCACGGTGGCACTTCCGGGCGGGAGGAACGACGACACGCTTCTCATCGGGCTCGCCGATGAGCCGCATCTGCAGCGACAGGAACCCGTCGGGATCGCGAGATCAGTTCGGGGCCTGTGCGTCGTCGGAGCCGCCGGATCGGGCGTGACGACTGCGCTGCAGACTGTCGCGGCCCAGATCGGCGAGGTCGAGGCCTGGGTCGATTCCGATGATCTCGAGCGAGCCTGGGACGTCCTGAACCGTGTCGCCGTTACCCGGCGCGGCGCTGTCGTGGTCGATGACGCCGACGCGGTCTTGGCGGCGCTCCCGTCGGAGTACGCCCATGTCGCAGCAGGCCTCCTCGAAACGATAGCCCGCTCGTCCGGGGAGGGACATCCGTTCCTGCTCGGGCTGGAACGTCTCGCGGGGCCGATTGCTCGCGTCGCCGATCTCCTGCCGCATCGCCTGCTGCTTCGCCATTCCCAGCGCAGCGACTACCTTTCTGCCGGCGGGGTGCCGGGCCACTGTGATCCCACAGCTTCGGCGGGTCGAGGACGACTCGACGGGACGCTCGTGCAGGTATTCCAGGCCGAAACTGCTTCTCGAGGGGTGAGGGTGCCGAACGAGTCAACCTGGCGACCGCCGGCCGGACTGACGTGTTGGGTTACGCGCGCCACCCCCGGCGCTGAGCGCATCCAGGAGCAGTGGCTGGCTCGTGACGTGGTGGTCACGGGACCCGATCACGCGCTCGCCGGAGGCAGCCCGCAGGCGCTGGAGCCTGGACGCTCGCTCGTCGTGCGCGCTGAACCCGAGCAGTGGCAGAGGTTCTGGACGACGCTGACCACCCTGCGCGCGCAGGGTCCTCTTCTGGTCGATCCATCGTGTGCGGCGGAGTACCGCATCCTCACCGGGCGACGAGAGCTTCCTCCCCTGTGTCTTCCCGGCGCGCTGCGCGGATGGCTCCTCGAACCCGGGCGGGAGGTCAGTCGGGTGCGGCTCGGATGATGCGGATGACGATCAGAACGCAGGGGAGATCATGCCGACGTCGCGCTCGCCGCCGCGTACCCGCAGGGGCAGCTCTTCCCGCGCGCGTGAGACGTCGGCGGCGCTCAGTGCGCCAGTTCGCTCGAGAAGACGCAGCGCGACGATGGACGAGGCCCGGGCGGAGCCATCGAGCATCTTGAGGGCTACCGTCGTCCCATCCGGCGCGACCATGATCATCACGCCCTCGGCACCCCCCTTCGCGAAGACTCCCGTCTGTTCGATCGCGATGGTGTCGGCCCGTCCTGGGCCGTCAATCGTCCAGGGATGCCGGCGCACTGCCCCGACCAGCGCTGCCGCGTTGCGATGCAGCGCGAACGGCGACCGCTCCGAAGAACCGCCGATCCGGTGCGCTGCCTTGGCAAGGCCCGACAGAGTGAGGGCGAACACCGGAGCGCCGCATCCGTCGATGACCGATGCCTGAACACGCTCGCCGGTCAGCCGCTCGACGAGTTCGCGAATCTGAACCTGCAGCGGATGCTCGGGGTCGAGGTAGGTGGCAAGGTCCCACCCCTGTGCGACGCACGCCGCGAGCATTGCCGCGTGCTTGCCCGAGCAGTTCATACGAAGCCGCTCGGGCTCTCCTCCGGCGCGGACCAGGGCATCTCGTGTCGCCGTGTCGGATGGCCACGCGGGCGGGCACTGAAGGCTGCGCTCGTCCAGCCCGGCAGCGTCGAGAATGTCACGGACCACTGCGACGTGCCGGTCGGTTCCGGCATGGCTGGCGGTCGCGAGCGCCAGCGTCTCGTCAGCAAGCTGCGCGCCCGCGGCAAGGCACGCCAGGGCCTGGATCGGCTTCAAAGATGACCGCGGAAGGATGGGTGCGTCGGTGTCGCCGAGCCGCTCGATGGCCTGACCCTCGGGGTTCAGGACGATCGCCGCGCCGGCATGGCGGGATTCCACGAATCCGCCTCGTTCCACCCGCGCGAGCTCGACGGCAGCAGCAACAGGGAGGGTCTCAGGCACTCGAACAGCCTATCCGGGCCACTGACCCCGAGCAGGTGTCAGACTTGCCCCATGCTGGGTGAACACGACTACATCGTCCGGGCGGAATGGACCGGCAACCGTGGCGTCGGCACGGCGGGCTATCGGGACTATGCCCGAGACGTGACCCTGCGGATCGAGGGAAAGCCGGATCTTCTCGCCTCGAGCGACAAGCCGTTTCGGGGGGATCCATCGCGGTGGAACCCCGAGGATCTCCTCGTCGCCTCCCTCAGCGAGTGCCACCTGCTGTCCTACCTGCACGCGGCAGTCCAAGCGGGTGTCGTGGTCGTCGCTTACCGAGACACCGCTACCGGAGTCATGGTGCAAGACGGTCACGGTGGGGGGAGCTTCCGCGAGGTGACGTTGCATCCGGTTGTGACGGTAGCGGACGAGTCGATGCGGGCCGCCGCCGAGGCTGCGCATCAGCAGGCCAACACGTGGTGCTTCATCGCGAACTCGGTCAACTTTCCCGTCCACCACCGTCCTACGACGCTCGTGGCGGGAATCGACGGTTGAGCCGGGGAGTCAGCGGCGCTCGTGCGGGAGTACCTGCTTGATGCGTTCGATCGGCGACTGGGGCTGAACCTCGTTGTACGCGCCCGCGAGTTCCTGCCCGGACAGCGCGTGGATCGCGGCCATGATCTCATCGGTTGCGCCGCGGCGGGCGCGACCGGATGACGAGTCGCCATGATGGGACAGATCCAGCGGCTGACCGAACTTGACAGTGATGCGGTGCTTCGGGGAGGGCATCGTGGCTCCCTTCGGCATGACCTTGTCGGTGCCGATGAGCCCCACGGGAACAACGGGTGCGCCGGTCTGGAGCGCCAGGAAGGCGACCCCCGTGCGCCCCTTGTAGAGGCGTCCGTCCATCGAGCGCGTGCCCTCCGGATACAGCGCGACGGCGCTTCCCTCCTCGAGAAGAGCGCGCTGCTGCTCCAGGGCGTCGAGGGCTGCTTGACCTGCACCGCGGCGAACGGGTATCGCGCCGATGGAGGTGAAGAACTGCCGCGAGGCCCATCCTGAGAAGCCCGAGCCTTCGAAGTAGCTCGACTTCGCCAGGAAGTGAACCCGCCGCGGCGCGCCGACAGGGATGGCGATCGAGTCGATGAACGAGAGATGGTTGCTCGCGAAGATGACTGGTCCGCTTCGGGGCACCAGATGCTTGCCCTCGACACGGGGTCGATAGATCAGGCGGGCAAGCGGCGTGATCACCGTACGTCCGAGCGCATACGTGATGCCCATGCGGCGACGGGTCGTGTTGCCGTCGGCGGGGGGCTCCGCGTTCGTGCGAGCGGTGGGTTCGACGGTCACCCGTCGAGGTTACCGTCGGTTTCATTCCCCGATCGGAATGGCGCCGGGCTCGCGATTCCCAGGAGAGACAGAGGAATTGTGCGAAAGGATGGGGGCTCCGCCCACAGCAGAGGACCATTGTGCGCTCACGTTCCCTTCTCGCCCTGACCGTCGCCGCGACCGCGGCCCTTCTTCTGGCAGGCTGTACTTCCGCCTCCGAGAGCGACCCAACGGCATCCACCGCCGGCAACGGCGGACTGTGCGCCGCAGCTGCCGAGTCCGGCCCGGTTTCCGAGTCCGTGACGGTGGAGGGAGACTTCGGAACAGTTCCTACCGCATCCTTCTCGACACCGATCGCCGTTGACGGGATGCAGCGGTCCGTCGCCATCACGGGCGATGGAGCGGCGCTGACAGACGGCGCATATGTTTCGTACGCCCTCACCGTTTTCGACGGTGACACGGGAGCGCAGGTGGATTCGGCCGGATATGACGACTCTGCCCCGCTGGCCCCGATCCCGGTGGAAGCCGGCACGGGCATCGACGAGTTCTTCGGATGCGCCACGCAGGGTTCGCGGATCGTTCTGGCAGTTCCGGGGCAGGGTGAAACAGCGGCGCAGATCTATGTGCTGGATGTGCTCGAGGTGACGCCAGCTGATCAGTGGTGCCAGGTCGTGGACGCTGACACGGCCATGCCGACCGTCACGTTCGACGAGAGCGGTGCTCCCGCCATCGCGATCCCGGCATCGGACCCGCCCAGTGGTGTTGTCGTCGACGTGCTCATCGAAGGTGACGGCGCTGTCGTCGAGCCCGGCGACAGCGTCACGGTGAACTACACCGGGGTGAAGTGGAGCGATGGGAGCGTCTTCGACTCCAGCTGGGAGAAGGGCTCTCCCGCGACGTTCCAGACGACACAGGTCGTGTCCGGCTTCCAGCGGGCGCTCGAGGGGCAGAAGGTCGGCTCGACGGTCCTCGTTTCGATGTCGCCCCTGTGTGGATATGGCGAAGCGTCGGTGACCAACACCAATGCACTGGCAGGCGAGACGCTCGTGTTCGTCGTGGAGATCATCTCCAGCGAGCCTGCGGCCGGCTGAGAGCTACCCTGGCGCGGCGCATCGCGAGGCCCTCGATAGGCTGAGCGCATGCGCCGCGTCATCAT
>MDSV01029098.1_pt1 | contig 14512 bp, 12 predicted proteins | sample 810851 | NCBI WGS metagenome assembly MDSV01 (sample SAMN05326640, study PRJNA326480) | marine metagenome | isolation source: seawater | place: Atlantic Ocean: North East | collected 2012 | reverse complement strand
TTTCTTTTTTTTCCCCACCTTCCATTACCATCCATAATAAAGGCAACGTGGTTGAGTTTGTTCATATTTGTAATATCTCTTTTTCTTTTTCGCTTAAAATTTTATCTATATTTTCAATATTTAAATCTGTAAGTTTTTGAATTTGTTTTTCAAAATTTTTATTTTCATCTTCCGAAATTTTTTTATCTTTCAAGTTTTTTTTTAAATCTTCATTTGCCTCTCTTCTAATGTTTCTAACGGAAACTTTACTTTTTTCTCCCATGCCTTTTAAAATTTTTATTAGTTCCTTTCTTCTTTCCTCAGTTAAATCAGGAATTCTTAGTCTTATGATCTGACCATCTATCTGAGGATTTATACCAAGCTCTGACTTTTGTATCGCAGAGTCGATTAATTGAATGATGCCTTTGTCCCAAACTTGTATTGATATTAGTCTAGCTTCTGGCACGCTTATAGTTGCCAACTGGTCAATCGGCATTAATTGACCATATACATCAACTTTAATATTATCCAACATACTTGGGTTAGCCCTTCCAGTTCTTAATGTTGAGAGGTCTTTCTTGAAAGATAGAATACTCTTTTCCATTTTTACTGAATAATTTTTTTCACTAAATTCTCCGCTCATTTTAAATTCCTTCACCAACTTTAAATCTTACAAATTCTAACACTTTTAGATCTTTATTAGACTTATTTTCATTTAAAATATCTGAAACCTTTTTTTTTGGATCCATAATCCACATTTGATTTAAAAGAGAGTTGTCATTTATAAATTTTGTAATTTTACCTTTTGAAATTTTATCAACCATATTATCTGGTTTACCTGAGTTTTTAATTTCCGCTTTTATAATCTCTAGTTCTTTTTCTACTATTTGTTTATCAATTCCTTCACTATCTATCGATAAAGGATTTGATGCAGCTATGTGCATAGTTAATTTTGATCCTATATCCTCGTTTTTCCCTTTTTCTATGCCCTCTAATTTTACCGCTGCCACAATTTTTCCCACATTTTTTTCAATTGCTGAGTGAACATAAAAAAAATTGTTTCCGAGATTGCTGTCCAAAAAGTATGTTCTTCTAATTGTTATTTTTTCTCCAATTTTAGCGATTAAATTTACTAAACTTTCTTTGACAGAAATTCCATCAGTCAATTTTGAATTAACTAACTTCTCTAAATTACCTTTATTTAAAAAGTTTAATTTTGAAAGTTCTTTGCAAAAAGAAATAAAATCTTTATTTTTGGCAACAAAGTCGGTTTCACTATTTATTTCTATTACTGATACCTGACCATTTTCCTCATTTACTAAGACCAAACCTTCAGAGGCAGTTCTGCTCATTTTTTTTGATGCTTTAGCTATTCCTTTTTTTCTTAAGTACTCAATAGACTTATCAAGATCACCATCGGACTCATCTAGAGCAGTTTTACAATCATTAAATCCTACACCTGTAAGTTCTCTGAGTTTTTTAATACTTTCTAGTGTAATTTTTTTGGACATTTATCTGATGATAAAATTACTTATTTTTAATTGGTTTCTTATCTAATTTTTTTTCTACTTTTGCTTTGCCGGTTGCTAGCTTTACTTCTTTCGGTTCTGATTTAGAAATATTCTTTTCTGCGTCTTTAATTGTATCTTTTAATAATTCACAATAAAGATTTATAGATCTACGAGCATCATCATTTCCAGGTATAGGAAAATCAATTCCAGTCGGATCCGAGTTAGTATCTAAAACTGCTATAATGGGGATTTTAAGTTTTTTAGCCTCTGCTACAGCTAAAGACTCAATATTAGTATCAATTATGAAGATTAAATCTGGAGTTTTCTTCATGTCTGAAATTCCTCCAAGTGATCTTTGTAATTTTTCTTTTTCTTTGCCGAATTTTAATATCTCTTTTTTAGTGAAACCAATATTCTCTTTTGATAATTGTTCGTCTAATTTTTTAAGTCTTTTAATGGAATTTTGAATTGTTTTCCAATTAGTTAACATTCCTCCTAGCCATCTATAGTTCACATAATACTGACCTGTGTCTTTAGCTAAATCGCTAACTTGCTCAGACGCTTGTTTTTTTGTAGATACTATTAAAAGTTTTCCGCCAGATGAAATTACATTATGTACCTGCATTAGTGCATTTTTTAAAAAGTCTACAGTTTGCGTTAGATCGATAATGTGGATAGAATTTTTTTCACCAAAAATGTATTGCTTCATTTTTGGATTCCACCTTAATGTTTTATGACCAAGATGCACTCCTGCTTCTAACAATTGTTTTATGTCTACTTTAGGTACGTTCATAATTTTTTCCGGTTAATCCACCACAATTACTCCATTTTACTGGACCGGGAGGGCTATGCCCTTTAAACTGTGTGCGAAATTAGTAACTGATATATACAACAAATTTAAAAAAGCAACTATCTAAACAGTTATTTTTTTAACATATTCCTTATTTTTCATCATTTTAAGCTGGTTAAAGTCAAATTTTCTCTTTTTTTGAAGGCTGTAATGCAGTTTATTAGAATTATTATTTATAATTAGATTTATTTCAGTTTCACCTTCTTTTTGCAATAAAGATTTAATTTCATCTAAATTGTAGTTGTTTTTAACTTCAATTGTTACTTTTTTGTAGGGAGCGTTAACCAAATCATCTAAACTAAGTATCTTTTTTACATTAATACGCCTTTGCGAACTATTTTCTAACATTTTATCTTTTTGTAGAGTCAGTATAAATGACTCCGACTCTTTTGTTTTTTCACGATTATTAATGAGCATTTCAGCAAACAGAAAAAGTTCAAACTCGCCTTCGTTATCACTAAATTTTACGATTGCAAAAGGTGTGCCTTTTGCACTTTTTTTTTCTTGCATAGACATTATTGTGCCAGCCACTAAAGCCTCGGTTTCATCATTTTTCAAAAAATCTTTATAAGAAATTATTTTTAATTGGCTAAAAATTTCATTAAACTCATTTAAAGGATGATCGCTTATGTAAAATCCTAGAGATTTAAACTCTTCAAGTAAAAGTTCTTTTTTTGACCAGATATTTGATTTTACATAATCAAAATTTTGATTGTTGGCTGTATTATCACTGAATAAACTAGTCTGATTGTTAATTTTGTCTTCATTAATGTTTTTTATTTGTTGTATAATCTTAGGAATGGAATTCAAGATTTTGTTTCTGTCTTTATCAAACTGATCGAATGCGCCTGATTTTACCAATCCTTCTAATTGTAATTTGTTAACATCTTTAGCGTCTACTCTATTTATAAAATCGTTAAGTGACTTAAATTTTCCATTCTTTTCTCTTTCAAGAACTATGTTTGAAATAGCTTCAAATCCAACATTTTTAATCGCTCCAAGTCCATAAAAAATTTTATTTTTTTCTGCTTTAAACTCAGCGAAACATTCATTGATAGAAGGCCGTACAATGTTAACTTTAAGTCTTTTTAACTCTTCTACAAATTCTCGAAGCTTAGATGTATTAGTCAATTCTGTCGACATTGTTGCTGCTATAAATTCTTCCTTATAATATGTTTTTAAATAAGCAGTTTGATAAGCAATTAATGCGTAAGCTGCGGCATGACTTTTATTAAAACCATACTGAGCGAATGGCTCTATTTTTGTAAAAACAAAATTAGCTACGTCTTTCTTAATACCATTTTTTATTGCTCCATTAATAAATCTCTCTTTTTGTTTATCGAGTTCAGCTTTTTTCTTTTTACCCATCGCTCTTCTTAAGATGTCAGCTTCTCCAGCCGTAAATCCTGCTAACGTTTGAGCAATTTGCATGACTTGTTCCTGATAGATCATAATTCCGTAAGTAGGTTTTAAAATTTTTTCAAGTGTTGGATGAATATAATCAGGTGTTTTAAGCCCGTTTTTACAATCATTGTAAATTGGAATATTGCTCATAGGGCCGGGTCTATATAGAGCAACTAAAGCAATTATATCGTCAAATCTATTTGGTTTCATTTGTTTTATGGCCTCTCTCATGCCAGTGCTTTCAAGCTGAAATAATCCTGTAGTCTCTCCAGTAGATAGTAACTCAAAAACTTTTTCATCTTTTAAATTAATTTTAGTAATGTCTAATTTTATTTCTTTTAATTTCAATATTTTAAGTGTTTTGTCTATTACGGTAAGAGTTTTTAGTCCTAATAAATCGAATTTAACTAAACCAGCATTTTCTGATGAATACATGTCGTATTGAGTTGATGGTAAAATTAAACTCGAACTTTGATCAACATATAATGGAAATTGTTCAGCTAGTTTATTCCCAGCTATAACTACACCTGCTGCATGAGTCGCCATATTTCTATTAAGTCCCTCTAATTTTAAAGAAAGGTCGATAAGCTTTTTTACTTTAATATTTTTTTTAATTTCTTCTTTAAATCTCGGCTCCCTATCAATTGACTCTTTTAAAGTAAGAGGTCTTGAGGGGTCGAAAGGTATCATTTTACATATTTTATCTACATGACCATAGGGAAGACCCAACACTCTCCCTACGTCTCTTAATGCCATTCTTGCTTTTAGTTTTCCAAAAGTAATAATGTGAGCAACACCGTCTTTATACCTAGATTTTAAATATTCAAATACTTTATCTCTTTGTTCCTCACAAAAATCTATATCAAAATCTGGCATTGAAATTCTATCAGGATTAAGAAATCTCTCAAAAATTAGATCAAATTCTATAGGATCAAGATCTGTAATATCTAAACAATAGGCAACAAGTGACCCTGCTCCTGAACCTCTTCCTGGTCCAACTGGAATAGATTGTTTTTTTGCCCACCTAATGTAATCAGAAACAATTAAGAAATAACTTGAGTAATCCATCGAATTAATAATATTAAGTTCATGGTTTAATCTATCTTTATATTTTTCTAAAATTTTATGATTAGATGAGTCGAATTTGTTTTTGAGTATAAAATTATTTAGTCGATAATCTAATCCTTTAGAAGCTTGACTCATCAATTCGTCTTTAACTGAAACATTTTTAATATTTGAGATTGAAGGTAGTATTGGTTTAGATTTTTTTGGTTTAAAATTAAACCTAAGAGGAAAATTTAAATTATTTTCTAATGCTTCTGGAATATCTTCATATAACTTAAATATTTCAGCATTTTGTTTTATAAAGTGTTGATTATTAAGTCTTGGTCTATTGGTGTCGTCTATAAATCTTTTCTCTCCTATACAAATAAGGGCATCATGAGCTTCTGCCATTTGAGGTTCAATGTAATAAACTTCCTGCATAGCAATTAATGGAAGATCCAATTTGTTGGAAAGTTTTAACAAATAATTCTCGAATAGTTTTTCAGGTTGCTCACCATGTCTCTGAATTTCTATATATATTCTATCTTTAAAGTTATTTTTTAACTTTTCTATTATAGTTTCTGATAACTTTAATTTATTTTTATAAAATAATTTCCCAAAAAAATTACTATAATTGCCAGTTAATAATATTAAATCTTCATTATTAATAATCAAATCATCAATTTTGCAATAGGGCTCCTGTTTGTCTCTATTCTTTAAATAACTTAAAGAAGAGAGTTTTGTTAGATTTTTATAACCTTTCTCGCTAGAAGCATATAAGGTAATTTTACCGATTTCATTTTCAACTAGTAAATTTATTTGTGTTCCAATAATAGGTTGAGTACCTACTTTGCTTAATTTTTCAGAAAATTCTAGAGCCCCACAAAGGTTGTAGCTATCAGTAAGCCCTATAGCTTTAACTTTGTTTGCTTTACAATAATCAGCCAAATCATCAATTTTAATTGCGCCTTCACAAATTGAAAATTGAGTATGAGTCTTTAAAAAAATAAATTCTTTAACTTTATGGAGCATTAGCTCGTTTTATATTACCGTTAGAAATACTCAACATATAATCAGCCTTGTTAGCAAGTTCTCTATTATGAGTTGCAAAAATAATTGCTTTATTTAATTTTTTCATTTTTAAGAAATAAGAAAAAATATTTTGCGATGTTTTGTGATCTAAATTTCCTGTTGGTTCATCAGCTAAGATTAAATCTGTTTCTGATGCAATTGACCTAGCAATAGCAACTCTCTGCTGTTCTCCGCCCGATAATTCGTTTGGAAAATGATTAACTCTATTAAGTATTTTCATCTGTTTTAATATTTTTACAGCCTTTTCATTTGATACAGCTTTTTTTTCCCCTTTTATAATAAAAGGCATCATTACATTTTCTAAAGCTGTAAAGTCTGATAGAAGATTATTGTCTTGGAAAATAATTGATATATTTTCTCTTCTTACTTGATCTTTTTCCTCATTAGAAAGAAAATTAGTGTCTTTATTATTTAATAAAATTTTACCATTTGTTGGATCTTCCAGCAAAGCAAGTAAGTGCAAAAAAGATGATTTCCCAGAACCTGAAGGGCCAACCAGTGCTATTAAATCACCTTTATTAATTTTTAAATTAACCTTACTAAATAATTCTATTATTCCATTTTTGTGCTTAAAGATTTTTTTTAAATTAATTATTTCGATAAACTTTTTATTCATATTTTAAAGCTCTGAAAGTTTTCATTTTAGATATTGCTTATGCTGGAATAAAAGCAGCTATAGCTGAAATTATAATGGAAAAGAAAAAAATTATTAAAATTGAAAACATATTAATTTCACTAGGTAAATATTCTAAAAAATAAACATCCGAAGGAAAAATTTCAAGATTAAGCAAGTTTGATAAAAGACTCCTTATTTTTTCAATGTTTATTGAAAAAATTATTCCAAATAATATACCTGTAACCGTAGCAAAAAATCCAATTGTAAAACCAGTTAAAAAAAATGATTTTTGAATAGATTTGTTACTTAAGCCTAAAGTTTTAAGTATAGCGATTTCTTTTGTTTTATTTTTAATGAGTATTGTAAGTCCAGAAATAATATTAAATGCGGCTACTACTACTATAAGCGTTAAGATCACAAACATTACATTTCGTTCGACTTTTAAAGCACTAAAAAAGGATTTATTTAAATCGGACCATGTATATACAAAATAATTCTGATTTATATTTTGAATATCTTCTTTTACGGAATTAGCCCTCATTGGTTCCTTTAAATATATTTCCAAATTCTCATCTTTTTTTTCTTTGTTAAATATCGATAATGCATCTTCTAAATTTAAAAAAACAAAGTTTTGATCAAACTCATAAAAGCCAGTATTAAAAATTCCAATTATTTCAAAAGACTCTTGTTTAGGTAAACCCCCAAATGGTGTAGTTACAAATGCCGAAGACATTAAATTAATTTTATCTCCAACTTTCAAGTTTAGATTATAAGCTAGCTCAGCACCTATATAAGTTTTTCCTGATTTGAATTCTTTCGTTTTAATTGCTGAAAAATTTTTTAAAAAAATTTGGCTTTTTTTATTTTGGTTATCGATACCTTTTATTATAATACCCTTTGCATTTTCATTCTTAATTATAATTCCCTCACCTGAAAAGGCCTTTGATATTTTAATATCATCGAATTTTTTTTTTAACTTAGTTATAAAATTTTTTTCAATTATATAACCGTTAGACTGAACAACTATATGGGGATTTAAACCTAATATTTTTTTAGTTAATTCCGTTTTAAAACCATTCATAACTGACATAACGATAATAAGTATTGCTACCCCCAACATTATCCCTAAAAATGAAAATATTGATATGACCTTCAAAAAACCTTCTTTTTTTTTTGGTCTTAAATTTCTTAATGAAATTAATCTTTCTGCTTTAGTAAACAATTTATTTTTTTCTAAGTTTAGACTTAATTTTTTCTATATTTAAAATCTCACTTTTTGATCCAATTTCTTTAAATTCAAAATTTTCATTCTCAGATTTTGAACCCAGAATAATTTGGTACGGGATTCCAATTAAATCATGTTTTTTAAATTTATTTGACATATTTTCTTCTACATCATCTAACAATACGTCAATATTTTGTTCTTTTAATTCTTTGTAAATTTTTTTCCCTTTTTCTAAGTTTTCTTTATTATTTTTGGTAAAATTAGGAATGATTACAGCATCAAAAGGAGATACCGAATTTGGCCATTTCATTACATTGTTATCGTAATGTGCTTCAATCAATGCTCCAACTAATCTTGAAACACCAATCCCGTAAGATCCCATTTTAACAGTGGTTTTTTTACCATCTTTAGAATCTATAAAACAATTTAAAGGTTTAGAATATTTATCGCTAAAGTAAAATATATGTCCAACTTCTATGCCTTTAGTAATGAGGCGATTTTTTTCATCAACTTTTTCTTTAAATTCTTTCTCTTTATATTTTTCATCGGTTACTGCATAAATAGATGAAAAATCTTTTCTCATTTTTTCTAGAGACTCGTCTTTTAAATTATATTTATCTAAATCAATTTCAAATATCTTCTTGTCCGCGTAGACATGACTTTCCCCCGTATCTGCTAAAATAACAAATTCATGAGAAAGATCACCTCCGATCGGCCCAGTGTCGGCTGCCATTGGAATAGCTTTTAAACCTAATCTTTTAAAAGTTTTAATATAAGAATAGAACATTTTATTATAGGATTTTTTCGCATCTTCATCACTCAGATCAAATGAATAAGCATCTTTCATGTAAAATTCTCTACATCTCATCACACCAAATCTTGGTCTCATTTCATCTCTAAATTTCCACTGAATGTGATATAAAATTTGTGGAAGAGATTTGTAGGACTTAATACTAGATCTAAATATATCTGTTATTAACTCTTCGTTGGTTGGCCCATACAACATTTCTCTACCTTGTCTGTCTTTAATTCTTAACATTTCTTCTCCATAATCTTCATATCTCCCACTTTCTTTCCAAATATCAGAAGATTGAATAGTAGGCATAAGCATTTCTTGTGCTCCAATTGAATTTTGTTCATCTCTTACAATTTGTTCAATTTTTTTCATTATTTTGAAACCTAGTGGAAGCCAAGAGTAAATACCTGCAGAAGATTGTTTGATCATGCCTGTGCGTAACATTAATTGATGAGATTTTATTTTTGCTTCAGCAGGCAAGTCTTTAGTAATAGGGATAAATAAACTTGATAAATACATTATGTTAAAAAGTTCCTTAAATTTAAAAAACCGTTGTTTACCAAATAATATATCACAATAAACAGCAATGATGTAATTATAGTTGTTATTAAAAATTTTTTAGCAATTTTTGGGTTTAATGGTGCCCCTGGATCAGAACCCTCCACAGTTTCTTTAAATATTTCATTTTTAGATTTTATGCCAAATGGTAGAACTGAAAAAAAAATAACCCACCAAATTATTACATAAACAACAATTGATCCTGTGATACTCATTTAAATAATTTAAATTCTTGCAATATTTATGTTAGTGAAAGGTTTTTTGCCAGTCCTATCTTTAATAATTCTTCTGCAGTTTTGTTTAATTGTTTCAATTAAGTTTTTTTCTTGATTTTTGCTTTGTAATGAAAAGGTTTTACAAATTTTAAAGATTTCATCTTCCATATCAAATACAAAATTTTCTTTTTCATCCAAAGTCGGGATTCCTTTATAAGAAATTACAGGTTTCTTTATTTTCCCATTGTTTGAAACAATTAAAGTTATTTCTAAATATCCATTTAAAGATAAATTTTTTCTTTCTTTAATGGACTGGGAATCCATTTCTACACTTTGTATTCCATCTAAGTAAATTTTTCCCGCTGGAGCTTTATCTATTATCTGAGGAGAGCTTCCAGGCAAAATTCTTATGATATCTCCATTTTCTATTTGTAATGTTTTAGGTACCTGCATTTCTTTAGCAAAAGCCACATGTTCTATAATATGTCTGTGCTCTCCATGCACAGGAATTACACACTTTGGTTTAACCCAATTATACATATCTTTTAAATCTTCTCTATTTGGATGTCCGGAAACATGTACAAAAGCATTTTCTTCGCTTATTACTTCTATGTCATTTTTAACTATCTGATTTTGAAGTTTGTAAAGTCTTTTTTCGTTACCTGGAATTATTTTTGATGAAAAAATAACACAATCACCGGACTCGAGGAAAACATCTGGATGTGTTCCATTTATTATTCTTGTCATAGCGCCCATAGGTTCACCTTGACTTCCTGTAGCTAAATAAATAATTTTATCTCTTGATATATTTCTGGTTTCGCGCGGATCAAGTGGTTCTATTAAACCTTTTAAGTATCCACACTTTTTAGCAGCTTTATAAATTCTATTCATAGATCTTCCTACTAAACTAATTGATCTTCCAGTTTTTTTCGCACAATAAAAAATGGCTTCCATTCTTGCTACGTTAGACGCGAAGGAAGTAACTAGAATTTTTTTTGACTTAATTTCCATTATTTTTAACAAATTATCTCGAACTTCTGACTCTGATCCCGCTCTTCCTGGATTAAAAATGTTGGTTGAGTCGCATATCATTGCTGAGACTCCTTTTTCCCCTATTGATTTAAGTTTATCTTCATCAATTGTGCCACCGATAAGAGGGTTTGGATCAATTTTCCAATCTCCTGTGTGAAGTATTGTTCCCAGTGGTGTCGTTATACTAAGACCATTTGGCTCTAAAATTGAGTGTGTTAAAGTTATAAAGTCGATCTCAAAATCACCCAATTTAATTTTACTGTTTAAAGGAACAATCTTTAAATAAGATGTAATATCAATTTTTTTTTCTTTAAATTTTTCATAAATAAGTGCTGCAGTAAAAGGGGTAGCATATATTTTGCATCTCAAATTCGGCCATATATGTGAAACAGCACCTATATGGTCTTCATGTGCATGAGTAAGAACAATTCCTAATAGATCATTTTTTTTTTCTTCTATAAAACCTGTGTCAGGAAAAATTAAATCAACACCTGGAACCGAATCATCTGCAAAAGTGACGCCCATATCTATGATAATCCATTTTTGATTGTCTTCTGTTCCATAAGCATATAAATTCATATTCATACCTATTTCGCCTGAACCCCCTAATGGACAAAAAATTAATTCATTTTTTTTCATAATAATTCCTTATAAGCTATAGCAATCCCTTTGATAGTTATATTTTGATCAATAACAGTTTTATAATTTATACGATTTCTGAATAATTTAGCATAGCCACCTGTTAAGACTATTTTAAAATTACCTTTTGTTTTTAAAAAGATCTTTTTAATTACATTATTTATTAAACCTTCATAACCCCATAAAAAACCAGCGTTAAGAGCTTCTTGTGTGTTTTTGCCAAAACTTTTTTGATTATTTTTGAGATTTAGCAAAGGCAATAACGCTGTTGATTTATTCAAATTTAAAATCGATAGATTAACTCCAGGTGAAATAACTCCACCTTCATATACCCCGTTTTTAACAATATCAAATGTTGTGGCAGTGCCGAAATCTATAATTATTGTATTTTTATAATTCATCGACCCAATTGCATTTGATATTCTGTCAGATCCTAATTGATTATAATTCTTAATTTTCATCTTTAAAATTTTTTTTACCTTAAGATCTTTGATTTCATACACTTTAAATTTTCTTTTTGATAAATATTTTTTAATTTTTTTAAAAACGTTAGGTACAACACTTGAAATCAAAACTTTTTTATTGATATTACGCTTTAAAAATTTATTTAAAAAATTCTTCTTTAAAGAATTGTTAAAAATTCTATGTGTGTTTAAATTATAAATTTTAATTATCTTAAAACTTTTATTTAATATTGATAGTTTTATTGTGGTATTACCTATGTCTCCAACTAAATAATTCATCCAATTTTTTTCTTTAAATGTTTAAATTGATATATTTGAAAAAGTTCTATAAATATCTCATATTTTTTTTTAATATCTTCTAAAATTTTTTTATTATTTATTTTTTTTCTTGAAAAAATTTTAAGATATGTTGTTTGATAATCTTTTATAACCGGAGATGAATTTATATTTATACCCACACCAATTATTATAAATTTTTTACTTTTGTATTCAATAATTTCCTGTAAAATTCCACATACTTTTCGTTTTTGAATTAATAAATCATTTGGCCATTTAATGTTTATTTTCTTCGATATATATTTTGATAAAATTTTTCTAATTAAGAGGGCATTTAAAATTGCGTATTGCTTAAAATTAATTTTTGTAGAGTCTATTTGAAAAAGAATTGATAAAAATAAATTACCTTTTTTTGAAATCCATTTTTTTCCCATGGTTCCCTTTCCTTTTGTTTGTTCATGAGATGAGATCAGTGTAGCTTTTGTTTTATTTTTTTTAATAAGTTGTATTGCAATATCATTTGTGCTTTTAACTTTTTTAAATTTAATTAATTTTAGTTTCATGAAATAATGAATATAGAACTTACTACTTTTGTTAGAAATGAAGGATACAAGAAAAAGGTAAGTAAAATGCTACAACTTATGAGGATTGTACTTAATATGAATTTATTTTTAACAGCATCAAAGGTTATAATACTATCGTCAAAATAAATTATTTTTATAATTTTAAGGTAGTAAAAAGCAGATATGACCGTAGTTAACAATCCAATAATTGCCAGGGCATACATTTTATGTTCTATCACTGAAGTAAAAATGTAAAATTTTGCGAAAAATCCTCCTAGCGGTGGTATTCCTGCTAAAGAAAATAAGATAATTAAAAAAGAAATAGCAAGTATTGGATGCTTTTTAGAAATTCCAGACAAATCTGAAATATTTTCTTTGTATTCTCCATCCTTTTTCATCAAATATAAACATGAGAATGCTCCGATATTCATTACTACATAAATAGAGATGTAAACTACAGCACTTTCATAACCAGAAATATTACCTGTCGCTACACCGGCTAAAGCATATCCGATATGACCAATAGAACTATATGCTAAAAGTCTTTTAATATTCTTTTGTACAATAGCGGCAATTGCTCCAAGTATCATTGATGCAATAGAGATAAAGACTAAAATTAATTGCCACTCTATTAAAATGTTCGAAAATGGTATGAACATGAACTTTATTAATAAGGCTAGTCCTGCTACCTTAGGAACGACCGCGAAAAAACTTGTTATAGAAGTTGGTGCTCCTTCATAAACATCTGGAGTCCACATATGAAAAGGAACCGCCGAAACTTTAAAAGCTAAACCAACTAGGATAAATACCATTGCAAAAATTGCTCCTGTATTATCTCTGTCTAATTGATTGGCTATTAAATCGAAATTTGTTGAACCTGTAAAACCGTATAAAAGTGAACAGCCATACAATAACAATCCTGATGATAAAGCGCTAAGCACAAAATATTTTATACCCGATTCAGACGATCTTAAGTTATCTCGATCTATAGACGCTAGAATGTATAAAGATAAAGATTGAAGCTCTAAACCTAAGTAGAATAAAATTAAGTCGTTGGAGCTTACCATAAAAAACATGCCTAGAATTGAAATAAGAACAATTATAGGGTACTCAAATTTATCTATTTTATGATCTATAATAAAAATTTTAGATGAGTTTAAAACGAATAAACTCGCACTAAGAATCAAAATTTTGAAAAAATTTGAAAAACCGTCTCTTACGAAGCTTTCTAAAAAGATTTTTTCAGTAATATTAGGAGCGTTTAAGATAATAGCAATTGTAATTAAAATAATTACCGAAGATAAATTAAAAATTAAATTGAAACTTTTTTTAATAAAAACTCCGATCATTAAAATTACAAAAATAGATACTGTTAAAAAAACCTCCGGTAATAGAATATTTAAATTGTTAATCATTTTTAACTATGTTTGTTCCGTTTAAAGATTGTTCATAATTATAAATTAAATTATCAACTGAAACATTTAATGTTTCTATTAAAGGCATTGGATAAAATCCAAAAAATATTACAAAAAAAGCTAAAGTAGATAGCATCAATAATTCCGTTTTGTTAGTATCTATTAATGTTTTAATTTCTTCTTTATTTGTTTTCCCAAATATTACTCTTTTTGTTAACCACAACATGTATGCCGCTCCTAGAATGACTCCAAAGGTAGCTATCATCGCCACTACATAGTTTTTTTGAAAGCTGCCAGTAAGAACTAAAAATTCACCTAAAAAACCGGTAGTTCCGGGCAGTCCTAATGCAGCCAAAGCAAATACTACAAAGAAAAAAGAATATTTTGGCATATAATTTACTACACCCCCATATGTGCTTATTAATCTTGAGTGAAGTCTATCGTAAATAATTCCTACACATAGGAATAACGCAGCAGAAATTAGGCCATGACTAATCATTTGAAAAATACTTCCTTCTATTCCTTGTTTAGTTAAAGTAAATATTCCTAGGGTTACATACCCCATATGAGCTACTGATGAATAAGCAATAAGTTTTTTCATATCGTCTTGCATCAACGCGACTAGTGAGGTGTAAACTATTGCTATTAGACTCATTAAATAAATTAAAGGCGTAAAAAATTCTGAGGCATGAGGAAATAAAGGTATTGAAAATCTTAAAAAACCATAACCAGCCATCTTTAAAAGTATTGCCGCTAATATTACTGACCCAGCAGTTGGGGCCTCTACGTGAGCATCTGGTAACCAAGTGTGAACCGGCCACATAGGAGTTTTA
>MDSV01086577.1_pt1 | contig 14513 bp, 14 predicted proteins | sample 810851 | NCBI WGS metagenome assembly MDSV01 (sample SAMN05326640, study PRJNA326480) | marine metagenome | isolation source: seawater | place: Atlantic Ocean: North East | collected 2012 | reverse complement strand
TAAATCAAAGATTTATTCATTTCTTAATAAGGAGTTAACTAATTAATATTTGAATAGAATGAATATATTCTTTTATCTCATTATCAATTATATTAAAAATTTTTTTATTACTTTCGATTCTGCTCATTTTTTTTAAAAAGTCAGATTTGATTAATAATTTTAAATGATATTTTCCTTTTTGATGAGATTTATGTTTTTTATGTAAAAAAGTTTTGTCTTGAATTTCTATACTTTGCAAAACAATTTCTTGTTCTAATTTTTCCTTTAAAATTTTTATTAATTGATTTATATCCATAAATATTTACTACTATTATATACTATGAAAAGTATTTGTGATTGGAATAATTGTACAAAAGAAGGAGAATATAAAGCTCCGGTTGAAAAAGATAATAGTAAAAATTATAGATTGCTTTGTTTAGATCATGTTAAAGAATTTAATAAAAATTGGAATTATTTCTCAGGTATGAATGATGATCAAATTGTTGATTTTTTAAAATCAGATATGGTCTGGCATAAACCCACGCAGAGTTTCAGCTCCTCAGATAATTTTTTTAAAGTTTTGTGGAATAATACTTTGAAGGACGAATTCGATAAATCGAAACTAAAAAGTGAATTTAATCATATGCGTCAATTTAAATTTGATCACAAAGACATAAAAGCTTTCGGAATATTGGGGATTAGTGTGGGTCTAGATTGGAAAAAAATACACAAAAAATTTAAAACTCTTGTGAAAAAATTTCACCCTGATATGAATTTAGGAAATAAAAAATACGAGGAAAAACTTAAATTAATAACTTTGGCTTATACCCAACTAAAAAATACATATAGAGAAAAAATTGACAACTAATATAGATATACAACCTGACATTAAAATATCGGTAAATCAAACCTTTGGGATTGAATCTGAAATGGAGGTCGATGCTTTTTCAAAAAAAAGTGAATACGTTCCTGAAATAGATAAAAACTATAAATTTGATAGAGAAACTACCCTAGCAATAATTTCTGGTTTTGCTTTTAATAAAAGAGTTTTAGTTCAGGGATACCATGGCACAGGAAAATCAACTCACATCGAACAAATTGCAGCTAGATTAAATTGGCCTTGCATAAGAGTAAATTTAGATAGTCATATCAGTCGAATAGATCTAATTGGAAAAGACGCAATAGTACTTAAAGAAGGAAAACAAATTACTCAATTTAATGAAGGAATATTGCCTTGGTCAATTCAAAATCCTGTTGCATTAGTATTTGATGAGTATGATGCTGGAAGACCTGATGTAATGTTCGTTATTCAAAGAGTTTTAGAATCTGAAGGAAATTTTACTCTTTTGGATAAAAACAAAGTCATAAAACAAAACAAATTTTTCAGATTATTTGCAACATCCAATACTGTGGGATTAGGTGATACTACTGGTCTTTACCATGGAACCCAACAAATTAACCAAGGACAAATGGATAGGTGGAATATTGTAACATCCTTAAATTATCTAAGCCTTGATAAAGAAATGGAAATTATTTTAGCCAAAAACAAAAGTCTTAATAACAATAAAGGAAAAGAAAAAGTATCAAATATGATCAAGGTTGCCTCTCTAACAAGAAAAGGTTTTATTGCTGGTGATATTTCGACTGTTATGAGTCCACGTACAGTTTTACATTGGGCTGAAAATACTGAAATATTCAAAGATGTTGGGTATGCTTTTAGGGTTACCTTTTTAAATAAATGTGATGATGCAGAAAAGAATACTATTGCTGAATATTATCAAAGATGTTTTGGTGAAGAATTAAAAGAGTCTTTGGTAAATGTTCAATTATAAATGAGCAATAAAGAAAATAATTTAAAAGAAAAATTTAAGCTTGCATTAATATCTACCGCAAAAGTAATATCTGATGATTATAAATTAGATATTCAAAATAAAGACAAAAAAGGGAAACTAAAAAGTTCAAGTTTTTTAGAAATTGACAGTTTAACAGATAAGAATGATTTTATTAAGTTTAGAGCAGAAACAGACTCCCAAGCTCTTAAAAGAAAATTTTCAGATAAAAAAATATATGACAAAAACCTCCCTTTAAATACCTCTTGCAGATCACTTTACGATTTAGCTGAAAAAATTCGATATGAAACTTTAGGTTCAAAAATTCTAAAAGGTATAAAGAAAAATTTGACTGAAGATTATTACAGAAAAAATAATCTTAAAAATACAGATCAATTGAAATCTAAAGAAGATGTAAAAATATCTGAAGCATTTGAATTATACTTACTAAAAAAATTTTCACAAATTAACCTAAATCCTGTGGCAACAAAAATTCTTAATTTTTGGGAAAAAGATTTTGATAACTCAATTAAAGATCATCTCGATTATTTATATAAAAATATGGAAGATCAAAATACTTATAGCTCAAAATTTTCTGAAATACTTCAAAATATGGATATTTTTGAGAATGATGATCTTAATGAACAAAAGGATGAGGAGAATAATGATAATAAACAAAATACTAATTCAGATGATAATGAAGATAATAGATCAAAGGATGATGATAATGAAAATGAAAAAGCAGAGACTGAAAGTAGCTTAGACGGAGATTATGATATTGATCAATACAAAATAGACGATCAATTAATTGATGTTGATGCTACTAAGGAAAATACAGAAAACGTTACTCAAAAAATTAATAAAAATAACATTGATCAAGAATATAATATATTTACAAATCAATTTGATGAAGTAATAAAGGCTGAAAATTTAGAAACAACAGAGGAAACTTTTAGACTTAGAAAAAGTTTAGATCAACAGCTTATTGGTTTTCAAGATCTTATAACCAAACTTGCAAATAAACTTCAAAGAAAACTGTTAGCAAAACAAAACAGGGCATGGAACTTTGATTTAGAGGAAGGGTTATTAGATAGTTCAAAATTACCAAGAATAATTATTGATCCTTATAACTCTTTATCATTCAAAAAAGAAAAAGATCTAGAATTCAAAGATACTATTGTTACTTTATTAATTGATAATTCAGGTTCTATGAGAGGAAGACCAATAACAATTGCTGCAATTTGTGCAGATATATTATCAAGAACACTAGAGAGATGTTCTGTAAAAGTTGAAATTTTAGGCTTTACTACAAAAAATTGGAAAGGTGGTCAAAGCAGGGAAAAATGGAATAAAGAAAATAAGATTAAAAATCCAGGAAGATTAAATGATTTAAGGCATATTATATACAAAGGTGCAGACACTCATTGGAGGCTAGCTAAAAATAACTTAGGTTTAATGTTGAAAGAAGGTTTGCTTAAAGAAAATATTGATGGAGAAGCTATATCTTGGGCATTTAATAGATTAAAGAAAAGAAAAGAAGAAAGAAAAATTTTAATGGTCATATCTGATGGTGCTCCAGTTGATGACTCAACATTATCAGTTAATTCAGGTGATTTTTTAGAAAAACATTTAAAAAAAATGGTTAAATTTATTGAAAATAAAAGTGAGATAGAAATATTAGCTATTGGTATAGGTCATGATGTTTCTAGATATTATGACAAAGCTATAAAAATTACAGATGTACAAGAACTCGGAGATGTGATGATATCTGAATTAAGCAATTTATTTCAAAATAAAGATAAACTTCATTAAATATTAATTAAATCTTTATTTTTCCAGATAATTTTAATCGCCGCACCTTTTTTATCTTTTGAATTATTACAAAAAACTTTTGCATAATTTTTTTCTAATAAAGTTTTACCAATAAAAATTCCTAATCCTAGTCCTGATTGTAATTTTTTAGAGGATTGAAAAGTTTTTAAATAAGGTTCACCGATTTTCAATAAAACATCCTTAGGAAAACCATCGCCATCATCTTCAATTAAAACTTCAGAATTTTCATTATTACTTTTTAATGTGATAAATATATTTTTTTTTGCAAATTTATTAGCATTTCCAATAAAATTTCTTAGTCCATAAACTATCTCAATTGACTTTTTAAAATTAATTGAATTTAAAAACTGATTAGTATCTATTATAAATTTTTTTTTACTTAATTCCTCAAATGATTTGGTTATTTCTTGGATATATTCTCTTAAATTAATATCTCTATCTATAAAATCATCTTCAACGATTGGGTTTAAACTCAACCTCTTTAGTATTTGATTACATCTTTCTACCTGGCTTGAGAGTAATTCAATGTCTCTAGATACATCTTTTTTGTCTTTAAATTGTTCCATGAGCTCTTGAGAAATAATTTTAATTGTTGATAAAGGTGTGCTTAATGAATGTGCTGCTGCTGCAGCTTGTCCGCCGAGCGATACAAGCTCATGCTCTTGAGCCATAATTTTCTCCATTTTATCTAAAGCCTCTTTACGTAATCTAGATTCTGTTCCAAAAATAATAGCAAAATAATTAAGAAAAATTAATGCAATTATAAGAGCAGTCGGTATAGCATAAAAATAATACTTACTTACATGAAAATGATCACTTATAGGTGAGGGTAAATTTTTAAAATAAAATGTTAAAAAAATAATAGCTAATACTGTGATGCACATAAGCAACAGATTTGTTTTCAAACTTAAATATGATGATGAAAAAACACTTGGTATTATTATAAACAATATAAAGGGATTTGTAATTCCGCCTGTTAAATAAATCAACGAACCTAACTGAATTATATCAAACAATAAAAAAGTTAAGGCAACTTCTTCTGTCAATTGTGTTTTTTTATAATTATAAATTAAATATAAATTACTTAAAATACCAAATAAGATTATTAAATTTGATTTAACAAATTCAAAATCAAAATTAAATATAAAGTAGACGCTATTTACAGTAACTAATTGACCAATAATTCCAATCCACCTTAAATTTACATAAGTAAATTTATTAAATGAAAAATATTTAGAACTTTGGAAAAACGTCATTTTTAAACATCTAAGTTCTGGACGTTAATAGCGTTTGAAATTATGAAATCTTTTCTTAAAGACACATCATCACCCATTAATGTATGTATTAAATTTTGATCTTTTTTACTATCTTTTGAGTATCTCACTTGTAATAAATTTCTAGTTAAAGGATCTAAGGTTGTATTCCATAATTCGTCAGGATTCATTTCTCCTAACCCCTTAAATCTTTGAATATTCATTTTTGATTTTTCTTTCTCAAACGCATCGTTAAAATCTTTGCTTCCCTTTTTTAATTTTTTTAAATTTTGAGCATTCTTTAAAATGTAATTTTCAAGCTCTTTCTCATCTTTAATGTAAATTCCTTTTGTACCTTTATTTATTTTGAATAAAGGTGGTTGAGCTAAATAAATATGGCCATTCTCAATGAGTTTGTTAAATGGTTTATTGTTAAAAAAAGTAAGCAGCAAGGTTCTAATATGAGAGCCATCAACGTCAGCATCTGTCATAATTATTATTTTTCCATATCTTAAATCCTTGAGATCTATCTCTTCAGCTTTTGGGTCTAATCCCAAAGCATTTATTAAGGTAACAATCTCGTTTGAAGAAATCATTTTTGATAAAGCTCGTGTTCTATTATCATTTCCATTTTTTTTCATTTTTGAGTCACTTACATATGTATTTAAAATTTTTCCTCTCAATGGTAATACTGCTTGGTTTGATCTGTTTCTGCCTTGTTTGGCGGAGCCACCAGCAGAATCTCCCTCAACGATAAAAAGTTCTGTTCCATCTTGTTTTCCTATTTGACAGTCAGCCAATTTCCCTGGAAGACCACTTAGTTCTAACGCCCCTTTTCTTCTAACATTTTCTCTTGCTTTTCTTGCTACGTCTCTTGCAAGAGCCGCTTGCATAATTTTTGCTAAGATAATTTTAGCTATTGATGGATTTTGATCAAACCATACAGAAAGTTTTTCACTAATGATAGTTTCAACAATCATCCTCACTTCAGATGAGACTAATTTATCTTTTGTTTGAGACGAAAATTTAGGATCTGGTATTTTTGCTGATAATACGCAAGTAAGACCTTCTTTTATATCATCACCAGAGATAGATAATTTGTTTTTTTTCAATAAGTTATATTCATTAGCATACTTATTAATTACTCTAGTAAGAGCACTTCTAAATCCTAATAAATGTGTTCCTCCATCTTTCTGATAAATGTTATTAGTGTATGCATAAACATCTTCAGAATAATTTGCATTCCATTTTAATGAACATTCGAGTTCTATATTATTTTTTTTTCCTTCAATATATAAAGGTTTTTTAAATAAATCATTTCCATTTTTATTTTGTAATTTTTCCCTTTTAGAATCTAAAAATTCAACAAATTCTAGGACCCCACCATCAAATTTAAATTCAATTGTTTTAACCTTTTTTTGATTTAAATCTGTTATAGAAATTTTAATTCCCTTATTTAGAAAAGATAATTCTCTCATTCTTTTTATTATGATACTTGGATTAAATTTTATTGAAGAAAAAATTTCTTTTGATGGTAAGAATGTAATTTGAGTACCAGTAAATTTTGACTTTCCAATTACTTTTAAAGGCGATTTAGGTTCACCATTTAAAAATTCAACAAAAAACTTTCTTCCATCTCTATCAATTTCCAATTTTAATTTCTCTGATAATGCATTAACCACAGAAACTCCAACTCCGTGCAAACCTCCAGACACTTTGTAGGAATCGTGATCAAATTTTCCACCAGCATGTAACTGTGTCATTATTACTTCAGCTGCAGATTTTTTTTCAGTTTTATGAATGTCAACTGGGATACCTCGACCATCATCTTTGACAGTAACTGTTCCATCAGTATTGATTTTTATATCAATATTTTTACAATGACCCGCTAGAGCCTCATCAATAGAATTATCAACGACCTCATAAACCATATGATGAAGACCAGTGCCATCATCGGTATCACCAATGTACATTCCTGGCCTTTTTCTAACTGCTTCCAGTCCCTTTAGGACTTTAATTGAATCTGCTTGATAATTATTATTTTTCATTTTTTCGGAAAGTTTTATGATACCACATTTTTCAATTATTAAATATATTAGTTTAAATTATATGTTGGTGCTTAAGTATATTTAGAGTAATTTAAATTTATAATGATTAAAAAAGGTATTATTTTAGCAGGTGGATTCGGGACAAGATTAAGCCCTTTGACTAAAGCAGTTAATAAACAGCTTTTACCTATTTATGACAAGCCAATGATATTTTATCCACTATCTATAATGATGTTAGCAAATATTAGAAAAATATTATTGATAGTAAATCCGGGCCAAATAGAAAATTTTAAAACTCTTTTAGGAAATGGTAATCAATTCGGAATAAATATTTCTTACAAAATCCAAAAAAAACCAAAAGGATTGTCGGATGCTTTTATAGTTGGAAAAAATTTTATTAAGAATGATAACGTTGCTTTAATTCTTGGTGATAATTTTTTTTATGGACAAAGTTTAACGTTAAAACTTGAAAAATCTTTAAAACACAGAAATGGTGCAAGGATATTTTTGAAAGAGGTAAAGAAACCAGAAAACTATGGTGTTGCTAAAATTAAAAATAATATAATTCAGAAAATAATTGAAAAACCAAAAAAACATATTTCGAACTATGCAATTACTGGCCTATATTTTTTTGATAATAAAGTTTGTAGCTACGCAAAAAAGCTTAAGCCATCAAAAAGAGGTGAAATTGAAATAACTGACTTGCTAGATATATATAAAAAAAAAAATCAATTATCATTTGAACATATTGGAAGAGGCGCAATATGGTCTGATGCTGGAAAAATGGAAGATCTTTTAAATTTATCAACTTACGTCGAGTCGATTGAAAAAGTTCAAGGAATTAAAATTGCTTGTTTAGAGGAAATAGCATTATTCAAAAAATGGATTAATAAAGAAAAAATTAAAAAAAACATAAAATTTTATGGTAATTGTGAATACAGTAACTATTTAAAAAAATTATAAATTTGAAGAAAAAAATTATATTACTTACTGGTACCTCAGGTTTTATAGGATTTAATTTTTTAAAATTTGCGTTAAAAAAAAATTTTAAAGTAATTGATATACTACGAGATAAAAATAAAAAAAATAAAAAAATATCTTCTCTAAAAAAAATTTATAAGAACGATTATAAAACAATTTTTTTTAAAGACTATAAAAAATTAGAAAAAAAATTAAAAAAATTAAAATTAGATTATTTTATAAACTTTGCAACATTATATAAAAATAATCACAAACATAGTGATATATTTAATTTTATTGAGTCAAATATATTATTTCCTAATCTGACATATGATTTAATTCACCACAAAGTAAAAAAAATAATTAACTTTGGTACTATGATGCAACATTCTGATGGAGAAAGCTATTCATCTAAAAATTTATATTCAGCAACTAAAAACGCATTTGAAATGATAAGTGATTTTTATTCTAAAAAAAAACATGTAGGTAAATTTTATAATATAAAATTTTATGAAAGCTTTGGACCAAATGATAAAAGAAAAAAACTTATTCCAACTATGCTAAGAAATTATAAATCAAATAAAGTTACTAAAATTTTATCAAAAAAATTAGAACTCAATATTATACACGTTAATGATATAAATAATGCAATCATCACAATACTAGAAAAAAACATAAAGAAGGGAAATTATTGTTTAAAAAACAAAAATAATATTAAAATTTCTAAATTAATTAAGAATATCAATTATCACTCAAAAAAAAGAATTAAAGTGAAATTTTTGAATAAATCAGTTACAAAAATAAATAAATCAAAAATTAGAAATCTTCCTAAATGGAAAGCTAATGCTAACATACTTAAAAATATTGAAAGTGAATTTTATAAATGAAATTAATTAAAACACCCCTTAAAGATTTATTAATTATAAAAACTGATGTTTATAAAGATAACAGAGGTTTTTTTAAAGAGGTGGAAAAAAAAAAAATTCTAAAAAAGAAATTTATATTTGATTGTTTTTCATTCTCAAAAAAAAATACCTTAAGAGGCCTGCATCTTCAAAGAAGTAGAGCCCAGGCCAAAATTATAACTGTTGTCCAGGGTAAAATTATGGATGTTGTTGTCGATTTAAGAAAAAATTCAAAAACATACGGTAAATATTTTTCAATAAAAATATCACAAGATTCTAATTTTTCTCTATTCATTCCTCAGGGGTTTGCTCATGGCTTTTTATGTCTCTCTAAAATATGTGCTGTTTATTATAAATGTACAAATTATAGAGATAAAAAAAGTGAAGTTACAATTAAATGGAACGACAAAAATCTCAAAATAAAATGGCCTATTAAAAAGCCAATTTTGTCAAAAAAAGATAAAAATGGTATTAGTTTTTTGAAATATTAAAATATTTTTGGTACTGGAACGTGAGAAATAAATTTTCCCCCATCTTTAATAAATTTTTTCTCTTTTTTAAAAATTTCATCTTTAAAATTCCAAGCACCAAGATAAACAAAATCTGCTTCCTTTATACTTAATTTCTTATATTTTTTTATAAATATCTTTGTTCCAGGTAAAAATTTGTTTATTTTGAAAGAAGTTGTATCAAAAAAGTAATCAATTGATTCTTGTCCTATGCCACAATAATTTAATATTGTACAAGATTTAGCTGTTGCGCCATAACCTATTATTTTTTGTTTCTTTTTTTTAATTTTTGAAAAAATTCTTAATAATTTTTTTTTCGACATTTTCACTTTTTTTTCAAAATTTTTATAAGTAGAGAATTTATTAAGTCCAAATTTGAGTTCTTTATTAATTTCTCGTTTGACACTTTTATTTATTTTAAAAAAATAATTATTTTTTTTTTTAATAAAATATCTATTAGAGCCTCCATGAGTTTTAGTATTTTCAATATTAAATATTTCCATATCATATTTATCTAAAATTTTTTTTAATGATATTGTTGAAAAAACATATATGTGTTCACAATAAAATTGATCATAAGCACCTTTTTTTAAACACTCAAGTAATGAGGGATCTTCAATAACAAGAATGCCTCTGTCAGAAAGTGAAATTTTTATAGCTTTAAAAATTTCACTAAAATTTTCAATATGACTAAGAGTATTTGCAGAGTAAATTAAATCTGCTTTTTTATTTTTTGTTATTTTTTTTGCTAATTTTAAACTCCAATACTCAGAATAAGTAGTGTACTTCTTTTTTTTAGTAATTAGAGCTAAATTTTTACAAGGTTCAACGCCTACCACATTTTTTCTATTAAAATTTTTTATAAAAGTTCCATCGTTACTTCCTATTTCTATAACAAAATTTGGATTATATTTTTTTTTTATCTTATTAGACATTTCCTTAAATGATTTCTGCATTGTCTTTGACTCTGATGATTTGTATGGATAATTTTTATTGAACATTTTTTCTTTTGGTACAGTATTTAAAATAGAAACTAAAAAATTTTTTGGATTAAAACCAACAATTAACTTAAATTTTTTTTCTTTTAATTTAAGGTTATTTTTTTTTATATAAGAGTTTGCTAATGGTTGAAGGCCTAAATCTAAAAATTTTTTCATAATTTATTTTCTAATAAATAAAAAACCTTTCAAATAGAATATAATAAATTTTATAATTCCGTTAATTTTAGCTAAATTAATTTTTGACTCTTTTAATTCAAATATAATAATATTAAAGAAAAATAAGATTAAATTTTGTATAAATTTTCTTAAAATTTTAATAAATCTTAATTTTTTAACTTTAAAATCATACATAAATTCCCCATATATAAAATTGAGACTTCTTATATATCTTATTTCAGAACTATTTTCTGTGGATTTTCCACCTTCATGATTTGCATAAACATTATTTGCTTCTAACATTTTATAATTTGTATTATTTATTTTTCTCATTAAAAAAATATCTTCCCAATACAAAAAGAAATCCTCATCAAAAAAACCAATTTTTTTAAGCTTGTTAACATCACATAGAATACAAGCTGCATTAATTTTTTTAACAATTTTATAACTTAAAGTTTTTTTAGAAATTTTTTTAATCCTCTTTTTACTAAATTTTGGAGTAACAAATATTGTTTTTTTATCTTTCTTAATTATTTTTCTCAAATTTTTAATCGCAAAATTATCTATTAAAATATCTGGTTGTGTAAATAAACAATATCTTGTCTTCACTTTTGAAAAAATAAAATTTGATGATTTACTTAGTCCCAAATTTCTAGAAGAAAAAAAATAATCAAAATTAAATCTTAAAATTTTTTTAAGATCTTTTTTATTGTTTTTTAATGTATTTTGTTCAAATAAAATTACTTTAAATTTTTTATATTGATTTAATTGATGTAAATTTTTTAAAGGTGTCCTAAACAATGTTAATATTATAGTTATATCTGAGCTCATTATTTAATAATTAATTATTTAATTTTTGTTAAGATCATGAAAAATTATAGGCCATTCTAGTGTCTTTGCATTTTTATTAAACCAATAAGGCAGAAATCTTTCAGCTAAAAATCCATAAATTCTTTTTTTATTATATCCTTCAAGATCAAAACCAAAAAGTTTCTCACACTTTTCGAGCCAACTGAATATGACTGTATAATAATCATTTATTAATTTCTTTGACTTTGTAATAAACATATTTCCTTGATTGTAAGATGAATTTTGATTTAAGTAATTTCTAAAATCCTCTTTATTTGAGTCATCTAACAATTCAATAGCTTTATCTAAAATTCCAGGGCCATGGTACAAATCAAATTGAAATTTAATATTTCTATTTTTTTTAAAAAGAAGTTTTGGATTTTTAAATATTAATTTTTTTCCATGCTTCAAAGCCTTCATTAATTTTATGCCTTGAACATTAATCTTATCACCTAAAATAATATCATAGCCGTTCCATTCTTCTGGGATTTCTTGAATTATCTTTTCAGAAAATTTTTCTGAATCTTTAATTGATTTATTTCCCCAAAAACGTCTATAAGTACAAAATCCTATCCATATATTTTCTTCAATTTCATTAAGCATATTCTTCCAAAACCAATAATGAAATGAATATTCTCCATAATACGGATTTTTAAATGAAATATTATTTCCCGTATTATCTCTTTTCCATTCTGATGAGAACTCATCGTTACCTAAGCCAACGGGTATATAATTTATATCTTTTACTTTACTTAATAGCTTGTTATTCAAACACAAACAATAAATAAGCAATTTATCTTTATTCTGCATACATTAAATTATTGTAGTTTATTTTGCTTAATTATTTATAACCTATAAACTATAGTAATATCCAGATGAAGTTTAATTCTATTTCCAAAAATACCAATAAATTCTTTAGAAATTTAAGATATACTCTTTACATCAAATACTTTCTTACAAATAAAAAAAAAATTTTTGATTTTAAAAACTTATCACCATTAAATAACGCTTTAACAGCTTTAATGGATAAATTTTATAGTGACAAAGGTAATTCAAATAACACTCACAATTATACAAAATTATACGATGCATTATTTTCAGAAATTAAAGAAAAAAAACTAAATATTTTTGAAGTAGGTTTAGGTTCAATTGATGAAAATGTTGCATTCCATATGAAATATTCCAATACAAAATACACGCCTTTAGCTTCCCTTAAAGCGTGGAGAGAATATTTTTTTAATTCAGAAATTTATGGTGCAGATATAGATCCAAAAATAATTCAAAACTTAGAAAAAATTAAAACATATCAGGTAGATATGATGAGCAAAGAGTCAATCACTAAAATGTGGACTAATATTAATAAAAATATGGATATAATAATTGACGATGGATTTCATAGTTTTGAAGCAAATACTATTTTTTTTGAAAATTCTTTTCAAAATCTTAATTCAAACGGTTATTATATTATTGAAGACATTCACAGGAAGCCTAAAAATATTAAAAGATTTTATAATTACTTTAATAAGTTGAGGTTGCAATTTCAAATAATTGATATACCTCACAAAAATAATATTAATGATAATTGTATTATCTTAATTAAAAAAAATTAGACATTTTAGAAAATATTCTTTTTAAGAATTTCAAATAAAAATTTGTTTCCTAATTCATTAAAATGTTCATCATTCGGAAAATAAAGTTCAAACATCCAATTAATGTTTTCTTTTTTGTAATCTATAAAGTATGGAATTGTATCGATAAATTTACAATTACCTTCACACAAATTCTTTGAAAAATTTGACCAATTAAAACTATCTTGTCCATACTCTAAAGTTTCCACCCAAGGATAAATTATTAGATATAGCTCAGTTTCTTTAGCCTCTGAAATTTTACTGATTTCCTCAAAAATTGATTTAATTTGAATTATACCGTAATTAAATTTTTTCTTGTTCCAAAAATCTGAATTTAAATTATCATAATTTTTATAAGTAAAGTTTCCTTGAATTGATGTTTTAATTTTTTTCTCTTTTTTTTGTTTATTCCTGAAATATCTAAGTTCTGTATTTAATATAGATGAAACTTGTTTTAAAATTTTAAAATTTTTTTCTTTAAAATCAATTTTTTGATTTTTTTTAAAAATATCGTCATTCAGAAGCTGAGCCTCCATACTTTTTTTATTGAATTTCCACCTTGTAGCTTCATCAAAAACATCGGATAAATCTAAAAAAATTAAAATTTTTTTTGGAAAAATTTCCTTATCAATCATTTCTTTTAACTTATGCAGGTACACGCTTGGACTATATGATGGAACAGCAAAATTAAAAAAATTATATTCTTTATATTTTTCCTCTAAAAGTCCTACATATGAATCTTTATATTCAAGTCCTACACCAAACGTAAAACTATCACCAAAAATAAATATATTTCTGTCTGAGTTTGATTTTTTATAGTTATGGCGTACTCTTAATCCATTTTCGTCCGTATAAATGTTATTTGATGGGAAGCTTGACTTAAATCTATAAGTTCCAGTGCAATTTTTTTCTAAACTATAAAAATATTTTTCGAACAAAAAGCAATTTTTTTTATTAAGTAAATAATTACTACTTAAAAAGTCTAATATTAATATTAGAATAACTAAACTAATTGACATTAAAATATAAAAGAAAGATTTTTTCATTATGGTGATTTCAATTACTTTAACTTCTTTTTTTGTTAAGTAAAAGCCTTATGGATGGCGGAGAGAGTGGGATTCGAACCCACGGTACCTGTGAGGGTACACACACTTTCCAAGCGTGCGCCTTAAACCACTCGGCCATCTCTCCTAATTATTAAATTATAAATTCTTTAAATTTTTCCTTATTTTGAATTAAATACTCTGGGAAACTTTCATCTATCTCGACTTTACTATAAATTTCACCTCTCTCAAATAAATCTTTTTGTTCATCTATTTTTTTCTTTATCACATCTACAGATGAAAATTTATCATCACTATACTCATTATGCGCAAATGTTTTTAATTTTTTAGATATATTATCTGGAGACATTAAATTGTTAAAATGCCAACCACCATTGTTAAAAACTTCAATATTTTTTTCTTTATCAAATCTAAAAAAACTATAATTCATATTTTTTGATTTTACTTTTTGTCTCATAAAATCAATTGATTTTAAGTTTTTTTTTTTACAAACTTTTGT
>MDSV01215507.1_pt1 | contig 14518 bp, 13 predicted proteins | sample 810851 | NCBI WGS metagenome assembly MDSV01 (sample SAMN05326640, study PRJNA326480) | marine metagenome | isolation source: seawater | place: Atlantic Ocean: North East | collected 2012 | reverse complement strand
TATAGTCTATTGCTACAACAACACATTGAACTCCAAATTTATCAGCTATTTCTGATATCAAACTAGGTCTCTCTATTGCACCAGTATTAATTGACAATTTATCTGCACCAACTTTTAACATTTGTCTAGCTTGATCTATATTCGAAATACCGCCACCCACAGTCAAAGGCATAAAGCATTCGTCTGCCAGATTATCTATCATTTCAAAATTTGGCCCTCTGCCTTGCTTAGAAGCTGATATATCAGAAAAAACTAACTCGTCAACTCCCCGCAAATTATAAACTTTAATTTGCTGCATGGCGCTTCCCGTCCGCCTCCAGCTGTCAAATTGCTTTCCTTTCACAAGACCTACATCTTTATGTAATAAAGTAGGTATTATTCTTATTTTTAACATAACCAATAATCTATCTTATATTGATAAAAAATTCCTCAAAATGCTAAAACCAAGCCTTTGACTCTTTTCAGGATGAAATTGAACGCCAAATATATTATCTTTTCCCACAATAGAAGGAAACTTATCTGCATATGGAGTTGTGGCAATTTGATAATCTATCTTACAATCAAAGTAATAGCTATGAACAAAATAAAAATCACTACCATTGGATATGCCATCAATAAGTGCACATTCTTGCTCAAAAAAAACTTCATTCCAGCCAATATGAGGTACTCTTTCTATCTTTTCGGTTGGCTTCAATCTTAAAACCATACCTTCAATAAGATTAAGCCCTGATGTCTTAGCGTCTTTTTTTGTTGATTTAGCTCCTTCCTCACTTGATGAAGCCAATAACTGCATGCCCAAACAAATTCCAAGAATAACTGTATTACCATCAGACGCAATTTCTCTGAGCGGCTGCACAAAACCTTGTGCATTTATATTTTCCATTGCATCTGAAAAAGAGCCAACCCCTGGTATGACTATATGACTATATTTACTTAGCCCATCTGAATTAACTACAATCTCTGGTTTACCATCACACTCTTCTATTGCCCTATAAATTGAGTCGAGATTACATAATCCATAATCTATTATTGCTACTTCTCTCAAAATTACAAACCTCAGATATTATCGTAATTAATTTTAGTTAGATTACCCTGCTTATCTTTTATTAACTTACCTTTTCCATCAGTTTTAAAAATATCCGTATTTGTAAAACGATCACAAATAGATATAAACTTGCCTAAATCCATACCAATTTTATCCAAAACATCATCAATAGGGTAGCCAAGATACGTCCAAGGAAATTTACCATCTCTTTTAATCGCGATATCAATTAAATCTTCTCGTGACATTCTATTTCGTCTAACATGGCTTGAACCAATATCAGCAACCCGACAAAAACCATACTTCAACCATTTGAAATAATCATGTATTCCTGTTTGAATGTTGTCTAAATTTTCATAATTGACTAAAGATCCTTCAATAACTGATTCTGTAGTCGCCATTCCGTTAGCTTGTGCTAATAATGCATTAGAATATCCATCCCAAGGAAAATAATACCCAAGAAAAAGTCCTGTTACACCAACTCCTTTAAGCTCCTCTTGTGTGGGGTATGTGAAATAGTTTAGATCCTGCTGGGTCAATCCATCAACACCAACTAAATCTGACACTCTTAAACCTAGCAATCCTCCAAACTCCTCTAACCATGCTCTATCAAGTACTTTTCCTCCAGCATTTGCAGCAGGCCCTCCATATTCATGTTGAGGATTTTCTCCCCAAATCATTAAAGGTATATTTAACTGGGACGCTATTCTTGGTGGGACAGTGAAGATAGAAACATGTTCAGGCCATGAAATATCTCCTACCTCTTCAAGGCCAATCCTATTCAAAGTAGCTCTAACTTTTGGATTTGTTGAAAATTCTATACAATCAACACCTAGACCTTTTAGATTTTCTATATTTCTACGCCCAATTTCAGAAAGTTGGCATGTCATAGCAATTACGCACAGAGGCTTTAAACCCTCTCTTAAAAGAGTAATAACTTGATATGTACTATCCTTTCCACCACTAACAGGTACGATACAATCATAATTACTTCCATCCTTAGATCTATATCTATCAAGAACTTCATGGAACTCCTTCCTTCTTTTACTCCAATCAACTTCCGATCTTTGCTCAAAATAAAGGCATGCACTACAAATCCCATTAGAATCAATTTGTAAGTCAGGTTTTGTCTCAGGAAGAATACACCTTGAACAATATTTTATATAATTTGTCACTTTGTTACCTTAATCCACTTCCATTCAAAAACTTTACTGCCAGCTATTTGCATTCCATCTATAGATTTGGTGACTGCATCTTGGACTGAATCATAATCTAAAAATTCTTTATTAATTGCCTTTACATCATACTCATCTTCTATATATTCTATTTTATAACTGCCATGTGAATTGATTAGATTCTCAATATAATCAATGCTATATGTGTTCTCATGCACGAAATTATCCGGTTCTCCATTTACATCAAAGCTGTCTGAGTAAAGATATTTACTTAAATGAGTATGGTCGCTAACTAAGGTTCTAATAAAGCAATACTTCTTACTTAAATTTAGAAGATTTTCAATTGGTTTTATTACATTTGGTAAATGCAATAATACATTGCAACAATAGACAATATCGAAACTATTATAATATTTATCGTCGATATTAAAGATATCTTGCCGATCAAAAGACACTTTGCTTGAATCAAAATGATTTTTTGCAAATTCTATATATGCTTTTGTGGCATCAAATCCGGTGTACAAGATATTATCATCTATTTTTTTGAGGCTATTATAATAATGACCGCCCGCGCAACCGACATCAAGAACTGTCATTGGTTCTTGATAAACATCTTTAACTAAAGAAGCTAGTTGTTTAGCGCATTCCATTTCAGGTAGTTTACCCACAACTCGCTCATAAGTTCTCTGCTCGACCGAATCGTCTCTATCCCATATTCTCCAAATATCTGACATATCTACCTCTCATATGAAATGTTAAAATTCTATATCTGCTAAATATCACTGAGATTATGATTCATTCGTTTAGAAAAGTACAAAATTTTCTTAAAAAAAATAATATTATGTCATCAGTAAATTGAACCTTTATAAAGACGTCCAACCACCATCAATAACTAGATTCTCTCCAGTGATAAAACGTGATCCACTGGTCATTAAAAATGCAATCGGTGCTGCTACCTCAATAGGCTTTCCTATCCTATTTAATGGAATTTTTTTTATTATTTTTCTTACTAGTTCTGGGTCATCTTTCTGCACCTTAGTCGAAGGAAAGGCGCCTGGAGAGACAGAGTTTACTCTTATACCCTCACTTGCAAATTGACATGAAATGTATTTTGTTAATTGCATCAAAGCTGCTTTAGAAGCCCCATAATAGGGGGGATTAGCGGACTCCAAATCAGGATAAATAGCAAGATCTGGACTAACTAGGCCGTACATACTTGAAATATTGATTATTGATGCATCGTCACTTAACTTTTTTGCCAGTCTTAATGATGGTAAAGCATTTTTTATAAGACGTTGGGTCGCTATTACAGATATTTCTAGAGCATTACGATAATCTTGGTCGGTAGAATCTACAAAGCTACCTGATGAACCACTATATGCATTATTAATGAGACCATGGAGAGGTTTTATACTAGTTAATTTAAAATAACTAATAACATCTTTTTCATCCAGAATATCAAATTTAGCAATCTCACAAGCACCATTGATAGCAGAAATACTCTCAGCTAATTTATTTAAATCCTGCTCAGATCTCCCATTAATTATTACATGCGCCCCCAATGATGCTAATGTTAATGATATCGAGCTACCTAAGTACCCCGAGGCACCAGTAACTAAAATCCTTTTATCTTTTAATGAGAATAAGTCCCGATAATCATTAAGTTTCATAATACATTCCAGCGTATTGGATCCAGAGTATTTTCATTAAGTAATGGTCTGGTGTTATAGATCTCATTTATTTCATTCTTTTTCAATAAAGGCTGATCAAAATACATTATATTATCTTGTAACTGCTCCAAACTATCCATACCAATTACAATACCATCTATCCAACTCTGAGATCTCAAAAACCCTAAACATAGATCAATATTGCCAATCCTATCAAATTTCTCTACTTTATCATTGATCCATTTTATAATTATCTCAGGAGAATTCTCATTTGCTTTTTTCCATTTACCGACACTATTAGTGGTCAATAGACCCTGAAGCAAAGAACTTCTAGTGTGTATCAGTATTTCTCTTTCCTTCTTCACCTGGATAATTCTTTTAATTGCTTTATCCCACCTCCAATCAAAAATATTATATGGCATCTGGATTATTTTTATACTCTCTTCATCAATGACTCTTAATAACTCTTCTGGATTTTGGATTGATACGCCTAACTCTAGTATTAAACCTTCATTTTTTAAAGATTCCAGCGTTAGCCACACCTGATTACTCCATTTTCTAATGTGTTCTTCTCTATGAATTAATAAAGTATTTATTGGTGTTTTTCCTAACATTGATATTGATTTATTCACACTTGAAATTACCCTTTCTTCAATTACTGCTGGGGAAGTATTATCCATCAGATCATTCAGAGGATCTAATTTAGTTATGAATTGAACTCTTACTTTCCAGTTATTATCAAGTACCTCGCCTATTACTTTTTCGCTATCCCCATATGCCCTTGCGGTATCCAGATATTTCATTCCGCTTGAAATTGCAATTTTAAGGATACTTTCAACTTCAACCTTACTTGGTCGTCCGTTCATATTTGCTATACCATAATCCATTCCAAATTGTGCTGTACCTAATACAAGACGGTTCAATTTATAGTTATTTCTATTATCTGGTGCGAGTCTATCAATAAGATCAAATACCGATATTTGTATTGGATTAGGTATACCTGAAAAAACTTTTAAAATATTATAATAATCGTCAGCCGCATCTATTGTTGCTCTGTATTGCCCCTTGTTTAGGTATTTATATTTTTCAAAAACAGTTAATCCGTATTTTTCTATAATATGAGGGGTTACATGCTCTCTTTCACTTTGAGAAAGATTTGCATCATTAGATAACCTTAAATATTTTAAGAGTGTAATTTCAATACTTACACCATAGGGAAGACCAGATTTTAATCCATTGCATAGTAAATATTTCAATTTAGAGTCAATAAAATACTCCTTAACCTCATTGATTAAAGCTCCGTCAGGAAAAATGTTATCTGCAGTCAGTCTAATTATAATCGTACTATCTTTATAATCTTTAGCTGCACCCACTATTCTAGAGAGAGGATCCTCTAAACTGCCCCGATGAAAATCAACATCATGATTAATTAATACTTCCACCAAATCATCATCAGATTTTTCTATCGAGGTCGCAACTATTACTGGGATTCCTCTATTACCAGCTCTTTTAGCTGCTAACACCACAATAGGAATGGAGTTTATAGGTAATAATACTTTACCAGGTAGCCTTGAGGAATTAGTTCTCGCTTGGATAACAATTAAATTAGTCATTTTTAGATTATATAATTGTTATTCTGAAGTAAATAAATAGCTTTAAATTGGATTGAGTCAATTATTGAAAAAAAGATAATTTAGAAGGAGTACCTGCCTTGACTTCTTTTTTTGAAGCCTTACCTAACATTTCAAAATAATATTTTGGAGATAGTCCATATCCAGGACGAATACGTTTCAAATTATCCTTCGTAAAAATATCACCTTTTTTAATATCCTTTACAATATAAATTGATCTTCGAAACTTTGAATTCTCTTCTTCTACAGGTTTTTTATTAAAGCTTGCTTTACCTAATGACAGAGATGCTGCCTTAGCGCTATGACAAAGATCCTTCAATTCATTGGGCTCCATTGAAAATGCTGCATCAGGCCCGCCATCAGATCGTTTTAGCGTAAAATGTTTTTCGATAATTTTTACCCCAAGACCAATCGATACTGTTGCTGCAATATTACTAAGAGTATGATCTGATAGTCCAACTTCGCATTTGAACTCTTTTCTTAAAAGTTTTATTGTATTTAAATTCATTTCTTCAATAGGTGTTGGATACCCACTAACACAATGAAGTAGGACAAAATCACCACAACCATATCTCTTGATTATATCTATAGATTCTTTAATTTCTTTTTTATTTGCCATACCTGTCGATAATATAATTGGCTTCTTCTTAGAGGCTATATATTCGACTAAGGGAAGATCGGTTAATTCAAATGATGCTATTTTATAAAACGGAATATCAATCGATTCAAGAAGATCAACTGCACTTTCGTCAAAAGGAGTGCTAATACAATCAATACCAATTTTCCTAGCATAAAGAAATAACTTCTTTTGCCAATTGTATGGTGTATGGGCACTCTCATAAAGATCCCATAATGTATAACCATCCCATAAACCACCTGTTATTTTAAAATCATCTCTATCAGATTTTATAGTCATTGTTTCCGGTGTATATGTCTGAAGTTTTACGCAGTCAGCTCCACACTCTTTTGCAACACTAATCAATTTTTTAGCTCTCTGTAAAGAGCCATTATGATTACCTGAGAGCTCCGCAATAATATAAGGTGAGGTTAAGTCATTTAACATTTTTACTTTAATTTTATATTTTTATATAAACTATGATTATTCATAATTCTATCACTAATAGAGTCCATATCACCACTGTCACAAAAGTTAAAGAGGTTTTTGAATTTTTTTAAAGATTTATCCTCACTAGCAAATACATTATCATCTGATGGGGTCGATATTGGCACATAGTGAATTTTCAAGGATGATCCAAAAATAAAATTAAAAATTTCAATAACTCTCGGCATATGCCAGTCATTACTAACAATATATAAATCAGAAATATTGTAATTTTCATATAAATTTAATCTAAAAAAATATGCTTCGCCGATTGTATCCTTTGCATTATCAATACAAAGGATAGAGTTTCGTTTAATTCCATAAAGTCTTGAGGCGCTTCTTGCCATTATTTCTGCCAATGACACATCCATATCTTCCCTATATTGCCAGCCAGTCGTAACGAGATAATCACAATACTCTTTATGAAAAACCTCATTGGCTTTTGCAAGTCTGCTTGATGAATTTATCGACAGACTCATATCTCCGGTAAGCTCATGAGAAAGGCATAACACAAACTTTTTATTATTCTTATTTTTTTTAACCATTATTATTCTAATTTAGTTAAATAAGTTTATAGTAGGCGCATGCAGCATCTTGTTTATACTCAACAAAATTACACCTTTCAAAGCATTTAATAGATCCTAGGTTATTTTTTTTTATAGTTGCAAGTAATGTCATTTTATTTATTTTTCTAAATTCATTTATAGCTAAAGATAATAACTCTACTGACAATCTTTTTCCCCGCCAATAAGGGTTAAGATTAATAGATACAGTTGCTTCTTTTTTACCATCTTTTATATCAAATCTAGCCATACCACATGATTCTTTTTTTTCGGTAAAAAATCCAATATAAATATATTTGTTATCAGATTTTAAGATTTCATTAAACCATTTTAGGTGATGCTTCCAATTGACAGGATCATTTTGAATGCTCATGGCTCTAGTATGATTATCATTGCGCCATTCATATATATCTTTAGCGTCAATTATTAAAGCCTTCCGAATCAACATTTAAATTATAAAAGCTTGTAAATTTTTATTTGACTTGGCGACATCTAATTCTTTTTTATCTATATATTTACGCATAAATTTTAAATAAATCTATGATAGTTCGTCGGCCAAAGATTTAATAACAAAATCTTGTTGGTCAAGAGAGAGCTGGGGATGAAGTGGAATACTTATGGCTGATTTTGAATATTTTTCAGCTTCTATAAAATCCCCCTCTTTAAAGCCCATCCTCCTATAAAAAGGATGAAGATGAACAGGAATATAATGAATATTTATTCCCAAGCCTCTCTTCTTGAGGCCATTGAAGATCTGCTCATGAGTTTTATTTAACTCATCTAACTTTAAAGTAATTACATAAAGGTGATAAGCAGAATAATAATCAGTATTTATTTGAGGGAGGTTCAATGGAAGGTTTTTTAAGAATTTTCCGTAACGATTGGCGATCTCATTTCTTTTTGATGTATATGTATCCAACCTTTTTAATTGACTCCTCCCAAGCGCAGCTTGTATATCTGTCATACGGTAATTATAACCTAAGGTCTGTTGCTCATAGTGCCAGGGGCTTGGCGATTGATAAATAAATTTTTCAGATAGGTATTCTATACCGTGAGTTCTTAATCTTTTCATGGCTTCAAATAAAACTCTATCGTTAGTTACAGCCATACCACCTTCACCAGAAGTTATTGGCTTAACTGGATGGAAACTAAAAGTAGTAATATCAGACCATTTACATGACCCAACATCCTCATTTTTATATTTCGCGCCAAGTGAGTGAGATGCATCCTCAATGATTTTAAAATTATATTCTTTAGATAACGCAAAAATTTCTTCTTGATCCGTAGGTAAACCAGCAAAATGAACAGGAACTATTATTTTGGGTAAGCTATCGTTGGCTTTTGCTATTTTTAATTTGATTTTTAAAGCATCTATACTTATATTTTTTGTTCGAGGACAAATATCAAGGAAATCAATTTTTGCACCACAATAAGCACCACAATTCGCTGAAGCTACAAATGTATTAGCGCTTGTCCATAAAATATCACCCTTCTCAAGATTAAGGGCCATGCATGCTATATGCAGCGCACTAGTTCCCGAGTTGACTGCAACCGCATGATTACAACCAACTTTATGAGATATCTCTTTTTCAAAACTAGGTACTTCTGGACCTTGTGTTAGGTAGTTAGATTTCAAAACATTTACCACAGCATCTATATCTTCTGAGGTAACATCTTGTTTGGAATAATTAATTACCTGTTTGGGTTTCTTAATTTCAGTTTGAGTCAATTTATTTACACCTAAGCAAAGTTAAAATTATAGTAAGTATGTGCGCTTAAGAAAATTTATATTTACTTATTTTTAATTCGTTCATATAAAAAAAATAAGAATACTAATAAAGATACTATACTAAAAGAAGTTGCTGTTATCACAGATAATTCAGAAAGAGATGGTTTTTTTGAGTAGAAAAATATTATGGAAATTTGCAGAACAAAACCAATCAGATAAAGGTATTTCAATAGTGACTCTTTTCCAACTCCATAAAAGTAATTAATAATAATTTGCACTGCATAAAAGCTTAAATACCCAAGACTCATAATCAAAATTAAATTTGGGGCTAATATGTATTGTTTTCCATAAAAGAAAGTAATTATTGGCTCCCATAAGAAAAACATAGCAGCATAAATAATAATAAATCCTATCAAAACTCTTAAAAAAATCTGAAAAGTGAGGCTGATCTTTTCTTTGGCGCCATCATCCAGATTTGAAATTGTAGTATAAGTTATTGTATTGAATGCTCCACCAACTCTTGAGTAAAATAACTCTGATAAATTTTTTGCTACTGTAAAAACTCCAACACCTGCGGGGTTAAATTGTTGAGAGGCTATTAATATAGATGCAGAGCTGCAAAGCGAGGACGTAATTCCAACCAAATAATACTGAAATCCTCTTTTAATCAGCATCTCATATAATTTATTTGGGGCACTATAATTCAGACCTTCCTTATAATGAAACCTACAAAAAAGAAATGCGAATACAAAAAAAGGAGCAAATGAAGCTGCTATCAATATATTCTGAATAGTCAAATTATTCATATAAGTTAGGATAATAATTAAAATAAAGAAACATAGACTTTTTGAGACATTAGCTAAGCCATACGTCAAACTATCTTCCATAGCTAGGTATATATATTGATAGTTTAAAAAGAAATTTTGACATAAAAAAGTTATGCATATAAATGGGAGAATTTCAATTTTCGTATCTTGAAAACCACTAAATAAAAATGAAAAAATATATTCAGATACTAAAAAAAATATTAAAATAACAACAAATGAGGATACTATGGTAATCCAATTAATAGCCGCTATAATCTCATTTGCACTATATTTAGAATTCCCAGCTATATATATAGACGCTACATCGACCTTCAATCTTCCAAGCGACTCCCCATAAAGAAGAATCACCATAATAATACCCCAGAAACCAAAGAGCTCAGGGCCTAATTGCCTTGCGATAATAATAGCAGTGGCTAGATTTACCACACCAAAAATTATTTCATTCGCGAGTAGTTTTAGCGTTTTATCAAAAAATATGGATAACTTATCTTGATTCAGCATGTTTATTAATTGATGATTGATTATGAAGTCCAAATTTCTTAACTGACACAATTGTAATTGTGAGAACACCAGCATAAATGGGTTGAGTTAAATTAGCATTAACCATAAAATCAATTGTCATAAAACCTAGTATGACGAGACTCCATTTTTTAAATTTTAGATTTTCATGAAAATATTTATGCACACAATAATAAAAAAATATAGTCAAAATAATTAATGTATAAAAGACGCCATGTGTAGTAGCTAATTGTAACGGGTAATTATGTGCCCAATTTGGTCTTCCGTTTCCGTAAAGAAATATAGCAGGATCTTGTAACATATTAATAGATCTTATTATTGGGTATTGCCTTAAATTTAGAGTCAATATCTCATTAAACCTATCTACTAAACGATAGAGAAGCGTTATATCAATATTGTATATTGCTGCCCCAATACCAATAAAACCAGAACCAATCATTGAAAGTCTAAAATGATAAAACAATAAATAAAGAGCCATAAATCCAATGCTAACTCTTCTAGCAAGGGATAATTCTATAAAAATAACGGCTAATAAGAAAACCCAATATGAAATATTATTTTCGGTTGAAAAGATTTCTTTATCAATTATAAGTGCAAAAATAAGGATAGCGGGATATGTAACTCCTGCTTGATATATAGGAAATCCATAAAACTCAGTTATACTTCCAACAAAACCGACATCTCCGACACCCGGCATAGCTATGACACTTATAACATGTGCTATGGCAAATATCTTAATCGCATTTAATCCATATTTAACTAAATTCATTAGTCTTTGTTCTGGAATTGATTCAAAAAATATAAAATAAAAGATAAATAGTGAGCTTTGAATAATTAAAAGTTGCCTAGTAGGATCTAGTGCCCAAATTAATGCATACAGTAATAAAATTAGTAGCATAACCATTTTTGACATTTCTATTTTAACTTCGGACAAGTAAAAAAAGAAAAATAACATACCAACATGCAAAGGAAAACCAGTTGGATTATAGTAATCTTGTGGAAGTGATACCGAAGTTCCAGATATCATCAAAAAAAAGGGGATAAATAAAAATGTTCCACACAAGCAGTCTATTAAATTAAATTTATTCTTAATAAGATTAGGATGAAATAAATTTTCATTCCGAATTATATTCATTTATTTGTTATTTAAAAAAAATAATATACCCAAAGTACACAAAATTATTTAAAACTCCCTCTCTCCATCTTTTCTTTATTTTCAGTTATCCATTTACGTAATGTCCCAACTGACATCCACTCGGTATTCGTGTCAGACGAGTAGATAAAACCTTCACTTAAAGCTTTACCATTCTTTATTCTCAGTGGGTCACTACTCCATTGCCTGATAGATGGAAGAATTTTAAAATAATTACTATACTCAAATGTAAAAGGAACATCTTCAAGTCCAACCATTTGTTCATGTAACTTTTCACCTGGACGAATACCTACTTCATGCTGAGGAACTGATTCAGAAATACTATTAGCAATATCCGTAATTTTCATCGAAGGAATTTTTTTAACATATATTTCTCCACCAACCATATCCTCAAATGCATGCCATACCAAATCTACGCCTTGCTCCAAGGTAATCATAAAACGAGTCATCCGATTATCCGTAATCGGAAATTTGCCGCTATCTATTAGTGAGATAAAATAAGGAATAACTGACCCTCTAGAACCCATAACATTTCCATATCTAACTACTGAGAATTTAGTCTTTGACTCTCCTGAGTAATTATTACCAGCAATCATAATTTTATCTGATGCTAGTTTCGAAGCTCCATAGAGGTTAATTGGATTGCATGCTTTATCAGTTGATAGTGCGACAACCTTCTTAACTCCTCGATCAAGACAGCAATCAATTATATTCATAGCTCCGTTTACATTTGTTTTTATGCATTCAAAAGGGTTATATTCAGCGGTTGGAACTATCTTAGTAGCAGCTGCATGAACTACAAAATCAACACCATCCAATGCTCTAGATAATCTATCTTTATCACGAACATCACCTATGAAAAATCTTACACGATCATCATTCTGAAAAAGCTTAGCCATTTCCCATTGCTTTATTTCATCTCGAGAAAATATTATTATTCTCGCTGGATCATATTTTTTTAATGTCATGGGAACAAATGAATGACCAAATGAACCAGTTCCACCTGTAATTAAAATATTTGAATTCTTTAGCATTATCTTATTACCTATTAGTTAGCTACTTATAGCATCAAATTTCGTCTCATCTTAACAAAAAAATTTGTTATATTAACATCAAGTTTGAACTTCAATTAACACTAGGAGATTCTTTCCTGAACTTTTTATCTCCATTTTTGAATCATTAGAAATAGAAATAGAGTCATTTTTATTAAGGGTGATAATTTCATCATTAATTACCAACTTTGCTTCTCCAGAAACTACTACCCAGTTTTTTATATTGTAACCGTTATCAGTGGGAAGAAATACAGCACCAGGTTTTATAGAGATTCGACGTATCTTATGATTTAATTGATTTTCAATATAATCATAACTACCCCATGGATATATTATTTTTTGATTCTCTTTCCATTCTTTTCTAGAATCACTCTTCAGCCTATCAACGATGAGCTGAACATCATTTACTTTATCTTTGTCAGCTAACAAAACAGCATCTTTTGTCACGACTAATACTATATTAGCTAGTCCTATAACTGTTACTAATTGATTATCAGAATCAATGTATGAGTTACAAGTATCATAAATAATAACATCACCTCTTTTCACATTTCCATTATTATCTTTCTCACCAATCTCCCAAAGAGAGGACCATGAACCAACATCACTCCACTTAGTATTCATTGGAACAACAACAGCATCAGATGTATTCTCCATTACTGCATAATCAATCGATTTATTTGGGCATTTCTCAAAAATATCTGGGTTGATTCTTATAAAATCTGAATCCTCACGTTTCTTTAAAATTGATGACTTACATATACTAAAAATCTCAGGTTGAAATTTTTCTAATTCTTCTAAATATCGACTAGCTTTAAATAGAAACATACCGCTATTCCAATAATAATTACCAGATTCTATATAACTCTTTGCTAGTTCAATTGATGGTTTCTCAACAAATTTATCTACAAAGAAACCACATCCTTTTTTAAGTCCACGCTTAATATAACCATAACCAGTATTAGCCTCTCTGGGTTCAATTCCAAAAGTTACGAGTTTTCCAGATTCAGCCAGAGGTATTGATGATCTAATAGTTTGCTGAAATATCTCTAAATCCTTAATAATATGATCCGATGCCAAGACGAGGAGTAAGGAATCATCTTTCTCCATTAATGCAGCAAGAGCAATTGCTGGTGCGGTATTTTTTGCAATTGGCTCAAGAATAATAGATCCTATTTTATTTATTTCTCGAAGTTGTTCTGCCACTAAGAACCTATGGCGTTCATTGCATAAGATCGATATAGATTGAACCTCGATCTCCTCTAGGCGATTTATGGTTGATTGCAACATACTATTTTTATCAGCGATCGAGAAAAATTGTTTAGGCTGATCAGATCTGGATTTTGGCCACAATCTCGTTCCTGAGCCTCCCGCCATAATAACTGCACAAATAGTCAAATTACTTCCTTAATTTAGATTGAGATTGAATATTTCTATTTTAGATACAAAAAAATAAAGATAAGTAAATTCAATACAAAGATCAAATAATAACTGATTAGATGGGCATAATTATGGATTTTATTGTTTTGATTTTAACCACTTCCAAATGAAGAAAAATGAATAAAAAACAATCAATGAAATAGATAAAATAGCAAATAAATCATTATTAATTATATTTTCTATATCGAGATTTGGGAAAAATCTTTCAATTAATATTTTTCCAGAACCAATCAAGATCCAGTAAAAAATTATATCTATTATTGAACATATAGAATTAGCTAGAATATTGTTAAAAAGACTTCCCTTAATCAGGCCGATACCAAACGAAACAATTATTGGATGAACTCCTATAGTTCTTATAACAATGATTTGCCAAGGTGTAATATTTCGTAATTTAGTGTCAGAAAAAACAAGCGCTTTTCCATACCAAGCTTTTAACCGCAGGATCCAAGAATTACTATTAGTAATACTGTCAATTTTGAAGAATTTATTAAATGGTATCCTCTTAAAATTAGATCCAATTATATATAAAGAAGTGACCATGAGATTGGATGCCAATAAATATATTGCTCCAAACTCTAGAATAGGGACAGTCAATACTAAAAAAACTAAGTA
>MDSV01141438.1_pt1 | contig 14521 bp, 9 predicted proteins | sample 810851 | NCBI WGS metagenome assembly MDSV01 (sample SAMN05326640, study PRJNA326480) | marine metagenome | isolation source: seawater | place: Atlantic Ocean: North East | collected 2012 | reverse complement strand
GTTTCTTGGTCTAAATCACCATCAACAAAAATACTGAACTCTCCTCTTTGGTTTCTTGTATTTCCATCATAGTCTTGTTTGTAAGTATAAGTGTCATCATCTCCATTTAGATTATCAATACTTGACCATTGTTGATACTCTTCACCATTGTAGTGTGTATAGTCTGTATCAAATACACCACTCGTATATGCCCATAAGAAATAGGCATCATTTAATTGGTATCTATCATCTCCATCAACATCACCAACTAAATATCCACTTGGTGATTCTATTTCAATATTTGCTTCGTTATCAAATTTGTTTGATTGGAAATTAAATCCTGCAATCGCATCATTGATATTTGTAATCGCATCTCTATCCAATAGATAAGTGGTATGGTCACCAACTACATCATCTGCTTCTGGTGGCCAGAATGATACTTTATATCTATTGTTTCGTGGTAAAGAAATATTGAAATATCCTTTATCATCTGTGTATGTCCAATACCAATAAGTTACATCTTTAAACCCTTGATTCTGAATCTTTTGGTCTGATGTATTACCTGCATTTTGTTCATAGTATCTCATATGTTGATATCCTAATGCATTTGTACCATACTCATCATAAGTTCCCATGACATCATCATTTAAAGATTCATCTACTAAACTTGATGGATAATTAATATCTCTTATGTTTCTCCAATTAGAAAGATTATCTGGATTAGTTTCATCTACTTCAAAGATAACTTTCATCATTGCATATTTGTTTTGTGTGAAAGCTTCATTAGTATCTTTGTCTCCATCTTTATCAGTATCAATCCACTCACCAATGTATCTTAAGTATCCCTCAAGTTGTACAAGTTTTGGATGTAGTGTTATATCACCACGAGCTCCACCATTGTAAGTTCTTTCTCCTGAATATGAATCACCCCAATTACCATCTATGTAAACTTTATAATCTAATAGATAATCATCAGAAACATAAGTGTAGTATCCCTCACTCCCATCATACTGAGTTGCAACTCTAAATGCTTTTGGTGCAAAATCATCAACTACATCATTGATTAAAAATTGAAATTTTACTAATTGTTTTTGTACTCCTGAACCACCACCAAATACTTTATCTGGTGTTCCATCTGAGTTACCATCAACTCCATGAGATACCATAGTTATTCTTAACCAATCGTATCTATCATCTGGTATAGATTCTTCAATTAAATTACCTGTAGCTGCTAATGAATCTTGATATGATACATTACTATAATGAACTACTTCAAAAGAATAATCTGCATTAGAACTTTCATCACCCTCAGTCCAACCTGATATGTGACTACCTTTAACTACTCTTGAATTACCTTGTGTCCAAGCATTAACTGATGTTTCACCTGATTCTACCCAAGTGATTAAATCATTATCAAATGCGATATCTATTCTAAATGTTGTTATATCTGCACCATCATCATCCAAAGTAACTTCCATCTCTAATACTTTGTCTCTCCAAATATCAAAGTTGTTATTATCTTCGGCAGGTTTAGTTGCGTCTTGTGCTAAGAATGTATCTAAGTTTTGTGTAACCGAGCCTTTCCACCACATATCTGGTGTAGACCAATTACCTAATTGTTTAACTCGTATGATTGGGTCTTGTGCAAACAACATCCCAAACATAGTCATATACATAACCGTTGTTTTAACGAAACGAATCATCGTATTCTCCATTGTATCTGTGTCTGTAAACATTCCCTGAACTATGGGGAAGATTGTGTGTAGCCTTAATTTAGTTCAATAATAAATATAAGAAAAGGAAAAATTATTTAAACATCAAAGCGAACTACGAAGGTAGTATCTAATTCATCACTTAGTTTAATTGGATGTGCTAACTTCCCTACTACCAGTAGGTTATTCTTATCATCATATAGTCCAATTGTTGAAACATAAGGAAAAAAGTTTGAACCAGTTACAATTGACAATTGTGTGTCTGTAGGTTCATAAGTTTCATTAAAACTACCTGTACCACTTGCAGGATTGTCTCCTGGTGGGAAGAATCTGTGTACATTTTTTGTACCATTTTTGATATCAATACTTCCACTATATCCTTCTGTTATACTAACATTCATACTTGTATTGAAATTATTTGCGGGAACATTAACTTCATAAAAATGTTCATAATGTCTGTGTGTTGCTTTATATTTTACATCAAAACCTGTTCCAAAACCAACATCACCATAAGAACCTGTATTATTAACTACTGCGATTCCATGTTCATAAAATATATTACCAACTTGTGAACCACTATTATTGGCTAACACTCCTTGTCCTTGAGTAAAAGAACTTGATTTATATGCAACAAAACTTGCAGAATGTGCAAAGTCATATAGATTACCATCACCATCATCTCTGATATCAAATGTTGAACCTCTTGATGTATCACTTAATTCAAATGAACCAGGTTTTATTCGTTCACCAAATAAATCTTTTGCTATACTAAATACAGATGCACTCGTGTGTAGTTCTCTTTTTATTGTTGAAGTATTAGTATTACCAAATACACCGACTGGATTATTTGGGTCTTTATAGTACATTTTATTAATGGTGTGCCATGTAGGAAGTGCATAATAATTCGTGGTTATAGAACCTGATGTGATTGTTGTAACCATATCAGAACCAGAATCATAATTGTAAAGGGATTTTGAAACCGCTCTTACTGCAAACAAACCACTCCCACTATCGTTATGAGTGAGAGTGAATGTTTTGTTGGTTTCAAATCTTTTGATGGAAACATTTTTTCTGTCAATGTCTCTGAACATTAGATTGTCCTAAAAGTCAAGTTTTACTTTGATAATAGCTTCTCTTGAATAAGATTTTAATAGTGGTTTACTAACTTTTGCTACTGCCAATAAGTCATTGTTATCATTATAAAGACCAACTTGTGTAACAAAAGTTTTAGGGTCTCTAACAAAAGTTTGTTGTGTTAAGTCACCATTAGTATCCGAAAAAGTAGGATTATTACTAAAGTTAAATTTCTGATTGTTAACTCTACAGAAAAAGTTTGTTGAACTAATTTCTTCTTCTCTACGAACTTGGAAGTAAGAACCTGTTGAAACTGACAAGAAGAAGTTATGTGGATTATCTCCATATGCATCTGTTGCTCTGTTTGCTTTTAGTCCACCATTAAGTTGTAATGTATGTGGGTGTAATAATATAATACCCAAGTCAGGATAGAATAGTCCATATGCCCCACCTGTTTGAGATGATGCTGCAGTTTTCGTTACTGCAGTACCTGTACCGATAGAACCACTAACAACATTAAATACCCTACCTGCTTCATTTACGGTTGGGTTTGTTGTAGCACCACTATCATCAATTAGTCTAATTCCACCTTGAGTATTACCACTTCCACTTAATACTAATTCCCAATTACCTGGGTCAATCTTTTCTCTTTGTCGTGCTCTTTGGAAAGTTATAAAATAAAAATCATGACTACCTGTAGTGGTATTTGTAAATGTAAACCTTGAAGTTAATGAAGGTAAGATGACATTTGCAAATTGTCTGTAAAGTGCTGCAGTTTGTCTACCACCACTATTTAATTTAGTTGTGTTACCTGCGGAACCACTTCCATCAATGTGTGCATATCCTAACGAGAATTGTATCTCTGCAGTGTCTGCAGTTGCAGTTCCTGCGGTTGGGTTCTGATGATATACATCTATATAAGAACCTGTTGATGCACCTTGTGCGGATTGACTAAAGAATGATGTTAGTGTTCCACTTCCACCAGTAAATACACCACTTGAAACAATGGTTCTCTGATTTTTTACTACATCATTATCTTCATCAAATCTTTGAAATACTGACATTCCTCAATCTCCCTTAATTAGTTGAACTATTCAGAGCTGTTTCAACTGAGATGTTAGAAACCACACCAGTTCCAAGTCCTTGAATAGTTAAATTTGTTGTTATTGCCGCATTTAAACTCTTACCAATTAGTTTTGCAGATTTTGCATTTATAGTTACTGATTTGGTTGAGTCTAATGGTGCTGTAAAGTTTACGGTTTGACCAGTATCTGGTTCTGTACCTGCTACTTGTACTTCAAGAGTTGCTGCGTCACTATTATGTAGTGTGAATCTATACCCAACTTGGTCATCCAAAGTAGAATTATCAGTTGTTGGTGATATGATTGCAGTTGTACCTGCATTTAAAGGTACTGGTGAAGTTGCACCAATGTTAATTTTTGGCATCTTTGTTGTATTTTTATTCAAAGTAATAAGTTTGTATCTCATTACTTGATTCTCATCTACGAAAGATTCTAATAGAGGCATGTTTTCAATCACTGCTCCATAATATGATGAACCATTAGGATGTGTTACATCCCAAAGATTATAATCAATCTCATCATCTGCTAATGCAAATTTCGTGATGTTAAATTCGTTCTGTCCTCTTGCTAAAAGTTCACGACCTTTTTTAGTAAGAACAGCATCTACCGTTATGCTTGTATTATCTAAAAATCCCATTATTTTTACTCCTGTTGAATAGATATAACTTTACTATAGATAAATAGTGTTATACCTAATTTTTCTTAAATTATTCTACTTTTAATTTGGAATCACCTGGTTCCTTTGTTATTACTTGTGTTGGTGTTGTGGTTGTTGTTTCAACTGGTTCTCCACCATCAAATGTGTTTGATGCTTCAGACAATTGTGCGTTTCCAATAGTTACACTACCAATAAATGGTGATTTACTTGAAGTAGGATGACTTGTTTGTCCATCATCTCTTGTTACTGAACCACCAATAAATGACCTAAATAGTCTTGAATCATAATAAACACTCTGATGTTCACTTGGTACAAATGAAGAACTATAATGTAGTCCTCTTGATGCACTCAAACTTGATGAATAAAAGAATACTTTTTCTTGATTATGTTCTGCCAATCTTGAACCTGTTATTACTGGTTGTAATACTTCACCAAATGTTATACCTTCTCCACCAAATGTTACACTTGCAGTTGCATAGTTATAAGAGTGTGGTGTTTTTGGGTCTATAACACCTAACTTAACCAATGTAGGTTCTCCCAATCCACCAAGTGAACCACTATTATCATGATAGACTGCATTCAATCCACTTTCATAATATTTTTGTTCACCACCTATATCAAAGTATGCATCATCTTTTGAACCACTAATAAATCTTGTTACTGGTACACCATCTTCAAACTCACTTGCATTTTCAAAGTAACGATTATCAAACTCAGGTCTATCACCTATTACTTGTTTACTTCTTTCTAAAATATTTGGTTCTATCAATACACCTGTAGTTGCCTTACTTCTTGCAGGAACCCAATTCTTTAATTGTGTAAATACACTTGGGTCATAGAATGTTAAAATTCTTAAATAATCAAAAAAGTTATTTGGACTTGAATATTTCTGAAAATATTCAGTTTGTAATCTTTTAAGACCTCTATAGTTTACTTTGTATTGGTCTCTTGGGTCACCGATATAATCATCAAAATTAAAGTCTGCAATACTATATAATATATCCTCATTAACAACATCAACTGGTGAAAAATAAATACCAACTTTCTCACTATCTATTGGTGCAAAATCTTGTGATGATTTTTCTTTTCTTTCATCTGGTGATAAATTACCAATAATAGTACTATCTTCTATTCTGACTTTTGTTGCATTCCTTCTTGAAGGGCCAATGTTTGGAACTTTCAATTGTTCCTTATCAACTAAACTTCTAAATGTATTACTTGTAAATCCATTTACTGAACCAGTTGTATCCATTTGTGATGTTACGAAATAGTTTTGTCTATTACTAACACTTCTAACAAATGAAGTTGATGCCAAATTAACATTATTGTCAAGTGGATATCTTATTAACAAGTCGTGGTATGAAGAACTATATGAATTACCATTATAAGCTCTTGGTGCTCTAACATGATTATCAAATACACTTTGTGATAATGGTTCTGACCATAAACGATACTCCATTAATGAACCACTATATCTTGAACCGAAGTTTGTGTTTTGTCCACCAAGATAAACAAACCTTGAACCAACACTACCACTAAATGCAGCATTGATTGCACTACTACTTGCGTGTCCTATACCAGTTGTTAAACTTGAACTTGTTTGATATTTTACTTTTTCTCTTGAGGCATCATATTGTTTTGTTGTTAATTCATACTTTACATTTCTTGTGATTAAATCATCAGTCATTTGTACACCACTTGCACTTACTCGTGTTAACATCACACTCCACATCTCATCATTATAGAATGGTAAGAGTGAAGAAGTTATACCATAAACTCCTGTTGATGCACTAACACTAAATTTTAAATACCCATAATCATCTGTAGTACCATTGTCTTTTAAATGTATTGCCCAATCATTTTCTTTTTGTGCAATCACCATACTACCAGAACTTCCTACACTATTTGGTGTTCTAAATCTTAATTCTAAAGCTTGTGGATATTGACTATTTAAATCGGTTGTCCATAAACTTTTTACATATTGTGAACTATGAAAATCTAATGCATATGTAAATTTTCTTTTTACTTCATAACTTACTCGTTCTTGATTATCAGGCCCACCATATTCTCTTACTCGTAGTATTGAACTTGGTATACCATAACAATTTAAAATCCCTTTTAAACATCTGACACTACCTTTTGCCTTGATAAAGAATGGAATGTTATTTAATAATCGTTTCCATATTTCTTCTGTAACTTCTTCTTGTGGTGTTTCATACTTTGTAGAACCATCAGGATTTTTACCCTCAAGATATTCAGGTAATATCAATAAGTCATTACCATTTGTAAGTTCCAATCCAAGTGATTTTGCAAACTCTGATGCAATGTCTTTACTTATACCCTCTGAAACATTAGGTGAAAGATTATTAACATCTGTAAAGTGTTTTGTATATGTCCATATCTCGTCAAATTGTTGACCAGTCATATCCATAAATTCTATAAATGCATTGTTCATCGTATCATCTTTAACATGCATTGGTAAATTGTTAGAAAGTCTATCATTATTAATAGTATCATAAGTTGATGCAGACAATATTATATTGTCAAACCAATTAGTTACTTCAGAACCACTTGAATGATAAAGTACATATGGTTTAGAACTATTTTGTTTAGGCCAACTATTTTCATGATATTGTCCAGCAGATGAACTTACATAAGATGAACTTTGAAAATACATATAATGTTCAAATGGGTCAAAAGAATTAATTACTCTTGCTCTTTTATCTTCGTTTGATTGTATGTCACTTAGTGAACCTGTTAGACTTACTAATGATGAACTTGTTTCACTATATGTTTCTATATACTCAACTTTTTTCTTAAAATTTCTTAATCTTCTTTCTGCACTTGAGTAGTTTATGAAATTACCAAATCCAATATCGTCAGGTTCTAAATTTAAATTTACTGATGTTCTATTAAACTCTGTGTTAACTTGTACATCTAATAAACTACCACTTATTAATTTTCTTTCAATATCTTTATTAAGTTGGTTGTCACTTCCTAATAATGTGTTATGTGTTTCAAATCTTGTTGACCTAAAATTAATTGGGTTTTCAATTGAATTTAAATTAGGTAATTGTAAAAATAAACCATCTGGGTCTTCATCAATAAATGGTACTAATCTAACTACTTCAACATGAGATGGTAATCTTTTTTCTACAAAATATACTTTATCTAATTCTTCTTTATTACCCGCCAATGGTTGTTTTAATTTAAATACTCTTTTTGAATCTTGAGTTTCAAAGAAGTTTTTATTTTCATTTGTGATTAAATAATAATCATCATCACAAACCATATAGGTTTTAAATCTTTCTATATTATTTTTCTCATATAAAACATTCCACCCATACCAATCAGTATCTCTACCACTTGGGCCGTCATGTCCATTTGCATCTGCAGCCTCTTGATATGATATACTTACTCTTACTTTATTATAATCAAGAACCTCTGTAATTTTTGCAACATAGTCAAAATGAAGTGTTACATCTTCAAACCTTGTAACCCAACTTTCAACAATCTCAGTTGTGAAGTCTTGTGTTCCTTCAGGTACTGGTGTGTTTTGAATAAAGTGTTCTAATGCTGGTAACTCTGCATGTAATATTACCTCTTCGTTAATGTTTGGTATAACAACTTCGTTCTGATATATGTTATTGTTACTTGCACCATACAAAGGTATTTCTTCACCAGCATCTATTAATCCACCTTGTGGTACACCACTACCTGGTGTTATTGGGTCTGTACCTTCTTCACCTAAATTTGTATTACCTGTTGTCGCAAAATCAATATATGCAAATCTACCAGACCCACCTTCCATTCTAAATCTATTTCTGTCTTCAAGAAATCTTTCTTGCCAATGTTTAGTCTCAGTAGTCTTCCACTTACCAAGAGTTGCGGCCACTATGTTGTTTGCAAAGATTGTATGGTCTTTATCTAATACTAAGTTCCATACTTTAAAAGGTGGTTTTTGATAATATATTTTACCAATCTCTCTTGACATAAACCAACCATCTTTTGTTCTGATTGGGTGGTGGTCGGTAACGATAAGGTTTTTATATTTAACCATCAAGTCACCAAAACCTCTGTCACTCTTTATTACTTTCTTAACTCTTGCAACACCTTTATCTGTTCTGACTTTCATACCAATCTTCATCATCTTGATTGGAACTTGTCTACCATTACTTAATGTTACTTTTGTATTAGGATGAAAACAAACTCCATCATAATCAAACTGACCACCATAATCCTCATCTTCTTCATCATTAACAGGAGGGTCTTGTGGTGGGTCTGGTTCAGGTGGTAAGTCTTCATAAACTGGTGGAGGCGGTGGTGGTGATACATCTGCTGGTACTTCTACTGGTACTTGTACCTCTGTTAATACTGATTCAAGATATTCTTCTGTAATTGTTTTTTGGAATATTCTTGGTAATCTAATTTCTCCACCGACCATATTTTGTGTAAAACCTCTATCATTATCTTGTAGGTTTGCAACTAATACACTTGGGTCATTCTCATCAAATTTGATAGAACCATTTGCACCACTACCTGCAGTAAGAAATGGTTCAAACTTTACAATAGAATTCATCTCTCTAAAGTTTTTATGATATGTTTGGTTTTTAAAATCTTGTGTTTTTACTACAATTTCAGTTCTATCTCCACTAATCTTATCAAGTGAATATTTTAAATCTCGTATAAATAATTCTATTGGTGGATTGTCTGTCAAAGATTGTGCAGATGCATTTGGTGGTGGAGCAGTGTAATATCTTATTTCACCATTTATATTTCTTGTTATAACTTGACCTGCATATAGTTCACCATTACCATTTACCATTACTTTGTGGTCTCTACCTGCTAACTTTCTTAGGAATCTATATTGTACAATATAGTCACCATCCGATAATCCATTATCTCTTAGATGTTGACCAACATTTAAATCCAAAAAACCTTCAGTATTTACATCAGGATTAAATTTATCTCTGAGCACAAGTTCATCATTTTGGAAAACTTCTAAGACAATATAGTCTCCACTATCTCTTCCAAAACTACTATATACCCTTTCAGGTTTATAATATTGTTCTCTCTCTTGATTATTAAATCCGTATTCTGCCATTGTTTACCTTACTCTTCTAAATCAAAATTATCTTTGAATGGAATTCTTGGTTGATAACCTGATGGTGCTTCAGGAGTACCAAATGTATTATCTGTTCCACCATTTGGTTCTTCATCAGGTTCTGGAAGATTTGGTGGTGGATTAAACGATATTTCCCCATCAGGTCTTGGTTGTTTTTTCTTTCCATCTGTTGATAAATAAAAGTTATTAAAATTGTCAATGATAAATTCAGAAAACTCTCTTTCTTTATCTATTTCTGATAACATATCATCATTAAAATATTGTTGTTGATTGATAACACGAACATGTTGATAAACTTCTTCAACTGCATTACCAAGATTGTCTGGGTCTTCATAAGATAATATTACACCATTACCATCTCTCAATGGTTTTGTTGCATCCCAAGACCCACTTATTGTCATAAGTTCTCTGTTGATTTCTATTTCACGATTTAAGGCTATTCGTTCCTCGTTAATAATTCTATCATATAATTCGGAATTTATTACTGCCTCATCTTTTGTATATGGCATTGTTATCTCTCAATGTTTCTTACAACCTTAAATGACCATGCTGGGTCATTATAGTAATTTATCAATTCATCTACGGTTCCACTACCACTAACTACTTTAAGGTGTATATCATAGTGTCTTTCTGATTGGAAACTATCCATTCTTAAATTAAAATAATTACCAGTTCCATCACAACTAACAATTGAACCTGTTCCAAATGGTACTATTGTTTCTTCAGTTACAGAATCTTTAATTGAATAGAAAGTTGAACCACTTGGTAATGTTCGTACGGTAAGACCTTCGGGTGTTGTACCAAATACTCTATCATTGTATCTTGGTCTACCAACTAATCTAAATCTTGATATTGATTTTTCTAAATATTCATCTCGTATACCTTTAAAATAAATTACGGTATCATCTAATGCACTACCTGTAAGTTGTGCTAAACTTCCTGTCGTCCACTTTGAATCATCCCAAACTACTTCTAATGATGGTGGATAAATTGTATGTGTTTCTCTTGAAAAAAATTGTAATGTACCAAGTCTTGAAGTTCCACCTTCCTCTGAATTAGTATCACCACTATATGCATAAGTTGTTCCATATGAACCTGTAGATTCTCTCTTAACTATAAATCCATTGTTTGGATAAATAGAACTTGAAAAAATATGATTTCTAACCAAATCAGTTACATCAAATCTAACATCTCTTTTATCAAAAGTTAAATTATAAGATTGACTTATATTATATTGTGAATAAGAATCTTGTGAACCACTAAACCAAGAACCACCATCTGTCAAGAGTGAACCTGTCACCCATGGTAGTTTTTGGTCTTGGTCTCTGTATTGATATGATGCACCATTTGTAGTTATAGGACTATCAAACTTTTTACCAGTTCCTGATTTCCAACTACCACTAACCATATAGATAACAAGTTTTTGTTCTGCCTCTATATCTTTAGAACCTGCATCATATAAATTTAAATAAAATTTTGCATCTGTAGGTATCTTACCATCTTGAATTGACTTGGATACATAAGAGTAGTCTGCACTTAATAATATACGAGATATATTTATCGTACCACCATCTGAACTTACTTCTTTTACAACTTCTATAATTTCGTCATGACCAGAATTCAATGATGATGTTGTACCACCTGAATAAATTGTTGTGTCTCTGTTTATGTATTCAAAATAATGCATTAAAAGTCTCCTACTACTCTACCCTCAATATCTGTATTGGGTAGTTTGACCTCAAAACAACTTGGGTCTAATGATGGATAAAGAACACCATCTCGTAGTGCAGATTGTATATCGTATATGTTTCCACTATATCCTTCCGCAACTACATGTTTGTTTTCAATTACAATTATATCTTTATTTGGATTGTTATCTTCAGGTGGAACTAAACTTGCCACACCATCCACCAATGAAATTTGATATGCAATATCACTCAAGACAATCGGTTGACCTATTTGCCATTTTTGTATATCAAAGTATTCTTTTACTTTTTGGATTGTCTTAAATAATACATCATTTTTGTTATAATTTCTTTTAGTAATAATACTAAATTTTACACCAATGTTTATAATATATGCATTTTTAATATTGATTGCATCTGTTACCATTCTGTATTGTGAAAGATAAGTTCTTAAATTTTCTTTTACTGCTCTATTGATTGGTGTTAGTTTTCTATCTACATTATATCCAAGACAATACATGTTTAGTGCTAATGGATTATCTGCAGTACTTACATTTTCATTTTCTACAACTTCACCTGTTACACTATCTACATATGTTTCTGTTTTCTTTTCTAATTGTTCATCTTGTACTACAAATGCCTTTGCAATATTACCATACTTTTGTGGTAATGAATAAACACGAGTAATATAATCCTTTTGTGTTACTGCACGACCTTGAGCGTTATGATTGGCTGCTGCATTAAGACGAATTTGTTGTAATGATTCTTCACCACTACCACCACTAGCAGGATTTGGATTAGTAAAAGATAAACTCTGTTCTGACTCTCCTACTTTCGTACTATTAAGTCCTTCTGAGTTTATAGTAAATACTACATCATTTTGATTCTGTATTGTATTTGACCTTACATTATGTTCAACTGCTCCACCATAATTATAAGTTACGGTAAGTGTTGTATTACTTGGTGCTAATCCAAATGTCTTTGTTTTCAGAAAGTTACTTGGGTCAAATGTAGCATCTATTTTAGACACACCAGTTGCCAAAGATGAACCTACATTATCTGGATTTGGAATTATTTCTTCGTCAGGATTATCACTAACACCTGAACCAAATAGTATTTCTGTCTTTAAATCTTCACCTCTAACATGTGTTGCAAATCTTCTTGATGTTTTAATAAGTTTTAATAAATAAGGTGTATCATTGAAATATTGTGCAAGTGCTGGGTCATTGTCTGTATTATTTTCTTCATCTTCAAATACGGTGTCTTGTGCCAAGAATGGAACATGATACCATTTATTACCATTACTATCTGTTACAGAAATAACTTCAGTAACATTAGGTTCTGATAAAACTATTTTATCAAACTTAACAGCATTTGAAAATGTGAATGTTTCTGATTTTCTTGTTCCACTTTTTGAACCTATAGTTTTTGTTAATTTAAATTTTTCTGGTATAGTACCTGATGATGGTTGAATTATTTCAACTCTCATCGGGTCTAACGAACTTGATACTTTAAAATTAATTGAATCTTGTAAAGTAAATGTAGTACCATTGTTTGAACTTAAGATAGCATTCTCACTTACTATACCTGCGTATTTTAAATCAGGTGCATAACTATCACCATTTGTTCTAGCTGGTACGGTTTGTGATACTTCTATTTTTGCACTTGCAGGTGAAGAAGTTTTAGGTGTATATCCCATTGATTGTGCAATCTCATAGATATTCTTTTTTTCTTCTGCCTGTAATATTAATGTTTCTCTAAACTGATTATCTATATAAAAATTAAGTACATCACCGACATATGCTGCCATTTCAATAAACATCATACCAGGGTCTGCCTCATTAAAATCATTATATGTGTTTGGAAAATATGATTTTGCAAACTCTATGATATTTTGTCTAATGGAAGAAAAGTCTCTACCGAGATAATTTACTTCCTTTGAAATTGTTTTTTTATTTGTCCCATAGTCTGGCATTTTAACTTCCCTTATTTATCGGTTGTTCTTGTGTAAACTCTTCCGATGCAAACTGACCAAAATTAAATGTAATGGTCTGTAAAGATTCCTTATCAGTTTGTATTGTATATTCTAACTGAACTAATACAGCATTTTGATTTCTTTCGTCACTCCTAACAATTATATCATTAACAATAACATATGGTAACCATCTTTCTATTGCATCAGTAATTGCAACTTCAATCCTATCTTCTAAGTCTGGAGTATATTGTTCAAAAATTAATCTTGTTAAATCACTACCAAACTCTGGTTGAAATACTCGTTCACCTTTTGTGGTTAATAATAAGTTTCTAAGATTTGATTTAGTTTGTTGTAAAAGAGTTTTACTTTGTTCAAAAGTAGAGAACGAAGTTAAGTCTAATGGAAATGTCAAACCTACAAACTTATCAGGATTTTTATCTGTTTCTCTTACACTCATTTATTATTTTTTTCCTTTGAACTTATCATGTTTCATCAAATCACTATAGTCACGAGTTAATGCATTTACTAATGATTCAGGTACTTGTTCAGAATTGACTCCTGCTTCTTTCATAGTCATTGCAGCATTTATATTTCTTTGAGCTTCTTTATCACCACCTGCCATCATAGAATCACCATAACCTAATAACTCTGAAGCTCTACTTGAATCAAATACACCACCACCTAATGTTGGATACTCTTCGGTATCACCTTTGGATAGACCTACCGTTTCATTTAATATATCATTCAATGAATCATTTGATGTGTAGGTAACCTTTTTTTGTTTCTTAACAACAGGTTTTGGTTTTTGTTGTATTGTTTCTTTTGCGAGAGACTTAAGAGATTTTTGTCTGTTCTCCTTAATAAATATCTCGTTAACTTGTTTTTTTACTTCTTTACGAACTATTAATTCTATTACTTTTATTAGTTCTTGTTTTTTCATTTTCTTACTCCTTTATGTAACCGTATAGACACCACTAAATGTGGCACCACTCGCTGTATTAGTAAATATCACCGAGTCTAAATGTTCTTTAAAATAATCTCCAATATTTGATAAAAATCCATCCAATGTATCATCTTCCCATGTTGATGTAGGTGGTACTCCACCTGCAGTCACAAATGTACCATTAGTCAATGCAGTCCAATATAAAACTAATCCTGCACCAACACCACTAAGTAATACTGATGTAGATTGTGATAATAGTCCTGCCTTCATTGGTGTTAATATTAAATC
>MDSV01068384.1_pt1 | contig 14521 bp, 13 predicted proteins | sample 810851 | NCBI WGS metagenome assembly MDSV01 (sample SAMN05326640, study PRJNA326480) | marine metagenome | isolation source: seawater | place: Atlantic Ocean: North East | collected 2012 | reverse complement strand
CTCTCTCCTGTTACCCCTCGACTTGCATGTGTAAGGCCTGCCGCTAGCGTTCATCCTGAGCCAGGATCAAACTCTCCATTGTAAGTGTTTGATTCATGTTGACTCTCTGGAATCGTTTTACATCTACTCGCTAAAGTCGATGACCTTCTTCCGGGGGGAAGAAGGATTTGGGCTGCTGCATCAAGTCAAAGAACGTTGTATCTATTCAGGGATAAATCCCATCGTGGATGGCTTTCTTCAAAGCGGACGGCAAAGGTAGGTCGTCTTTTTAAACCACCAAGTGTTTGGTGTTTTATTTTTCGACTTTCCACGTCGTCCGATTTGTCAAAGATTGTTTGCTTTCCTTCGAAAGCGGCCGCAAATGTAGTGAACTCAAATCACTCACCAAACGATGTGTGATTTTTCTTTTCAGCTACCGTCCCGACCGTCTGTCAAAAGAGTCTTGCCTTCCGTTGAAAGCGGCCGCAAAGATAGTGCGTCTTTCTCCCCCGCCAAGGCAAGTCTCATTTTTTTTCTTTCTTTTTTTCGGCCAAAAAACTCAAGTCACTGAACAGCTGAGATATAGACTTGGAATCCGTGCCGTCGTAAAAGCCTCGAAGGCGACCCTGGTCGTCCACCAGAACGATGTTCTCTGTGTGCACGAAGTCTTGGAATCCACCGTCTCCTTCGTCCAAGCAGCTGAAATACGATTGTCGCGCCAGCTTATAAATGTCCGTTTTCGAGCCCGTCAAAAACCACCATAAGTCCGGATTGGCTTCTTGTTTTTTGGCATAAGCCTTTAGGACGGACACGCTGTCAGCTTGGGGGGTGACACTGTGGCTCATGATTTGGACGGGAGACGAGGGGTCAAGGCGGTCGTGAATCAGCTTGAGGTTGGCTGTCATCTTGGGGCAAATGGTGGCACAACGGGTGAAGAAAAAGTCGACCACAAGGATTTGACTTTCGATGTCAGCGCGCCGAACAGTGTCCCCCTCCTGATTGAGGAGCTCAAAATCCAAGATGCGATGCGATTCCTGCTTCACTGCTCGGGGGTCAACCAACGCGGGGTTGAGGTCAGCCGGCTCGTATATAGGCAGGTCGTGTGGTTCTCGGAAGTACATGAAGTACGCCACGATCACCGAAGCTGTGAAAATGCCGAAGAAGGACACAATGCGAATCATGGTCTAATGGTCGTTTGGGTTGAATGCAACAGCTCCCCACTCATGTAAGTTTGAAGAACCTTGGAAGAAAGCACGTCGTGCGGATCATCCAGCAACAGCCAATCCCGATCCATCACCACAAAATCGGCACGCTTGCCTGGCTCCAATGAGCCCACCTCTGCCTCCATTCGGGAAGCCAGCGCCGCCCAAAGAGTCATGCCAAGCAAACTTTGTTCAGGCGTGAGGGCTTGGTCAACGTGAAATCCCTCCTTCGGGGTTCGGTTGGCGTCTTGTCGGGCCACTGCCGCCAGGTACGTCTTGCGCGGGTCGATGTCTTCGACAGGAAAGTCTGTGCCCAACGGCAACATCCCGAGTTGTCCATGCAGGTCTTGGTAAGCATAGGCTCGCCGAACGCGCGCCCGTCCCAACCTCTCCCCGGCCCAATACATGTCTGAGGTGGCGTGGGTCGGTTGGACCGAGGGAATGACCGCATGCATGCCAAACTTGTGCAGGTCGTCAGGATGGATGACTTGGGCATGCTCCATCCGCCAGCGCAAATCGTTGGCTCCTTCGAGGAGTTCGCCGTAGATGTTCAAGACAAGCCGGGCGGCGCTGTCCCCAATCGCGTGAGTCGCGGCCTGAAAGCCGGCATCCAACACTTCGGCCAATTGTTCTTTGTAGACTTCGGGGTCCTGCAACAACAAGCCCCGGTGACCCGGTCGGTCGTCGTAAGGCTCCAGCAACGCCGCCCCCCTCGAACCCAAGGCGCCGTCCATGTAAAATTTGAACGCTTCGGCCACCAACCTGTCGGTGCGAATCCCCCCACAGGCGACCATGGAATCCAAATTGGCGCGTGTGGGGTTGGCCATGGCCACCACCCGAAGATTCAGGTCGCCCGTTTGGTGCAACGAATCCAGGAGCAACATGTCGGCCCAATCCAATCCAGCATCGGTGACGGTGGTCAAACCACACGCAAGCAAGTTTCGCTCGGCCTTGGCCAAGGCTCGTTGCTTTTCTGCACGGCCGGGCTTGGGGATACGCGCCAGCAATGAATCAGCTGCTCCATCGATCAGCACACCCGAGGGCGTGCCATCCGGCCGACGCAGGATTTCACCGCCCGGCACCTCATCGACTTCCCACATCGACGACGCCACCAGCGCCGCCCGGTTGACCAACACCGCGTGGCCGTCGATGCGTTGCAGGACCACGGGGGTCTCCGGGTGCAGACTGTCCAAAGGGGCTCGGTCGGGAAAGTCGCGGAAGGCCCAATCGTTTTGGTCCCAACCTCGGCCACGGATCCAACCTGAGGCGGCAGGCCTTGCCTTCGATACAGCGCTCACCACCTCTTCATACGACGTTGTTCCCACCACATTCAAACGGTCCAAGGTCAAGGCGTACCCAAGCAAGTGGCTGTGGGCGTCAATCAGCCCAGGATACACCGTAGCACCCTTGACATCCACCACCCGCGCGCCTCGGTGGGCGTTCAACATCTCCTGCTCTTTGCCAAGAGCCAAAATCCGGCCGTCTTTCACAGCCATGGCTTGGGCTGTCGTTCCACGTCCATCCATGGTCACGATGTGCGCGTTGCGCACCACAAGGTCCGCCTTGTCACCGCCACATCCCGCCACCAAGGTCATGCACAGGGCCGCGGCACAGCCAAGTTGAAGTCTCATGACGGTTGTTTGTTCCAATGGTGAGCACTCGCTTGAGCCATGGGCATGATCACCAGGTCATTGATGCACACATGCCCCGGTCGTGAAAGCACGAATTCGACGGCATCCGCGATGTCCTGCGCCACGAGAGGATCGTAGCCGTGGTACACCGCCTCCGCTGCTTGGGCGTCTCCTTTGAACCGCACCATGCTGAATTCAGTCTCGGCAGCCCCAGGACAAATCTGACTCACCCCGATGCCACGGTCCACCAAGTCGATTCTCATGGCCTGGCTTAAGGCATCCACAGCGTGCTTAGATGCACAGTAGACGTTGCCTCCAGTGTACACCTGTTTCCCTGCGATGCTGCCCATGTTCACCATCCGCGAGCCGACATTCATATATGGTACACAAGCTCGTGCCAAAAAGAGGAGGCCTTTGACATTGGTGTCCAACATGCGCGACCAATCGTCGTCGAGTCCCTCATCAAAAGGCCCCTTGCCCACCGCAAGGCCTGCGTTGTTCACCAACGCGTGAAGTTTGGCTTCAGAGGAGTCAGTCCCCAACCCAGCCGCATCCATCAACTGGGTCACCCCATGGTCGGTGGCCTCACGGTCGCGGACATCCCATGCGAAGATGTGCGCCTCGGCGCCATGAGCCTTGCACGCCTCCGCCACATGTTCAAGCTGCGTTTGACGGCGGCCTGACAGCAAGACATTCCATCCAGACCTGGACAACGTCAGGGCCGTGGCTTCTCCAAATCCTGACGTGGCTCCTGAAATGAGCACCCATGGTTTGTGACTGTTGGAGGTGGGTTTCATTGTGGAGATCGCGTGTTTTGGTCCGCTTTCTTGCCCTTGTACATCTGAAAGCCAACCCATTTGCAAGGCAGCGCCCCATTGAACACAGGGATGCGCTTGTGCGGCCTTAGCCCAATGCGTTTCAGTGCCTCCTCATTGGAGCTGATCACCCAGGCCTCAAAGCCCGTCCAGTTGAATTTCAAGCGGTCACCGATGCCTTCGTACATGCCCACAACGTCCCCGGGGTCGAGGCGCTCGCCGTAAGGCGGGTTCATCACCAGCACACCAGACTCTGCGGGGGGACGCAGGGTGAAAAAGTCCGCTTGACTCAATTGCACCATGCTTTCCACGTCTGCTTCTTCCAAGCTGTGCCGCGTCTGGTGGATTGCTGCGGGGTGGTTGTCGGAAGCCCAAATCAAGGTGTCCACAGGCTCGATGCCATGCATGGACTCGTCGCGGACTTCACGCCAAACTCCAGCGTCGAAGTCACTCCACTTCATGAACGCAAACTGCCTACGACCCGCTTGCACCGGAAGGCCAGAGGCCCAAAGCGCCGCCTCGGTCGAAAACGTGCCCGAGCCGCACATGGGGTCAATGAGCGGCGTGCCTGGACGCCACCCACTCAAGGCCAGCAAACCGGCGGCGAGCACTTCGTTGAGGGGTGCTTTGGCTTTTGGCGGACGGTATCCGCGGTGAGAAAGCGGTGCCCCCGTGGCGTCCACACTCAACGTCACTTTGTTCCCTGCGATGTGCAGATGCAACCGAACGTCGGGGCGCACCCGGTCGATGCTAGGCCTTTGGCCCGTTTTGCCTCGGAACCGGTCCACCACTGCATCCTTCAAGCGCAGGGCCGCAAAGTGGTCGTGCGTGAACACCTCTGAGTGAACGGTGGCGTCCACCACAAAAGTGCCATCCACCGGGATCAGGTCTTCCCAGGCGAATCGGGCACTTTGGCGGTAGAGGTCGTCGGGGTTTTGGGCGTTGAATTCCGTAAGGTGCCGCAAGACTCGCAACACAAACCGGCTGTGCAAGCAGAGGTGGTACATGGCCTTGAGATCGGCCTCGCACGACACACCCCTTCTTCCGACAACCACCTCTGAGGCGCCAGCCTGTTTCATATCCTGGGCCACCAAGTCCTCCAGACCGGCCAGGGTTTTGGCATGAAGTTTCATCCTCCTTTTCGTTTCGTTTTGAAGCCTTGCTTTTCCAACTGCGACACCACCTTATCCCGATGGTCACCTTGGATCAAGATGCAACCGTCTTTCACCGAGCCACCGACCCCACAGATTTGTTTCAGACGCTTGCCCAAACCGAGCAGTTCCGAAGCAGGTCCGTCAAAGTCCTCCACCAAAGTCACAGGCTTGCCTGCGCGCTGCTTTCGATCCAAACTGACGTACAAGGTGGCGGCCGTCGTCACCGACCACGCGTCGGATTCCTCCTCTTCCACCTCCCACGAAAACCCCGGGTTGGTGCTGAACACCATGCCGTCTGACTCCGTTCGAATGCGACCTTGTTTGCGTTTGCCCATGGCCGTCGAAGGTACGCACGGTGCGCGGGTCCGTGGTAGCTTTGTGGCATGTCCAAACGACGAGGCAAACCTCCCCTCATCCCCCAACTTGGCGCCCATGGCTTGGACGACGCCTTGCACGACTACGCCACCGAATGGTCCGCCTCGGAGCCTGAGGGTTTGGCCGCCCTGCGCCGCGCCACTTGGACCCAGACTGTGAAACCGCAAATGCTATGTGACGAATTGCAGGGACGTATTTTGGCCTCCGTATCGCAGATGGTCAGACCCGAACGGGTACTGGAACTGGGCACCTTCACGGGGTACGCCACGGCTTGCCTCTCCGAGGGTCTCGCTGAACACGGGCGCATCGACACCGTAGACATCGACGACGAATTGCACGACCTGCACGACACGCATTGGCCCATGTTGGGTTGTGCCGGCCGTGTTCGCCGCCACATAGGCAAAGCCTCAGACGTGCTGGAATCTGGGATTCTGTTCCAGCAGGACGATCGTCAATTTGACCTTGTGTTCATCGACGCAGACAAAGCCAACCAGCGGATCTATGTGGATTGGGCCATCGACCACGTCCGGGACGGCGGGTGGATCCTTGTCGACAACGTGCTTTGGTGGGGTGAAGTGCTGAGGGTGGCAGCAGGAACTTCAGACGACCCTCAAGCCGTGGGCATCCACGAATTGAATGCATATGTGAAAAGCCACCCTGCATTGGACAACCTGTTGTTGCCCTTGCGAGATGGCCTTCACATGGCACGGCGGATGCCGCGATGAATCGAAGCTTACGCCAACACGTCGGCGACTGCGTCCGCAGCCTCCTTCAACAAAATGGCGCTTCGGACTTCGAGTCCTGATTCGTCAATGATGGCCTTGGCCTCCTCGGCGTTGGTTCCTTGGAGACGGACAATGATGGGCACATTGATGTCGCTCATGTTCTTGCACGCGTCCACCACCCCTTGGGCCACGCGATCGCAACGCACAATGCCTCCGAAAATGTTCACGAGAATGGCCTTCACCGCCGGGTCCTTGAGGATGATGCGGAACGCTTTTTCCACACGTGCTGCGTCAGCGGTCCCGCCCACGTCAAGGAAGTTGGCAGGCTCTCCCCCGCTAAGCTTGATGATGTCCATGGTGGCCATGGCCAATCCAGCCCCGTTCACCATGCAACCCACATTGCCGTCGAGTTTCACGTAGTTGAGACCTGCTTCGTCCGCTTCGACTTCCGTGGGGTCTTCCTCCGTCTTGTCGCGCATCGCGGCGTAGTCGGAGTGACGGTACAAAGCATTGCCATCGAGGCTCACCTTGGAGTCCACCGCGATGATTTTGTCGTCGGAGGTCTTCAAGACGGGGTTGATCTCAAACATCGCGGCGTCGCAACCGACGTACGCAGCGTAGAGCGCCTGGGTGAACTTCACCATCTGCTTGAATGCCTGACCGGAAAGACCGAGGTTGAAAGCGATGCGGCGCGACTGGAAACCTTGGAGGCCCGCAGCAGGGTCAATCTCTTCCTTGAAAATCAAATGTGGGGTCCTTTCAGCCACGGCCTCGATGTCCATGCCTCCTTCTGGAGAATACATGATGGTGTTCTTGCCTGATGCGCGATCGAGCAACACGCTCATGTAGTATTCCTCGGGCTCGCTGTCGCCGGGGTAGTATACGTCCTCTGCAATGAGGATTTTGCTGACCTGCTTGCCCTGAGCATTGGTTTGGGCCGTGACCAAGTGGCCGCCCAAAATGCCTTTAGCCTTGTCCATCACTTGGTCCAAGCCCTTGGCCAAAACGACACCGTGAGAACCGGTTTCGGTCACGGTGCCTTTCCCACGACCACCGGCGTGAATTTGGGCTTTCACCACGAACCACTCCGTCCCTGTTTCTTCTGCCAATGCGACCGCCGCAGCGTGGGCAGCTTCGGGGGTGTCAGCCACCTTTCCGCGTTGGATGGCCACGCCGAAAGATTGGAGGATGCTTTTGCCTTGGTGTTCGTGGATGTTCATGTGTCCGTGGGGTTGTGAGAATCGGGCGCAAAGGTAGTAGCTTGGAGGCGTGATTCAAGCCACCAACATCGTCAAAAGCTATGGGTCGCTCAAGGTGCTTCGCGGCTTGGATTTGAGCGTAGAATCGGGAGAGGTTGTGGCAATTGTGGGCGCCTCTGGCGCTGGCAAGTCCACCTTGCTCCAAATCCTAGGCACGTTGGACGTCCCCAATCAAGGGGAGCTTCACATCGACGAAACGCCAGTGCACGGAATGTCGAGGAACGCGTTGAGCCGGTTCCGCAATCAAAATTTGGGCTTTGTGTTCCAGTCGCACCGCTTGTTGCCCGAGTTCAACGCCTTGGAGAATGTGATGATGCCCGCCTGGATCTCTGGACAAACGACCGCACAATCTGGACCACAGGCCGCAAAGTTGCTCGAGGACCTGGGGCTCGGCCATCGCCTTTCGCACAACCCATCTGAATTGTCCGGCGGAGAACAACAGCGGGTCGCCGTGGCAAGGGCGCTCATGAATCGACCCAAAGTGCTCTTGGCCGATGAGCCTTCTGGCAACTTGGATTCCGAAAACGCTGAAGCGTTGCACGAACTGTTTTTTCAGCTGCGCGACCGCTCGGGCCAAACCATCGTGCTGGTCACCCACAACGAATCGCTGGCCAAGCGGGCAGATCGGACGTTGCGCATGGCCGACGGCCGGTTCATTTGACCACGTCGCTTCTGAGGAACACAGCCGTGCCCGCGAGTTTGTCGTGAAGAGCCTGAGAGTGTGGGGCCAACAGAAGCAAGGTTCCCAGCATCACCACCAACCCCGCAGGTCCCGCCAAGAATCCAAGGACTGAAATCCCTGAAACTGCACCCAAGGTGGCGAACACGGGGCGTACGTGTTTGACCAAAAACCGACGCAGGTAGAGCCCAAGATCGCCCTGCGTCCCGTCAGGACGCGCGATGTGAAGCCCCATCACCCGCTTGCCAGGACTGGCCCCTGAAATGCCCTCCACCATGGGGTATGCGACGCCAAGCAAGGCGGATGCCGCCAGCAAAGAGGTCAACCCTTGCTCCAGTCCAAACTCGACCAGCATGTCCTCCACAGGGGCGTAGAGCTCGCGAACCCCATCGAGGCCTGGCATGGCCTCCACGAGTTGGTGCCAGCCCCACCCTTGCCAAGCACACGCCATCACCGCCAAGGTCGACATCACGTAATCCAGGGCCGCGGCGGCCAATCGAGGCCCGGCTCCGACCCTCTGAGGTTGATTGTCCAGCATGGCTCAAATGTACTCGTTCCTATGCGCGCACAGAAAAATGTCGTAAAGCTATGCGCGCACAGCAACATCGTGTACATTGGACGCATGAACGCTTCAGACACGATTGATTTTCAACTGCGATGGGGGTGGAGCAAGCTGGCCCGCCTCTACTCCAGCATGGCTGAACACAATGGAATCTCCCTCAGCGTGGGGTACGCCTTGCTCAGCATTGAAAAAGACGGCACCCCCAGCACCAAGCTCGGCCCACGCATGGGCATGGAAAGCACCAGCCTGTCCCGCACTTTGAAAGGCATGGAAGCCCAAGGCTTCATTCAGAGAAGGGCCGATGCCGAGGACAAGCGTCGCGTGCGGGTTTTTTTGACCGAAGAAGGCCTGGTCGCCAGAAAACAAATCAGAGAACTCGTCATTGAGTTAAATGCACGACTGCATGAGCTCTTGGGGGAAAACGCCGCCGGCCAACTGTTGGAAGGTCTCGCCAAACTCAACGAGCTGCTCGAAGCGCCTGAGCAATTGATTCCGACCAACTGGGCCCCTTTGAACGACAAGACACTCGCCTCCTCATGAGCACCTCCATTCCATTTCACCGCATCAAACGCGCTGCCGTCTTGGGTTCAGGCGTGATGGGCTCTGCCATCGCGTGCCATCTCGCCCAATGTGGCGCGGAGGTGTTGCTCCTCGATTTGCCTTCCGACGAGGGACCTCGCAACGCCATCGCATCGGGACATCTCAAGAAGAGCTTAAAAAGCAAGCCCTCTCCCCTCTACAGCAAACGATTTGCCAAACGCATCGAGACTGGCAACTTCGAAGATGACCTCCATAAAATCGCGCAATGCGGTTGGATCTTGGAAGTGGTGGTGGAACGTTTGGACATCAAACAGCAGCTCTTTGAAAGCATCGAGCAACACCGCACGCCAGGAACGTTCATCACCTCCAACACCAGCGGCATCCCCATGGCAATGTTGGTTGAAGGCCGGAGCGAAGACTTCAAAGCACACTTCTGCGGCACCCACTTTTTCAACCCACCGAGGTACCTGCAGCTGCTCGAAATCATCCCTGGACCGGACACGCGACCGGAAGTCCTGGACTTTTTCATGACTTACGGCGAGTGCATCCTGGGAAAGCAAACGGTGCTCTGCAAGGACACCCCTGCCTTCATCGCCAACCGCGTTGGGGTGTTTGCCATCCAAGCTTTGTTTCATGCTGTGCAAGAGATGGGGCTCTCCGTGGAGGCTGTGGACAAGCTGACCGGACCGGCCATGGGCCGACCCAAGAGCGCCACATTCCGAACCTGCGACGTGGTTGGCATCGACACCCTGGTCCATGTGGCCAGCGGGGTTGCGCAGAATTGTCCTGACGACGAACGTGCGGAAGTCTTTGGCATCCCCTCGTTCGTCCAGCACTTGGTGGATCAAGGACACCTCGGAAGCAAGTCAGGCCAAGGCTTTTACAAGAAGGTGGTTCAAGACGGCAAGAAGGAAATCCATGCATTGGACCTGAAGACATTGGAGTACAAGCCCAAACAGAAAGTCAAATTCACCACCCTGGACGCCGCCAAACAGGTGGATGACTTGAAATCGAGAACCCAGCTTCTGTTCCAAGGTCAAGACCAAGCGGGCGAATTCTATCGCCGCATTTTTGCGGATGTCTTCGCCTACGTGAGCCATCGCATCCCAGAGATCAGTGACGAAATTTTCCGAGTTGACGACGCCTTGCGTGCCGGGTTTGGTTGGGAGTTGGGGGCATTTGAAAGCTGGGACGCCATTGGCCTCGAGGCCGGATTGAAGGCGTGCGCAGACCGCGAATTGGAAGTGGCCTCGTGGGTTCACGATTTGGTTGCTTCTGGCGCCACCTCTTTCTATGGCGTTGCCGATGGAAAGCGCACCTGTTGGGACGTGACTTCCAAAACACACACAACCGTTCCAGGGCAAGAGGGCCGCATCGCTTTGTCTTTGCTGGACCAGGACAAGACGGTATGGTCCAACAGTGGCACCACCATCCAAGACCTCGGAGACGGCGTCCTCAACATCGCGTTCCACACGAAAATGAACACCATCGGTGCCGAGGTGATTGAAGGCTTGAATAAGGTCCTCGACCTGGCGGAAAGCGACCCCAAGTGGCGTGGGGTGGTGATCAGCAACGAAGGTGGCAATTTCTCAGCGGGAGCCAACGTGGGCATGATCTTCATGCTGGCCGTCGAACAGGAATGGGACGAGCTCGATTACGCCATCCGCATGTTCCAAAACACCACCATGCGGTTGCGCTACAGCGGCATTCCTGTGGTGGCAGCCCCCCACCAATTGACGCTTGGCGGCGGATGTGAAGTCTGCCTTCACGTGGACAAAGTGGTGGCCCATGCCGAGACCTACATCGGCCTCGTGGAGTTCGGGGTTGGGGTCATCCCTGGCGGCGGTGGTACCAAAGAATTCGTGCTCCGTCTGAACGACCAACTGGGTGAAGGCGACATCCGCATCAACGCCATGCGGGAGCGATTCTTGACCATTGGACAAGCCAAGGTGGCCACGTCAGCGTATGAGGCGTTTGAACTCGGGTATTTCCGAGAAGGCATCGACGAAGTCGTGGTCAACCGCAAAGACCAGCTCGCACGTGCCAAAGCCGCTGCGCTGGCCTTGGCCGATGCCGGGTACACCCAACCCGTCAAGCGCAAGGACATCACCGTGATGGGCCAAGAAGGCATGGGCATTGTGTACGCCGGCGCAAGCAGCATGCACGCGGGCAACTTCATTTCTGAGCACGACAAATTGATCAGCGAAAAACTCGGGTACGTCATGTGTGGCGGAGACTTGAGTGCCCGCGCTGAAGTCAGCGAAGATTACTTGCTCGGCCTCGAGCGCCGGGCTTTCCTCGAACTCTGCACCGAGCGCAAGACCCTTGAGCGCATGCAGAGCCTCGTTCAAAAGGGCAAAATTCTCCGGAACTGATGGACGCATACATTGTTGGCGGATATCGCTCCGCAGTGGGCAAAGCCCCTCGAGGCGCTTACAAATTTCTCCGGCCTGATGACCTGGGAGAGCAGGTCATTCGGCGGCTGGTGTCAGATTTCCCACAGCTCGACAAAACGCGCATCGACGATGTGATTGTCGGCAACGCGACTCCCGAGGCTGAGCAAGGGCTGAACATCGGTCGCATGGTGTCGCTGATGGGATTGGACACAGACAAAGTGCCCGGCATGACGGTCAACCGATACTGCGCAAGCGGCTTGGAAACCATCGCCATTGCATCGGCAAAGATCCACGCAGGCATCGCAGACTGCATCGTGGCCGGCGGCATCGAAACGATGTCCCCCATCCCCTTCGGCGGGTGGCGGATTGTGCCCAACGCACGTGTCGCCAAGCACAACCCTGAATGGTATTGGGGCATGGGGTTGACGGCGGAGGCTGTGGCCAAGGATTTCAACGTATCCCGCGAAGATCAAGACGCCTTTGCCGTGGAAAGCCACCGCAGGGCGGCCGCTGCGATTGACAGCGGCGCCTTTGCGAAAGGCATCGCCCCTGTTGAGGTGCAGGAGATTTTCCTTGATGCGGAAGAAAAACGTCAGGAACGCACCCACATTGTCGACACCGACGAAGGGGTTCGACGTGGCACCAATGCCGAAGCGCTTGCCAAGCTCAAAGCGGTCTTCGCCGAAGGTGGTTCCGTGACTGCAGGGAACAGTTCCCAAACTTCTGATGGGGCGGCCTTTGTAATGGTGGTCAGCGAACGCATGCTGAAAGAACTCGGGGTGGAGCCCTTGGCGCGGTTGAAATCGTACCACGTGAGTGGACTCGAGCCCCGTATCATGGGCGTCGGCCCCATCCATGCCGTGCCCAAAGCCCTCGACAAGGCAGGCTTGACCGCCGGTGACATCGAGCTGTATGAATTGAACGAAGCGTTTGCTTCTCAAAGCGTGGCGGTGCTGCGTGAACTGGATTTGGATCCCTCCAAAGTCAATGTGCACGGTGGCGCCATCGCCCTTGGACACCCCCTGGGTTGCACTGGGGCCAAACTCACCGTGCAACTTCTGAATGAACTGAAAACCCAAAACGCCAAACACGGCATCGTCACGATGTGCGTGGGCACCGGCCAAGGTGCAGCTGGCGTGTTTGAAATGCTTTAATCCACTTGGACATGACATCTGGAAACCCCACCACACAACAGGCCATCACAGGCGGTGAATTTTTGATTCGAGACGTGAGTGCCGACGACATTTTCACGCCAGAAGAATGGACGGAAGAGCACCGAATGATGCTCCAAACCGGCCTCGACTTTGTGGACCAGCGCATCATCCCCAACCTCGAACGCATCGAGACCTTGGAAGAAGGGCTCACCCCCCAACTTTTGGAGGAAGTCGGCGAGCTCGGGCTTCTCGGGAGCTCTGTCCCTGAAGAATTGGAAGGACTGGGACTCGACTTCAAAAGCACCATGCTCATCACCGAAAGCATGGGAGGTGCGCACAGCTTTGCGGTGAGTTTCTCTGCTCACACCGGCATTGGCACGCTGCCCATTCTCTATTACGGCAACGAAGCGCAGAAAAAAAAGTACATTCCCGGACTCGCCACAGGCCAACTCAAGGGATGCTATTGCTTGACAGAACCAGGAAGTGGATCAGACGCCAACAGCGGCAAAACCAAGGCCAAGCTGAATGAAACCGGCACCCATTACGTGCTGAATGGCCAGAAGATGTGGATCACCAACGGCGGGTTCGCGGACGTGCTGATCGTGTTCGCCAAAATCGACGACGACGACAACCTCAGCGCCTTCATCCTCGAGAAGGGATATGACGGCATCACCATGAACCCCGAGGAAAAGAAGATGGGCATCAAGGGGTCCAGCACCCGGCAGATCTTCTTCAACGACGTGCTGGTGCCGGCCGAAAACTTGCTCTACGAGCGCGGCAAAGGCTTCAAGATTGCCGTCAACATCCTGAACATTGGCCGGATCAAGCTGGGTGGGGTGGTCATTGGCTCGTGCAAGGACGCCATCACAGAGAGTGTCAAATACGCCAACGCACGCGAGCAGTTTGGTCGGCCCATCAGCAAATACGGCGCCATCCGCCACAAACTGGGTGAAATGGCCATCCAGACGTACGCCCTTGAAACCGCGGTGTACCGCGCCACCCAAAACATCGACGACGCCATCGCTGATTTGGCTGCGGGTGGCATGGACAAGGGCGAGGCCACCCTCAAAGGCATCGCAGCCTTCGCCCCGGAGTGCGCCATGATGAAAATCCTGGGCTCCGAAGTCACCGACTACGTGGTCGATGAGGCCGTTCAAATCCACGGAGGCATGGGCTACAGCGCAGAAACACGCGCCGAACACGCCTACCGAGATGCACGGATCAACCGAATCTTTGAGGGCACCAACGAAATCAACCGCATGCTCACCGTCGACATGATCTTGAAAAAGGCCATGAAAGGCGAGCTGGATTTGATGACCCCCGCCATGGCGGTGGCCAACGAGTTGACCGGCATTCCGGAATTTGGCAATGCTCCCTCGGACATCTATGAAAAGCATTTGGCGTACGTCAAGAACTTCAAAAAAGCCACCCTTATGGTGGCTGGGTCTGCAGCACAAAAGCTCATGATGTCCCTCGCCAAAGAGCAAGAAATCCTCATGGGCATCGCAGACATGGCCGTGTGGGCATACACCGCTGAAAGTCTGGTGCTGCGCGCCCAGAAAATTGCAGCCAAACAAGGCGCTGAAGTCGCGGCATTGCCCACGGACATGATGCAGACCTACCTGGTTTGGGTGGCAGACAAAATCAACTTCGCTGGCAAAGAAGCGCTGATGGGCTTTGCCGAAGGGGACGAATTGAAGATGATGATCATGGGCATGAAACGCTTCACGAAAGTCGACCCGTTCAACACCAAAGAAGCCCGCCGCCGCGTGGCCCAAGCGATGATCGACAAAGGCACTTACAGCTACTGATTCTTTGGCTTCTTGAACTTGATGAAAAGCCGGCTCCTTGGGGTCCGGCTTTCTTCTTTCACGAGAAATCGCTTTTCCCAAGTCCCTCTGGACCAGAATCGTGTGTTCACGACACCCTGTCCACTAAAATCACAATCATAATTTGTCTTTTTTAGGATGAATGATTAAATTAGTGCGACAAAATCTCTCAAAAGCACGACAAAATGCTTACTTCTCTTACCAATTGGGACGCGTGTCCT
>MDSV01023033.1_pt1 | contig 14522 bp, 10 predicted proteins | sample 810851 | NCBI WGS metagenome assembly MDSV01 (sample SAMN05326640, study PRJNA326480) | marine metagenome | isolation source: seawater | place: Atlantic Ocean: North East | collected 2012 | reverse complement strand
CGCGCCCACTTCAGCACCTCGAGGTGGCCGCCCTTCGCCGCTTGCTCGCATGTCTCCTTGTCCCACGGGCAGTAGTTCTCGCGCGCCCACTTCAGCACATCGAGGTGGCCGCCCCCCGCCGCGTACGCGCACGTGTACACGTCCCACGGCCATTTGCCTGCTAGCAACGCCTTCAACTCCTCAAGATCTCCTTTTCTCGCCGCTGCCGCGCACGTGAGACACTCGTTCTTCAGAACACCGCGCGTGTACCTATCCTTCAGCAAGCTCACGTGTCCGAGGTTCGCAGCTTCGTAATCCGATAGCTTCCTGATTTCACGCCCCGTCGCGTCCACCGCGTCGCGCATCGCGTGACTCACCGCGCGAAGCCGACCGAGGTCCCCGGGCTCCGGCAGAAAGTCAGAACTGAGAATGTGCGTGGAGATCACGTCGACGGGAAGGCTCGAGATGTCCTTTCGCGCGGCGGCGGTGTCCACGCGAGTGACCGAGGTCATCGTGGACGGAAACGTACGTGGGGTGTGTGCGTCGTGCGCTCGTGCGCCGTGTCGTTGTTGCCTCGCTCCGCAGGAGATCTGCGAAAGGGTGTTTTTCCTTGGACGTTACGACAGGTTGAACGCCAGTTCTCACGCGATTGCCCGAAACTCTTGCACTGAAATTCCCATACATTTGTATGTGTATTTAGTCATACAAAAACGCATACGCTGTTGTTATTTGCGTCGTGGTGTGTGGTGGCGCTTCTAAACGATGATGACACACCTTACCACGAACCTAGGGATGTGCGAAAAACGCACGCATCAAGCAAACGACGGGGCGCGACGGCGAGAGACATGCACGCGTCGACGCGTCTCGCGTCCGGAGCCACGAGTGTGTCCGCGCGCGCGAGTGTCGCGCCGAGGACACGCGGGGCGCGAGGAGGCGCGGTCGCGTCGCGGGTGGTTCCCTCGCCGCAGCGCTCGGTGGGCACGCCCGAGCGATCGCGTGCCCTCACCGCGCGCGCGTTGGCGCAGGACCGCGACGCGGCGTATTACCAGTGGATCGACGCCGAGGGCATCGACGCCCCGAGCATCGGCATCGGGTACGTCGGCGGGGGGTTCGTAGACGAAAACGAGACGTACCGGGGGTGCGTCGTCACCGCACCCATCGCGGCAGGTACGTCGTGGGGATTCCCCAACGACCAGTCTTCACGTATCCTCTGAAAGTCGCGAGAACTCAAACTCGGCTCTCGAAAAGCGAAACCTCTCCCTCCCGCCACCCTCTCGATACCGCTGACAAACCGAAACCGAAACCGAAACCGAACGCGAACGCGCGCAGGCGAGGCGCTCGTTCGGTGTCCCGCGAACCTCGCCTTCGCCGTCCCCCCGGGCGCGCCCAACCCGTTTCCCGCGTTCGTCCCCGACGAGACGTGGTCGCGGCCGGACCTCGCCCCGCGCGACGGGGACGACGGGGACGACGGGGACGGGGACGGGGACGGAGACGCGTTCGACCCGAACGGCAGGCTGGCGCAGGAGTTCCGCGCGGCGCTCATCTTGCTCCACGAGCGCTCGCTCGGCGCGGCGTCGCGCTGGGCGCCGTACCTGGCGCACCTGCCGGTGTCGTACGACCTGCTTTCTTGCTGGACGGACGCGCAGCTGGGCGAGCTTCGGTGCGCCGAGCTCGAGGCGAGAGCGAGGGCGCAGCGCGAGGAAAACGCTCGGGCGCACGCGGCGGTGTCGGCGTGCGACGCCGCGACGCACGCGTGCGCGTCTCTGACGTACGCGGAGATGGAGTGGGGTCTGGATACCGTGCGGTCGCGCGGATTTCTCGGGGAGTACCCCGAGACGTTCGCGAATGCGCCCCCCGAGTCGGCGCCGCACCCGCCGTACGACGCGGATACCGGCGCGTTCCCCGAAAAGAAGAAGGCCGTCCCCTCGACGTTCGTGTTGCCGCTCCTGGACGCGTTCAACCACCTGTCCGAGCGCGGCGGCGCCACGAAACTCGGCTTCGACCGAGCCGCGAACGCGTTCACGCTGCGCGCCGCGCGAGACCTGCGCGTCGGGGACGAGGCCACCATCTCGTACGGCGCGCGTCCCAACGCGGACCTCTTGCTGCGGTTCGGGTTCGCGACGTTTCCGAACCCCGACGAGACGGTGGCTCTGCCCGGGTGCGCGGACGAGCTGGAGTGGCTCATGCCGGGCTCGGCGCGCGAGGCGGACCTCTACGCGAACGGGCTGCACCACGCCGTGCGCGGCGCGCGCCTGGACCGCGCCGGCCGCGCGAACACCAACCTGCTCTGGGCGCTGCGCGTGCTCCTCGCGTCGGACGAGGACTACGCGCGCGTCGGCGGCGCCAAGGGCTTCCGCGACGCGTTCCCGGCGGGGCTGGACGGGCGCGACGTCCCCGGCTCGGGCGCGCAGCTGGCGGCGGAGGCCAGCCTGGCGCTGGCGTGCGCGCGCGAGATGGACCTCGCGGGCGGCCCCGCGAGCCTCGAAGAGGACGAGACGCAGCTCGAGGCGGCGCTCGCCGTGCTGCGCGAGGTGGAGGCGGAGCTTGCGCGCTGCGGCTACGCGGGCCAAGGCGGCGCGTACGAAGGCGTCTCGGATGCGTCGTCGGATGCGCATTCGCCGCGCGCGTCGGACCCCACGCGAGGTGACGAGACGTCGTGCGACGACGTGTTCGCGCGGCTCGGGTCTTCTTCGTCGAGCGCAAACGCTTTCGAGGCGCGAGACGAAGGCGACGACGCGAATTACCTGCGCAGGCTGGTGTCCGCGCTGGAGTTCCGCGTGGGGCGCAAGCGCATCCTCGCCGAGGCGGTGGCGCGCTACTCGCCGCTGCGCGAGGAGTTCACCCGGAGCGGCGACGCTTTGTATGCGGCCACCATGGAGGGGGGGGACTACGACGAGAAGGTGGGCTGAATGCGAACACGAGCGCGGGTGGTTTAGTATCACCGCGAGTGTGTGAATGCTATCTCACCGAGTCATCGTCGCGCGAGACGACGCGCGGGAGTCGTCGGCGAGCGGAGGCGCGAAAGAAATCGTGCTGAACACTGTCGCGACAGTGTGTCTGCAGTCGGCTTTTTCCCCGGATCTTTCATGTGCTCGGCGCGCACAGGATGCCATGTGGCAGCGGCGTCATCACCCAGTCGCGACCTTCCTCGTCGTCGTTCGTCCACGCGCACCACACCGAAACGCGCTCCGCACCGGTCCGCACGCTTCGCCCCATCGTGACGATGACTTCTTCCCTTTGCATCGCCGTGGGCGGCGTCGCGCGTGCCGCGCCGTCGCGCCGCTCGGCGGCGCGCTCGGCGTCTCGTCTATCGCTCATCACCAGATGTGCGGAGCCCGAGCAGCGATCGGGCTCGATGGCGCCGCGCGTGACCCGCCGCGCGTTCGGCGCGGGCGCCGCGCTCATCGCCACCGGCCTCGACGCGTCCACCAAGGCGGCACGCGCGTTCGAGCGCCCCCCGCCCGGTATGTCCCGCGGGCGAAGCCGCGACCGGACACGCGACGCGCGCGCGAACGCAGCCTTATCGTCCACCTCGGTCGGGACGGAAGGGCGAGCGCTTTTGTTTTTCGTTCGCCCTCGCGACGCGCGGCGACGGCGCGGCGACGCGCCGCTTCGCTCGCGCCGATTTTCGACGACTGACCGTCTCTCGAACCGACTCTCTCGTGTATTCCGACGACGCGAAACCGCCAGGCTACCGCCCGTTCAACGACACCATCGACGGGTACAAGCTGTTCCGACCCGACGACTGGATCGAGGTGAAGGGGAGCGGCAACGACGTGTTTTTCCGCAACCCGGCTTCCGCCGAGGAGAACCTGTTCGTCAGCATCTCGTCCCCGAGCTCGACCAAGTTCGAGAGCCCGCGCGACCTGGGCTCGCCCGAGGACGCGGCGAAGAAGGTCCTGGAGCAGACGCTCACGGAGTTCATGTCCACGCGCATCGGTGTCCGGAGGGAGTCCTCGGTTGTGTCCGCGACGGAGCGCGTCGGAACCGGCGTGGACGGCGAGCCGATGATCTTTTACGATTGCGTCTTTCGCGTCGCGTCGTACGCGACCAAGAACCAGTACGGCCTGACCGAGGCGGACCGCCCGCAGGTGCTGGAGTGGGACCGCGTGCTGTGCTCGACGCTCGGGGTGGCGAACAAACGCCTGTACGAGCTGCGGACGCAGTGCGCGGCGGAGGATTTCGAAAAGAGCGCGGACACGCGGCGCGTGACGCGGGAGTCCTTCAAGCCGTTCGAGGTGGACCAAAGCAATCTGTCGTTTCCCTTGTTTTAGTCGCGTAGGTCGTATGCATATTAAAATCACACAACTCCACATCTCGCCACACCCGAACGCGCCTCTACTTGTACTCCAGCGACGGCGCGAACCACTCGCCTCTCTCGCGCGTGATGAGCCGCGTCTTCGCCTGGAACAGATTCGGGTCGGCGTCCACGAACGCCGGCGCGGTGTCGTCGCCCACCTGCACGATGGTCGACCCCGAACCCGACATGAAAACCGCCGACACGTCCCCCGAGCTCTGCGCTCTGAGCTTCTTCTTCAGCTCGAGCAGCTCGGGGAGCTCGGCGAACGCGGGCGCCTCCAGGTCGTTCACGCAGACGTCGTCCACGCACCCGCGCGTCTTGATCCCCTCCATCAACGCCAGCGGGTCCGCCGGGCTGAGCCCGTCCAGGTCGAGCGCCTTGAAGATCTGGGGCGTGGACAAACCGACGTCGGGCTTCACCAGCAACATGGGCGTGCTGAGCGGCAGGGGCGGCTCGACGTCCTCCACGATCTCGCCGCGCCCGGTGCAGTACGCCGCGCCCGTGGAGAAGAACACGGAGATGTCCGAGCCTATGTCACCGCTCCACTCGAGCAGTTGCTCCTCCGTCGCCGGGTTTCCGCACATCGCGTTCGCCGCCCACATGGCGGTGGCGGCGTTGCCCGAGCCGCCGCCGAGGCCGGCGCCGTGCGGCACGTTTTTCGTCAGCTCCACCCAGAAGTACTGCTCGATGCCGGTCTTGCGTCGGAACAAGTCCAGCGCCTTGATCACCAGGTTCGAGCCGTCCAGGGGGATGGTGTCGTCCGAGCACACCAGCGTGTCGCGCGTCTTGGACGAGCTCTTGGCGAACTTCATGTCGTCCCCGAGATCGATCACGTGGAACAAAGACGCGAGGTCGTGAAACCCGTCCTCGCGTCTTCGGATGATGCGCAGAAACAAGTTCACCTTGCTCGGGGAGAAGAAGGCGGTCGCGTCGGAGCCCTCGTCCGCGGCGGCGTCCTCGGGCGCGGCCGCGACCGCCGCGAGCGCGCCTCGGCGGGGAGAGGCGAAGAACTTCGCCGTCCGAGATGCGGGGACGCGCGCCTGGACGCGGGGCGCGCGTCGCACCGCGCGGGACGCGTCGGCGCCGACGCCGACGCGTGCGGTGGCGATGGGAGAGAGGACCGCGGTCGTCATCGTGCGCTGCGTGCGACCGTGCCACGGAGAGTGGCGTGCGAGCTCGATCGCCTTCGTCTTGCGTTTTTATCCACTTGACAGTTGGAACTCGCTCGAGATGCGAAATCAAAGATGTCGGAATGGAGGCTCGGCGCGAACCGTGACAACGACTCGGCCGTTGCGCCGAACCGACAGTCCACGAACGCAGTCGAGATGGACGAACCCGCCGACGAGGTCATCTTCGTGGTACGCCTTCTCGTGGTATCCGCGTGGAGCCACGCGCAGTCCCCCCCTTCCGGCTGGGCAGCACGCTGACCCCACCTCACGACTCCCTCTCGCGTCGCTCTTCGTCGTTCCGTTTCGTCGCGCTTCCCGATCTGCCCCTCTCCTCGCGTCCGCAGTGGGGCTGCGGCGAGGACGGCCAGCTGGGCCTGCCCTCCGCGCCCGTGACCGCGAAGAGCGCCAGCCCCGACTGGCACGTCCCCACGCCCACGGCGCTGCGCCTGCCCGCGGGCGAGTCCGTCGCCGCGGCGACGGACGAGACGGGGCGACGCGAAAAGCCGCTCGTCGCGGGAAGCCGCAACTCGGCGGCGCTCGCGCGCTCGGGCGCTCTGTACACGTGGGGCTGGAACTCGCACGACACGCTCGGCCTGGACACGGACGAGGAGTGGATCCCCGAGCCGCGTAAGGCGGCCACGACGATTCGCCGCTGTGACGAAACCGAAACCGAAACGAACAACGCGCAGGAGAGCGACTCCGCCTTCGCGTCCGTGAGCTTCGGGGGTTGGCACGCCGTGGCGCTCGATCGCGACGGGCGCGCGTGGGCCTGGGGCGGGAACGAGTACGGGCAAGGCGGCGTTCGAGGCGACGCGCGCGACGAGAGGCACGCGGGCGTGCACGTCTCCGAGCACGTCAGCGTCCCCGCGCCCGTGGCTTTCGCCGCGGAGCTCGCCGCGCGACCCATCGCCCGAGTCGCGTGCGGCGGCATGAATTCCTTCGCGCTCGAGCGCGACTCTTTCGACGAAAAAGACGACGCGCCGCCGCGCGTCTTCGAGTGGGGCGCGCGCGCGGGGTCGGAGCGCGCGCACGCGCGCGCGCCGGTGGCGGTGCCTTTCCCTCGCCTGTTCCCGTCCGAGCGGGTCACGGCGCTCGCCGCGGGCTCGTTCCACGTCCTGGCGCTGACGAGCGCCTCGCGGGTGTTCGCCTGGGGCAAGGGCGACTACGGGCAGCTCGGGCTCGGGCGCCCGGGCAACTGGGACGCGCCGCGCGCGGTGCCGTCGCTCGGCGACAAAGACGTCGTCTCGGTCCACGCGGGGGGCTGGCACAGCTGCGCGCTCGCGCGCTCCGGCGTGTGCTTCACCTGGGGGCGCGGCGAGTACGGCCGGCTCGGCATGGCGGGCGACCAGGCGGACAAGCAAGCGCCCGCGCGGGTGGCGTTCGAGGGCGACGAACGGGAGGAGAAGATCGTCGTCGACGCGGCGCTGGGCGGGTCGCACACGTGTTTCCTGGACGCGCGCGGCGCGGTGTGGACGGTCGGCCGGAACAACCACGGGCGGCTCGGGCGCGTCGTGCACGGCAAGTGGACGGGCGATCCCGGGCGCGTGGTGTTCCCGCCGCCCAGGGGGGGAGGCGAGTGGGTCTGCGAATCCGTCGTCGCGGGGGGGAGGCACACGCTCGCCGTGGCGCGCGCCGCCCCGTGAGTCGAGCCTAGCGCGCGGGGGGGGCGGTGTTTCGCGTGTGGTGCACGAGGACTTGACGAGACAGGACCTGAAGAAATCACCCGACCGCGCCCTATCACGTCGCCATCGCGGAATCTGCGCGCCCGTGAGATGGTCACGGCGCGCTTTCGGTCTCATTCTCGCGGCGCGCGCCGGGTTTCCGTCGTACCGGTTTTCGACCCTGTTACCGAACGCGCCACGAGAATGACCCCGACGTGAGCTTCTCACTCTACAGGTCGAAGGTCGCGCGCGAAAGAAACGGAAAAACTCTCATCAGGACCCACTTCGTCCGGCGCTGCCTCGACCACCGCCAGCCGCGATGGGCGTCACAGAGGCGGACCTCCTCGAGGAGATGGACCTGACAAGCGTCGAGTGTCTGAACCAGGTACGCGCGCGTCGCGGCTCCGTCCCCCTCGATCCCGGTCGTTTCACCGCGCCGCGCGCCGAGATCCTCACGCGCCGCTCGCCCCCACTCTCTTTTCCTCGCGCGAACAGGCCACGGGCAAGGACTGGGGCAACGCCTTGAAGCAGGGGTATCGGGAGGACGGCGGCTTGTTCTGCCAGAGCGACGACGACGAGCAGCTGATACTCACGGTGCCTTTCCGGCAGATCGTGAACGTGACGTCGGTGGCGATCCAGGGCCCCGCGGACGGGACGGCGCCCAAGACGGTGAAGATCTTCGTCAACAAGCCCAACCTGAGCTTCGACAACTGCGGGAAGAAGGCGACGGCGACGCTCGCGCTGACCGCCGCGCAGGTGGCGTCCGGGGAGGTCATCGAACTGGACTTCACGCAGTTCCAGAACGTGCGCGCTTTGTCGTTCTTCGTGGACGACAACCAGGGCGGGGGGGAGGTCACCAACGTCTCCAAGATTGTCGTGAACGGCACTCCCGTGCACACCACGAACATGAGCGAGCTCAAGAAGTGCTGAGGCGCGTAAGGGCTTTTCGATCGATCCGCCGCTACGGCGTTGATCGGGGAAAGTCCGCCACTTCGCACGCATTCTTCGAGTGGTCTCGCGCGGACGCGTCGTCTGGCGAAAACGCCGCGACGCGAAAACGCGACGACCGCGTGAAGAGAACGGCGACCGCGAACGTCGACGACGCGTGACGGCCCGGCGCGAAATTTGCCGTCGGCAAACGCGCCGGCGCCCGAAAAGAAACGTCGGCGACGTCTTTTTCAGCGAGACGGCGACGCGCGAAAACGCGCGCGCGTCTCGAAAAAAAGACGACGCGGTCGCGACACGCGACACGATATCATACCACACACGCACGTATGTATGAAGACATCACTCATCGAGTCACGTGTGAGTCATACGTGTATCACACACGCGCGCGCGTCGCGCGCGCGTCCGTCGCGACGGTCTCCCGTCCCCCCTCCCGACGCCGCTCTCGCCCGCGTCCGCTATCGAAACGCCCTCGCGTGCCGCGCCGGGAAGTCGTCCGCTTCGAGCGGGGGGGGCATACCGGCGTGGAGGAAGCCCCAGTTGACCGCCTCGTCGCCTGTCGGCGCGTCCATCTCGAGTGGTCGGGCGGCGCCAGCAGGCTTCTCCGCTCCCCGGTTCGATCCCGAAGGCGAACCTGCGCGCCGCCGCGCGTCAGTCTCGGCGTTGCGCGCGCGCCGCGCGACGGCGTCCCAGGCGAGCGCGACGCGGGGCGCGGGGCCGGCGACGGCGGCGCGCAACGCGTCCAAGCTGGGAACGTCGTCAGCGTCCAGAAACGCGCACTGTGGCTGTATCATCGGCGGCACAGGCGCGAGATCATCATCAGGGTTCGTCACGACGCGATGATTCGCGGCGTCTTCTTCATCGTCTGTCACTGTTTCCGACGCTCCGAGACGACTCGTCTCGAAGCCGTCGTCCGCGCGTACGCGCCGGCGCCGATTTTTCTGTTTTTCGCTTCTCTTCCTCGCGAAGACGCAAAACACGCAGAGCGCGTCGCCCTCCGGTTCGCGAGCCGCCGTCGCCGACCGCGGGACGCACGCGCCGCATTCGCGACACGCGTTCGCGGTTTTCCCTTCGGCGGTCTCGCGATGGCTCAGCGCTCGAAGCACCGCGAACGCGTCGTGGCACGCGTCGCAGCACACGAACGCGGCGCGCCGAGTTCGCGTCTCGCCGCCGAAAGAAACGAGTTTGCGGAAAACCGGGTCGCGCGCCTCCGTCGCGACGACGACGCGCCGCGCGGCTCGCGCGGGGACCCAGCGGCTCGTGCGTTCCTCGAAGTACCCGGGCTCGTCCGCGTCCGCGCGGTACCGACCCGCGCGCGTGGTGGATCCCGCGCGCGCCGAGAACCCGAACGCCAAGTGCGCGCACCGCGTGACGTAGCCGGCGAACCGCGAGGAAGGCGCGCCGTCGGGATGCGCGCGCGCCGACGCCGTCGTCAACGTCCGCGCCGCGGCGCGCGCGTCGGCGAAAACGAAGACGTCGCTCGGCGGCGTCGCGCGACGTTTGAGCTTCTGAGACGTCTCCGGCGACGCCATTGCCTTGGTCTTCGCGCGCCGCGCTCGGACCCACGCCCGGACCTTCGCGCGCGTCGCGGCGCTCACGTCGGGGACGGCGGTCGCCGCGAGCGACGTGCGCGTTCCGTCGGCGGCGTTCGCGGACGGTTTCGTCTCGCGCTCGCGCTCGGCGAGCCACGCGCCGAACGCCTCGCGGATCGTGTGCCGGAAAATCGTCGGGGCTCGCGACGTTCGGGACGCGCCGGCGGTCCGGTCGCTCGCGGGCGCGCCGTTCACACCTCGCACCGTCTCTCGCGCAGACATGCGCGCCCGCGCGTGCTCGAGCGCGGCTCGGTCGGACTCGGTCCACCGCGACGACGCGCGCGCCGCGATGCCGGTCCGTCGGTGACCGGCGCTCTTGCGTTCCGACATCGTCGCGAACGAGCCGATTCGGAAACGAAGCGTGTCCAGCACGACTCGACGGCGCGTGTGCGAGCCGCGCGGGGACTAGCTGCGGCTACGCATCCTGCGCTCGAGCGTCGGCGCGGTGCTGCACTCGGCGCGTCGACGACGCGGGTGCGCGGAGGCTAATGCTGCCACGGGAAATTTGACACCGCCGAAGCAGTCGTGCCTCTCGTGCTCGAAGCTCGATGCTCGGAGCGGGACTGTGCGACTGTGCCTCTCTGCGAGAAAACGGAAAACGTGTGCTATTTCCATCAACCGCGTGCCTGGTAGGCTCCCGTCAGTCCGAACGCGCGCACCGGGACGTGCCGGCGCACGCACGCCCGCTCCGCGTCGCAGACGCACGCGCTCGGCCGGTAGGTCGCTCCCTGGAGCAGCGCTCGAGCCCCGGGGTGTCTGGCTCGCGGCGGCTCCCGATTCGACCGAAGCGCCGGAAAAGGCGCGCCTCGAGCGGTCGAAGGACGAATCTGCGCGCGCGCGCGCCCGAGAGCTGGGCGGTCCAGGGCCTCTCGAGCGCGATGGCATCCGCGTTGACCACCCCCGTGTGCTTCAGCGCGCTGTACTTCATGAACATGCGCGGCGACGTGCTTCTGGAGCGCCAGTACCGCGACGACGTGACCCGCCAGATGGCGCAGGCGTTCAAGACGGAGATCATCAACGGACGTGAGACGGGCCCGCGAGGCGGCACGACCGGGATGCAGACCCCGGTGGTGAACCTCGGCGCGTGCACGTTCATGTACAAGCGCGTGCAGAACGTGTACATCGTCGCGGTGACGCGCGCGAACGCCAACGCGGTCATGGCGTTCGCGTTCATCGATGCGCTCGTGGAGCTCCTGCGGAGCTACTTCGGCAAGGTCACCGAGAAAGCGCTGAAGCAGAACTTCGTGGTGGTGTACGAGCTGCTGGACGAGATCATCGATTTCGGGTTCCCGCAGATCACGTCGGCGTCGGTGCTGCAGTCGTTCATCACGCAGAAGGGCGTGAAGAGCGGCGGCGACGGCAAGGGTGAGAGCTCCTACCACGCCGCCGCGAAGGCCAAGGAGGTTTCCATGCAGGTCACGGGCGCGGTGCAGTGGCGCGCGCCCGGGCTCTTTTACAAAAAGAACGAGGTGTATCTGGACATCGTCGAGTCCATCTCGGTGTTGATATCGCCTTCCGGCCAGGTGCTCCGCTCGAGCGCCACGGGGGTGATCCAGATGAAGTGCTTCCTGTCGGGGATGCCCGAGCTCACGATCGGGCTCAACGACCGGCTGGGTGCGGAGGGTGGCGCGGGCGGCGGCGACGGCGAGGGGCAAAGAGCCGGGCGCGTCAAGAAATCCATCGACCTGGCGGACCTGCAGTTCCACCAGTGCGTGAACCTCAGCAAATTCGACTCGGAGAAGGTGATCAGCTTCACCCCTCCCGACGGCGAGTTCGACCTGATGAAGTTTCGCGTCACGGACACGGTGAGTCTGCCGTTCAAAGTGATGCCGCTGGTGCGCGAGCTCGGCCGAACGAGGCTCTCGGTGGACGTCAAGATCAAGTCGCTCTTCTCGGACAAGCAGTTCGCCAACGGCGTCGTGTTGAAGATACCCGTCCCGAAGCACACCGCGCGGGCGACGGTCAAGGTCACGGGGGGGAAATCCAAGTACGTCGCAAAGGAGCAGGCGCTGATCTGGAAGATCAAGCAGTTCCAGGGCATGACCGAGCTGCAGCTCAGCGCGGACGTCGAGCTCATCTCGACGATGACGGAGAAAAAGCCGTGGAGCAAGCCGCCTGTGTCGCTCAACTTCCAGGTGCCGATGTTCACCGCCTCGGGGCTGCGCGTGCGCTTCCTGAAAGTGTGGGAAAAGAGCGGGTACATAAGCACGAAGTGGGTGCGGTACCTGTGCAACAGTGGCGCGGACGCGAGGGCGGGGTCGTACGAAATCAGGTGCGCGTGACGAGCGAGGGCGCGTGGCGCGCGTCGCGGCGAAGACGACTCTGACTTTTTGACGACGACCAAAATTTCACGCAAACTCGCGCGTTCGAATCGAGAAGCCTTCCCTTCCCGGCGTCACCTCAGCAGCGGGTCGACGGGCGTCGAAAGGTACGTCGTGACGAAGCAGTGGCCTATCCGCCCCGAAACGATGATGGCGACGAGCAGAAAGCCGAGAAACTCGGGGGACGTCATGACCACCATCTCCTTGTTCCCGTCCTCGCCCTCGACGAAGTCCACGGAAAAGTAGCTGCGCACCAGGCTGGCGAACGCGTCCAGCACGTCCGCGAAGGAGGGGTTCTTCTCGTCATCCGGGTCCTCGGGGTCGTAGTCTGCGCTCGCGCGCGGATCGTCCGGAGAGACACCCACGGCTTTGAGCTGCGCGGCGCGGAGCAGGCGACGGCGCGTTTGCTCATCCGCGCTCGCGTCGTCGTACGAGGCGCCCGGCGGGGTTTCCACGTCTTTCGACGCTTCGTCCGTCGACGCTTCGTCCGTCGACGACTCGTCGTCGCCCAGCACGTCGCGCGCCCACGCCGCGCGCTCGCGCGTCTCCTCGGAGACGCTCGGATCGTTAAGGAGCTCGTCCAGCGAGTTCCACGGCCCCGACGGCTTTTCCGGGTCGCCGTCGGCAAACCCGAACGCCGACGGCGGCGACGTAAGGCCGGACTCTTCGTCGGCTCCGCCCGGAGACTCGTCGAGCTGTTCCTCGCTCGCGCCCTCGTCCCAGTGCCGGTCGTAGTACTTCACCAGTCCGAACGCGATCTCCACGGCGCCGAAGTTGCGCAGGCGGTGGAAGCAGCTCGCGAAGCGCAGGTCGCGCGTCTTTCCGTCCACCGAGAGCAGCGACTGCGGCCGCCCGAGCTCAGCGCGGATCACCGAGACGAGGTACTCGAGTCGGTCGGCAGACTCCGCCTCCGCGCGTTCCTGGCGACGCTTCCGGGCGAGCGCTTTCGGGTCCGGGCCCGTGTCTTCGTCTCCGCCCGGTCGCGGATCCGATCGCGCTTTCCTCCGTATGTCGGCGTCCACGCGGTCGCGGACGGCATCCTTGAACCGCCTCGGGCGCGTCAAGTCCCGGGGTCGCGAGATCTCGGGCGGGGGGCCGTCCCCGGCGTCCCCAGTCGCCGGCGTTCCCGGGAGCTTCGGGGAAAGGCGGTCGATCGCGCGCTGTCGCTCGGCGTCGTCGCGGAACCGCGGGCCCGCGCGCACGGGCACAGTGGAGCCTCGGCGGCTCGGGGCGCGCGGGACGGATGTCCACGAAACCCGAGCGCGTGCCGGGCACGTTCGCGGGCGGAGGGGTCGCGCCGAAGCCTCGGCGTGCCGGCCCGAGACGCACGCGGCCGCCGAGTCGCGCGGACGCCGAGTCGCGCGGACGCACCGTGGCGCGACCAGGACGGGGGCGAGGGCCGACGACATGCCTCCTCGGGTGAGGTGTATTGCAGAGCGTGCCTGCCGAGCACCCTCTTATAGATAGCGCCCAGCGAAACGCGGTGAACATCCGCCAGTCGCGTTGTGAGTTTTTCGTGTTGAGGCTTTCGATCACGCCCAAGACCCACCTCGACGTGACGGACGCGCCGCACACCGACCCGCGCGAGGCCACCGCCGACCGCGTGCCGTCCGACCGGCCCTTACGGTCGAAACCCACCGCGGCTGTCGAGACGCGGACGCACCGAACCCCCGCGGTCCCCGGGTTGACTCGCGCGGGAAATCTCAAAACATGTTAGGCACGCGCATCACGAGCTTCGCGTTCGGGTTCGCGTGCGCTTCCGGCATCTCCATGTACAAGCTCAAGGAGGATATCTGGAGCTCGCACAAGATTCTCGCGGACCAGGTGCGTCGGCTCAGCCCGATGTCTCTTCCGTCGCACGCGCGGTCGGCGTCGCCGAGCGCCTCACGTCCGTGCCCCTCGTCGCGCCCGACTGACGATCGATCGCCCACCCTCCCACACTCGAACGCGCGAACAGTGCGCCGACACCGAGGCGCGCCTTTCCAAGCTCGAGATGCGCGCGGCGAAGCAGTAGGAACGAGAAAAAGGCGAAGGTCGCACTTGGTGAATATCGCGACGACACAACTACTACTGCGTGACTGTTCCCGTTCACGTCTCGTCGTTCACAAGCGTCCCGTCTCGCGCCGACCGTCTCCGGCGACGACGCGACGCAAAAAAGTCTCTCCTACTTTTGCGAATCCGCAACTGCCTGCACGGCGGCTTTCTCGACGCAGTCGTACACCTCGCAGGAGGTGCCGTTTTTGTCCACGATCTTCACGTGGTACTTGGTGGGCGCCGTCACCAAGCGCTCGCGCACCTCCGCGATGCACTTGTCCACCAGAATCGCGGCCGCCTCCCGGGTCATGCCCGGCACCCAGTGCTTGTCGAAGAGCGACAAGCAGAACATCCCGCCGTACCCGTGCCCGCCGGAGTTGACCTTCATCATGGACGCGTACGGATCCATGAAGTACAGCGACGCGCTGTCCGAGTCCGCGTCGTAGCCGGCGAGGAGCGTGTTCACCTGGTACGGGCCCTTGCGCAGCGCGTCCGCGAGCTGGTTCCGCACGAAGTTGGCG
>MDSV01191149.1_pt1 | contig 14523 bp, 13 predicted proteins | sample 810851 | NCBI WGS metagenome assembly MDSV01 (sample SAMN05326640, study PRJNA326480) | marine metagenome | isolation source: seawater | place: Atlantic Ocean: North East | collected 2012 | reverse complement strand
CGAAGCGCCCCTCTATACAGATGGGCAGGTGAATAAAATGAAAAACGAAATGAAAAACGATGAAGCAGTGAGCCCAGTTATCGCTACCATTCTAATGGTTGCAATTACTGTAGTTCTAGCAGGTGTTTTGTACGTTTGGGCAAGTGAGCTAGCAGGTAACCAAACTGAAGCTGGATCCCTAAACCAATACAAAGCCGAAGACCACCCAAGCGCAACAAGCGATGGAATGACTGATAATCTAATGAGATTATCATTCGTAAATGGCCCAGATGACCTAACATGGTCATTCTTGACTATTACATTGTTTGATGAAGAAGATGGAAAAACATACAAATGTACACCTAGCGGAGAAGATTGCTCTGTTGGTGAAGAAACAGCTGATACTGTTTGGTCTGGAGACGAAGTAATATCTATCGCTGAAGGCGGTTCCGCAGATATCTGTGGTGCAGCTGGTGGTGCAGAAGGTAACTCCTGTGAAGTAAAAGTTTCAATGCAATACAAAGGTAAGCCAATTGCTGGTACATCTGGTATTGTTGCTGTAGCTTAATTACTAACAACGCTTTAGAAAAAACAGACAAGATCTGAAATACGAGCCCTCAAGGAACTGAGGTTCCTTGGGGGCCTTTTTTTATTTTCAAAAATGTTATTTTTTACGTATTATACCATAAAAAAGACAAATTTTCTTATTTTAAATATTGAATCAAATTTCAAAGAGATGATTAGGTATCCTAAAACACACTAGATACCGTTATAACCGCTAATATTCTGCGTATGCGCATGAAGAAAGATACTTCATGTGAATTAATGAACGAAGATGAAGCGGTGAGCCCAGTTATCGCAACTATTCTAATGGTTGCTATTACTGTGGTTTTAGCTGGTGTTCTGTATGTGTGGGCTAGTGAATTAGCTGGCAACCAAACAGACTTTGGGACCTTCAACAACTACGTTGCTGAAGATATCAGACCAACTACAAGCTCCGCTGTGAACGACCCCCTGCTTAGAATGCGGTTTTCAAATGGGCCAGATGATTTATCATGGTCATTTTTGAAAGTTAGTGTCGGTGGTGAAGATGGAACCTTATCTGAATGTAAGATTGGGCAAGTATCTGCGTTAGGTGAAGAAATTAACGTTTTCAACCTAATAAGTGATAACAACGCTCATGATTTAACTACAGACGGAGATAGGAACGGAGAATTACCAGACGGTACTGCTGCAAACTGGGCATCAAGATTGCCTAACAATGCAGGTTTCTATGCTACAGCATACGAAATGGATATGTCAACTGGTCTTTCCACTGACAATTCATTTTTCTTGTCATATGACTTTGACACGTTAAATGCTGGAACACAAGCTGGTGTTGGTAATGCAGTAGATGATGATTATACATACTACATCTATGGAGTTAATTCAAACTCTGATGATCCAAATGATGGACATTCATTTGACGTAGTAACATCTGTTGAATCTGCAGGACAATACTTGTACTTTGCAAGCCAATATGCTGGAGACTACAACCCTCAAGTTCCAGGACTTGAAGTTCTAGTAACTGGTATGATGTACTATGACATGGATGGCGATGGAACAGCAGAAACTCCAATGAACGGCATTAGAGCTGTTACAGTTACAGGTGCTGGTGCAGGATTTGTATATGATTACGCAGTAACAGGTGCAGGCCCATCCCAAGCAATTTCTGCTATGGGAGATATCATGTATTGGTATCAAAATGATGATGGAACATCAACATTGAAATCAGTACTTGGTGGTGGAGATCATGGTGACTTTAATGTTGCAATCCAAAAGAACAACAGAATGGTTGGTACAGATAGTGCTCTAATCTTCATGAGTGATGCTGGATTAGAAACAATGATCAACCATCCTGAGTATGGAATCATGCATGCTGGAACAAATGCTGATGTACAAGGATATGCACTTGGATTTACTAATGACCTTAACTGGTTAATTATTGGTGAATCTACTAATATGCATCTTGGACTTGCTACTGCTGGAGGATTTACTCTAGTAGGAATTGGTGCAGATAATCAAGGCAGTGCATTGTCAGCTGATACAACTGGACAAGGTGTATTTGGAACATTTGGAACTGTATTAAACAGTCCAACAGGAAACACATACATTTACTATAATGCTTTAGATTTAGTTAATGGTGGAATGGATGTATTTGCTTACCAAATTGCTGGTATTGATGCAGATGGTAATGGTGTAGATGATGGAAGTTCCGCAGCTCAAGGTTTTGAAGCACGTAGTGGAATTACTATCGATGAAACATCTGTTAACTTTGGAGCATACTCTGGTGTAATTGGAGTATTTAGAGCTGGAATGAACTCAGGTGGAGAAACAGTATTCCAATTGATCATCATGAACCCAGATTTAGGAATTAACCTAGCATTCTGGTCAGATCAAGTAGGACTATTAAGCAATCTTGCTGCAGTATTGGGTAGTGAATATACTGACCCTAACTTCAATGCAGGTTTCTATACACAGTATGTACATGACCTTGGTCTAGGTAGTGGTAAAATTATGACTACATACATAGACAGCAATGGTAACATGGATCCAGGATTAATTGATTTAATGGCAATGCTACAATCAATGAATACAGGAGACGCTGCTGGAGAAGCAACAACTGATGCTAAATGTATTATCTTCCAAGAAGACAGTACAGATGATGGTTTATGGCAAGGTACGGAAGTTCTTACAATTTATGAGAACGGATACGACATTTGTGGTGCACAAATATCAAGTACATGTGACCTTGATATTACTGTGTACTACAAAGGTAAAGTATTAGCTGGAACATCTGAAGTAAGCATTCTCTAAGTAATTAGTGAATAGTTTCGGAAAATACAGGTTTAACCTGAATACGGACCCCTCAAGGGCTGAGGCTCTTGAGGGGTTTTTTTTATTTAATGAATCTAAGAGGACTAGCCAAGGTAGGAATCTCACCAATCATCTTTATTGCTCCTCTTGAAATTGATTGAGGATCATTTAATGCTTCTTCAATTGTATTTATCGGAGCACAAGGAATTCCTGAAAGAATTTCTTCCAAATCTTTCTTGTTATAATTTTTAAGTTTATTAGAAATACATAATTCCACATCAACTCTATTTTTTATTCTTCCTTCATTAGTACTCCATTCTGGTAAATTATTTATGTTTAGAATTTCACATAATTTTTCCCATTGAGGTTCTGAACCTACGGCAACTACAAACCATCCATCATTTGCTTTGAATGCTCTATAAGGAACTAGGTTTGGGTGTGCTGAGCCCATTTTTGTGGGATTTTTTCCAGATGCAAGCATGTTTTGAGCTTGATTAACAAGTGCAGCAATCGCACAATCCCACAAACTAATGTCTATTTTTCTAATAATTCCTGTTCTTTCTTTTTCAAATAACGCTGCTAATATCGCATTACCTGCATTTAAGCCTGTGATTACATCAATCCAAGCAACCCCAACCTTTACTGGTGGCCCATCAACATCTCCAGTAATGCTCATTATACCAGATCTTGCTTGTAATGATAAATCATATCCAGGTTCATCTTTTCTTGGCCCAGTTGCTCCAAATCCAGAGATAGAACATAGGATTACATGTTCAGGTATAGGTCCGAGAAGTCTTTCTAAAGTACCAGGTTTAAAATTTTCAATAACTACATCAGCATCCATAATCATTGAACGGATTTTTTCACTTTCAAGTTTTAAATCCGCTTGGATTACTTTTTTCCCTCGATTACAACATAAATAATAAGCAGCGACTTTTTCATTTTCAAAACCTGTTGTAAAAGGGGGCCCCCATCTACGAGTATCATCCCCCCAAGGAGCTTCAACCTTCTTTACATTGGCCCCTAGGTCTGCAAGGATTTGTGCAGCATATGGGCCTGCTAGAATTCTTGATAAATCTAAAACATTAATGCCCTCTAATATTGTGTTCATATACGTCCTAGTCTAGAAGGTATGATAATTTTACATATTGAAATTGAATATTATGTACTAATTCACCCCCTAAGTTGTAAATACATGAACAAAATATTGATATAAAATTCGATACAACATATTAGATACTAAATGAAATCGATTATATCTATGGGAGACTTATCTCCACGTTCAAATGTTAGTAAATTAGTTGATATTAAAAAAAACTCTGAAGTAGATTTAATACATCAAGTAGATTTAAATCGAACATTATTTAGTCGAATTTTTTGGTTTATCTTGGGATTTACTATAATGGTAATTGGTTTGATTGGAATTATAGTACCAGTATTGCCAACAACTCCTCTAATGATTTTAGCTGCAGCCTGTTTTGCTAAATCTAGTCAAAGATTTTATGATTGGATTATTAATAATAAATTATTTGGACACCATGTTAAAAATTACAGAGAAGGAAAAGGAATACCCAAAAAAATTAAACCTGTAATATTGGTAACTTTATGGTCGTTTGTACTTTTTGCAGTATTTTTTGCAATTCCCGATTCAGCACCACTTATTTCTAAAGTCTCGACTTTAATTTTAGCATTAATCGGAACAATATTTATTTTAAGAATACCTAATTTACAGAAATAATTTCATTAAAAGATCTTAGTATTATCTGTTTGAAGCCCTTTATCCACATAGGATCATCATTCAGGCAATTAACAACAATCAATTCATTTTCATTATCTTTTAAGAAATCTTTACGGATTTCAATATCTAATTCTTCTAATGTTTCTAAACCATCAGCAAGAAATGAGGGCGAAACAATAATTAGTTTTTTAACGCCTTCATTTTTCAATTTTTCAACGGTCTCTTTTGTTGACGGTTTCAACCATTTTGCAGGACCAAGACGACTTTGATAACTAATAGTCCATTGAGTATCTTCCAAACCTAATTTTTTAACTACAGAAAGTGTAGTCATCATGCAATGATGTGCATAACAATTAGTATTTTCATTAACTTTCATTGTACAACAAGCATTAACTTTTTGGCAATGTTTACCTGAATTATCAATTATTTTAATATGAGAAATAGGTAAACCATGATAAGAAAAAAGTAGGTGAGAGTCTTCTGATAAATATTTCTTGATTGAATTCGATAAAGGATTAATGAAATTAGGGTCTTCAGGAAAGTGACCTAATTCTCTTATTATAGGAAACCACTTAATTTTTTTTAATTGAGAATATGTATATTTCAATGCTGATTCGGTAGTTGCTTGAGCATAATGTGGAAATAATGGAGCAATTAGTAACTCATCAACCTCTAATTCTTTTAATTTTTTTAAACCACTTTCAATACTAGGATTCCCATATCGCATTCCTACGATACAATGTGTATTTTCTAACTCTTGTTGAAGTGCATCTGCCATTCTTTGAGTATATACCCTCAATGGAGCTCCTTCATCCATCCAAACACTTTCATATTTAGGTGCTGTTTTTTTTGGGCGGGTTTGTAGAATAATTCCACGTACTAGAAGATGGCGTAAAGGTGCAGGCAAATCAATTACATCTGGATCTAGTAAAAATTCTCTAAGGTACTTTTTAACTGAATCAACCGTTGGATTATCTGGTGTACCAATATTTATTAGTAGCACTCCACGCTTGCTCATGGCTTAAACTCAATTCCTTTAGTTTGTAATGATTTGTAATTTCAGAATAAACAAAAAGTATTATTTTCTTCCTTGATCATACATTTCTTTTAATTCACCAGACTCATACATTTCCAGAACAATATCAGAACCTCCAATTAGTTCGCCATGAACATAAATTTGTGGCATTGTAGGGAAATCAGCCCATTCACAAATAGAGGGAATTGCCCGATGATCCGCTAATACATTTATTGCAGCAAATGGAATTTGGAATTGGTTTAATACTTGAGCAGCCCTATTTGAAAAACCACATTGAGGTTCTTCGGGGGTACCTTTCATAAATAGAACTAAATCATGTTCCGCTACTATACTATCTAACCACTCTTTGCTCCATAATTCCATATTTAATCACCATTTTTTTTATTATTCATGCGCTCAATTGATCTTGAATGAATACCCTGCCCACCACCATGAGGATGAAAAACATTTTCAGAGGTTTTCGATGCTTGTTCAGGTGTTAATGCTTGAATGTCAAGGGCGTGCACTTGATAGGGGATAAATTGCTTAAAGTGATTAAGTATTATTTTTTGTCTAGCCAAAGGTCTTTTATTTTCAAATTCTTTGTCTACAACTCTAAGGTGGAAATGATCTTCTCCTCCTGTCAAATCTGTAACTTTAACAACACAATTTGGAAGTACTTTTCGAACCTCAGATTCCATCCATTCAATTGTTGGCATTACTGTTGGCAAACCTTCATCAATTTTAATTTATTTGATATAACTCAATTAATTTTTTTAATACATTTTCTTTTTCAAAATGCTTTGGTACATTCCAAACATTGATATTATTTTTTAATGCATTTTCGATTGATTTAACTAATGTCTGGGAACTAAAATCTTTTGAAACAGAATTTGAAGGTAACCAAGATGAAGAGTCCCCTACAGAAGTAGAAACAACTCTTGCACCGCAAAATATTGCTTCTTTAGTTACTAATGGTCCTCCCTCTCTCTTACTTGTAAGTAAAACTAAATCAGCCCATTGGAATTTTTGAATGGTCTTTTCTCTGGAATCGTTTTTTAGATAATCCATTTCAATTTCCCACCCATTTTTTTTTAATTCATTAATTGTGTTTTTGAATAAGGAGTAGTTTTTTTCTTTTCTAGAGGGGTTTGCAGGAAATAATATCTTTAATGTTTTAATTTCCCAATCAAATTTTTTAATTCCCCTCCGTTCTTTTATATTTATATCAACATGGCAAGGAATATAATGGGTTTTTTTATCTTCTACAAACTTTTTCGCAATATCTAAATGATGATTATTTACTACACATATACCCGAAATATTTTGAGAATTTTTGATTATGGAATGGTGAATTTTTTTATTATTTATTCCAACATCAAAATCCCATCCATGTACAGTTATAAAAAAAGGAACTCCAAATTTTTTTGAAATCGCTTCTCCAACTTTCAATAATGGATGTACACTATGAAGATGGATTATATCTGGATTCCATTCCTGAACCCATTCGTAAATCTGAGAGATCATTCTTTTTGCAAAACTTTGATTAATATTTGGAAATATAGTTCCCGGAAATGAAAGATATCTTGGATGAAATACATCTATATTTTCTACAGTTCTATATTTTTTTAATTTTCTCAATCCTTTAAAATTTTTATTTAATTTGGAAAAAAGGGGAGGGATCAATGGTAAAGGATTTACTATTTTCACATCATATCCTGCAGACATTAATAATTTAGCCTGAGCCAAAATATAACATCCTCTTGATTGATTTTTATCGAATGGAAATACATTACTTATTATCAATATTTTTTGCATACCATAGCCTCAATTAGCTAATGCATCTTGGATTTCATTAAGATTTTCTTTAATGGTGCCCTTTTCATTAATTAAACCAGAACCAACTACTGAAATATCAACACCCCATTCTTTAACTAGGGAGATATTATGTGCTTTTATACCTCCATCAATCATAATTTTCACATCTTTACCGCTTTCTTCACGTTGAAGATCTATATGTTCACGTAGAGTTCTGATTTTATATTCAACTTCAGGCATAAATGATTGTCCTCCTTTTCCCGGAACGACAGACATAACCAATACAAGGTCAATTCTATCTAAATATGGTAATACTTGATCTACAGGTGTATCTGGATTAAATACAATTCCACATTTTTTCCCTGCATTTGTAATGTTTTCAATTAATAAGTCCATATTATCAACAGCCTCAATATGGACAATTATCAAATCAACACCTGCATTTGCAAATTGATCCCACGTGTCTTCAGCATTTGTAATCATTAAATGACAATCTAGGGTAATTTCATCACCAACCCTTTTCCTAATTGAATTAATTATAGCAGGACCAAAAGTGATAGTTTTATTCACCACCCAGTTGCCATCCATAATGTCTAGATGAATCCAATTAATCCCTGCATCTATTGCTTGGTCAACTAGATTTCCAATTTCACAAAAATCTGCAGTTAAAATACTGGGTGCAATAATCATTCGGCTCTATATAGGGGTTAAATGGGCCTCTTATAGTGATTAATGAGATAATAAATTTTAAATCAAAGCAAATACTCTTAATTGTAGTTGGATTGGAGCAGTTATGGGCAAAGTAGTAGATGCATCAGATGCAACATTTGACGAAATAACTGGAACTGGATGGGTACTTGTTGATTTTTGGGCTCCGTGGTGTGGACCATGTAAGATGGTAGCACCAATTTTAGAACAAATTGCAAACGAAAGAGATATTACAATTGCTAAAGTAAATACAGATAATAATCCAAATACACCAGGACGTTTTGGAGTTAGGGGAATACCAACATTGGTTTTGTTTAATGAAGGGCAAGTTGCAGATCAAAGAACAGGAGCAGATTCCAAAGTTAATTTAGATAATTGGTTGAATGGTCACATGAACTAATCAATAGATTCAAGTTTCTTTTTTCTTTCATTTTGAATCGAACCAACCTCTCTTAACAGTCTTTCTTTAAGCGCTTCATGTAACCAAAAACCATCATTTAAATCAATTAATAATCCATGTGAAATTAGTTGTTCAGGAGGTTTACCATTAAAATTAGACATTTGTGCTAATTCGGACCAGGGAACCGGTCTTTTAGAATTAGCAAGAATTGCCAATAATTCATATTCGGCTTTTGGTAAAACATTCAGAATTTCTTCATCTAAAAATCTTAACCAATCTCCATGAACAGCTTGTCCATACATTTCTAAAAGTTCAACAGCTAATGGATGACCCCCTGTCACTGAATGAATTTCTTCGGCAGAAACAGGACCTTCTGAAAAATCATTTAACCACAAATTTAATTCATCAATTGTTAATCCGATTAATGACAATTCAGTTACAAGATTACGTGTATGAACATCTCTTCTGTCATAAAACTCTAGCCCCTTTCTTGAAATAAGTAGTAATCTCAAGTTTGTTTTTTGAGTTATTTGAAGTAAAGCACCAATTAATTTCATTGCAGATTTAGGTAAGTTATGAACATCATCTAATACAAACAATATTTCAGTTTTTTCAATATTAAGTAATTCAATAAGTCTACGTCTTAAAAGATCTATTTCTAATGATTGTTTTGGAGAAAGAGGTAATGTTTCAATAAGTCTAAACGGGTCATTATTTTCTCTTACTCCTAGTGCATGAAGTAAACTAGTAGCCACACCCAATTCAGTATCCCAAGGTTGACATGGATACCAAATACAATTGTGATTATTATTAGATAACCATTCAGCACAAAGAGTTGATTTACCTATTCCTGCAATACCAGTAACAACCATACAAGGTGATGAAGAGGTATACCAATTTTCTAAACTATTTGTTTCCTCCTTCCTTCCATGAATTTGCCTAATTTGAGGAGGTTTTGTTTGGTATGTTGAATATGCGCCGCTCATCATTATGGATTTATTATTAGAATTTATTTCCTTCTTATGTATTGGACCAAATCTGATATCTCCATAAGTTAAAACCCCCTCATGCAATGCATGCATTAATATCTGTAACAAAGACAATTCTGTTTCTAATTTAAATGATACATCAGACGCTAATACTTCCAATAATTCTCCTTTTTTATTTCGGATTAATATTTTTAAATTACCTAACTCTTTACATAATTGTTTAGCAAAAGTCTCACCTTTTTCAGTTAACTGCCATGTTTTTTGCCTTCTGGTATCTCCTTTTACAGAACGCATATGGACTTCAACAATTGAATTTGATACTAGGTCCCTCATGCTTCTACTCACATTTGGTGCATGAAGTGCGCATGCTTCTGCAATACCAGGCCTAGTAACAGAAGCAGTAACCAAAAATCTATCCTTCTGATGCCTTTCTTCATATAGATGAAGCATCAAACGATCTTCCACAGAAACACTAATTTTTGGTAATTTACTCATTATATTTCCTCTTTTCTTGCCCTTTCTCTTTTTGCTTTTTCTGCTAAAGAATCATCAAATTCTAAAAATTCTAATTTAGAAAATTCCTCAAATGACTGCTTTTTTATTGCAGGGTTATTTTCTAAAAGGAAATCTATTGTAATGAATGTAGGATTATTTCCATCAGACATAGAATATTGATGCCCAGGAAGCACAATCCAATCCTTTGGTAAATTTTTAAGTTGTATATGTAAATGCATTTGAGATTCCCACATTGAATACATATCTCCACCGTATAAATCAGTTCTTCCACATCTGCCAAGAAATAAACAGTCACCTGAAACAACAACTCCATGTCCAATGAATGTTATATGCCCAGGAGTATGCCCTGGCGTACAATGGATTTCAAAAATTAAATTTCCAATATTTAAATTTACAAAAGTATGCGGGGGATGTGTCCAATGATGAGTGTCTGGGCCTTTCCATCCCCTTTCATATTCTAATTTATGAACATAGATTTCAGTATTAGGATTAATTTTTAAAAATTCTTCAACTCCTTTTGTATGATCCCAATGGCTATGAGTTAATCCAATTGTAATTGAATTAAGATCTCTTTCTTTTACAATTTCTGACCAAAAATCACCAGAAAAAGGATCAATTAATAAAGCATTTTTTGTTGAATTACAAATTAATAAATGATTAAGGTTATCCCATCCTCCTAATTGTGCTTGAAGTACAGTTAACTCCGAAGATGGAGTTAATTCAATAATTTTTCCGTGGCTCATCACTCTCCCCCATTTACAGTTTTCAAACTTCGTTGTTTAGTAGTTTGTTAAAAATTTATTTCAAATCAAATAATCATTAGAATGCATTATTTTTCCGAAGGGTTGATGTTTAGTTCTTACTGGGAAAAAGTATGGAGTCTGGCGATTACCACCCGGAAATTAGTGAATCTAATTGGCAAAAGAAGTGGGAAGAAGCCGAAATTTTCGTGTCCGAAGTTGATAGCAACAAATCAAAATTTTATTGTTTGGAAATGTATCCATATCCATCAGGTAAGATGCATATGGGACATGTTAGAAATTATTCAATCGGAGATGCAGTGGCTAGATACAAAAGAGCACAGGGGTTTAATGTAATTTATCCAATGGGTTTTGATTCCTTTGGAATGCCGGCAGAAAATGCAGCAATAGCTGAAAATAAACATCCGAGGGAGATTACTGAAAGAAATATTTCTTCTATCACTAAACAAATTAAAAGAATGGGTTTTTCTTATGATTGGAAGCGTCAAGTAAAAAGTCATGATGAAAATTATTACAAGTGGAATCAATTGTTTTTTCTTAAATTTCTAGAAAATGGATTAGTATATCGTGATTTCGCTCCCGTGAATTGGTGTAATGATTGTTCTACAGTTTTAGCAAATGAGCAAGTTAAAAATGGACGTTGTTGGAGATGTAGTGAAGAAGTTAAACAAAAAGATATGAGTCAATGGTTTTTGAAAATTACAGATTATTCACAGGATTTGTTAGATGATTTGGAGATAATTGATTTTCCAGAAAAAGTGAAGTTATTGCAACAAGATTGGCTTGGTAGATCTGAAGGAGCATTAATTAAATTTCAAATAGAAAATACGGATTCATTTATTGAAGCATTCACTACTCGCCCAGACACAATATTTGGAGTTACTTTTGTTACACTCGCTCCAGAACATCCACTTTGTGAAGAATTAGTATTAGGTACTGAATATGAGAATGAGTGGAAAGAATTACGTGATGAAGCAATTAGAATGTCAGATTTTGATCGTGAAAAAGTTTTGAAAGATAAAAAGGGTGTTTTTTTGGGAAAATATGCCATTAATCCAATTAGTGGAGAAAAAGTGCCAATTTATGCTGGAAATTTTGTTCTTTATGGATATGGTACAGGAGCAGTAATGGCAGTACCAGCTCATGATCAACGTGATTTTGAATTTGCAAAAAGATACGGAATTGATATTAAACAGGTTCTGGTTAAAAACAAAGAAGAAAAAGAATCAGAAAATTTGACTGCAGCCTTTACAGGATTAGGTTGGATGATTAATTCTAGAGAGTCTGGATTTGACGGAACTTTTGGTGAAGACGCAAAAAATTTAGTAATTAAAAAATTAGAGATTCAAAAATCTGGAAAAGGAATGATACAATGGAAAATTAGGCCTTGGTTGATTAGTAGACAAAGATATTGGGGCACTCCTATTCCAATTATACATTGTGAATCGTGTGGAGTAGTTCCAGTTCCCGAAGAACAATTGCCTGTATTATTACCTGATGATGTAGAATTTACTGGTAAAGGAAATCCTCTTGAAACTTCTGTAACATTCATCAATGTAAAATGTCCTAAATGTGGAGAAGATGCTAGAAGAGAAACAGATACAATGGATACTTTTGTAGATTCTTCTTGGTATTTTTTAAGATTTTCAGATGCTAATAATTTTGAAAAAGCATTTGATAAAGAAATTGTAAATTATTGGATGAATGTAGATTTTTATTGTGGCGGAATTGAACATGCACAGATGCATTTGATTTATGCTAGGTTTTGGACTAAAGCATTACGTGACCTTGGAATGCACGATATTGATGAACCATTTCAAAGGTTATTATGTCAAGGGATGGTAAATAAGCCAGCACCATATTGTTCTCCATGCAATGTGACATTTAATGTTAAATTTTATGGATTAAATTGCCCAACCTGCGGAGTAAAACTTGGAGAAAGAAGTGCAAAGATGTCTAAAAGCCTAGGAAATACAGTATCTCCCGAAGTTATGGTTGAAAAGTATGGAGCAGATACGGTGAGATTATTCATTTTATTTGCAGCACAACCAGAAGCAGAAATGGAATGGAGCGATTTAGGAGTTCATTCCGCTTGGAAACAAATCAATCAATTGTATAAAATTCCAGAAACAATATTACAATGGAGCGAAGAAGCCAAACCAATTGATGATTGGCTTATTGCTTCTGCAAAACAACGATATTCTGAATGGGAAAATTCAATGGATGAAGTAAATTTACGTGCAGCAGTACAAATCACTCATTATGACATGATTACAGATTTAAATTGGTATCTTCGAAGAGGGGGCTCTAATATTGAAGTAGGACGTAAATTATTAGAAATATGGACCCCAATGTTACAAATTGCAACTCCACATTTATCAGAAGAATGGTGGCATATGCTTGGTAAAGAAACTCTCCTAGCTGCTCATGAAATAGAGAATATTAATTTTGAATTAAGTTCAAATGAATCTCTAATACTTTCAGAAGAAGAATACCTCAAAAGTTTTCTCGAACAAGCAAGAAATGTTCGTCAAATGGCAATTAAACATATGGAGCAAAAACCAAATGAAATAATTATACAAACCTCTGAAACATGGAAAAATAAAATGGCAAAAATCGGTCTGGAAGTTCAAATATCAGGCGAAAAAATCAATACTGCATTTTCCATAATTCAACAACAAGATTTTTGGAATGATGATAGAATTCGTGGTGAAGCAAGCCAATTATGGAAAAAGAAAATGCTTGGGCAATTATTCAAATGGAAAACAATTCAAAAACAAATGATCTTATCCGATTTAGATGAGAATAAAGTTTTACAAAATGCAGTGGAATTTATTTCCGATGAATTAGAACTACAAATCATTCATGTTTTAAGGGCGGGAGAAGGAGATGAAGAAATTAGTAAATCTAAATTTGCTTTCCCTCTTGAACCTGGGGTAATTTTCCGTTAATCTATTGATTTACTCATTTTTGAAACTTTTTTAATATAATGTGGTAAATACATTACAGTTACTAAAATTGCAATTAATATTAGAATTGTTTGAATTATGTTTTCCCCACCTGTGACAATTTCAGTACCTGTGAAACCCAAATATACATATCCTAAAGTACCCGGAATCATAAATAAAAAGCTAGACCAGATATATTCACTTAATTTTATTTTTGTTAATCCAAAAGAATAATTTAGTAAATTAAATGGAAATAATGGAACTAATCTTGTAAATGCTACAAATTTCCATCCCTCTTCTTCAACACTTTTTTTAATAAATTCTAATTTGCTTCCTTCAATCATTTTTTCAATTTTCCCATATGAGATATATCTTGCATTTAAAAATGCTAATGTTGCTCCGAGTGTTGCTCCAGAAATGGCATAAACAGTCCCAAAGAATGGCCCAAATAAGGCCCCAGCAAGAATTGTTAAGATTAAACCAGGTAAAAAAAGAACCGTTGCTATTGCATAAATAAATATGAAAATAAAAGGTGCATAAAATCCATAATTTTCTAATAAATTCTTAAGATTTTCATTGTTAAAATTTTCACGATTAATTATTGCAAATATTACTCCAATAAAGAGAAACAGAGTAAATATCATTTTTTTATAATTTAACTCCATAGGTAAATTCTCCAATTTAACAATATCTTACAAATCTATCTTTTTAGGATAAAAACAGAAACGAACATAGAGACTCCTAACAGAATCATAAAAATCACATTAAAATAAAATGATTTAGGGTATTCCTCTT
>MDSV01124222.1_pt1 | contig 14529 bp, 15 predicted proteins | sample 810851 | NCBI WGS metagenome assembly MDSV01 (sample SAMN05326640, study PRJNA326480) | marine metagenome | isolation source: seawater | place: Atlantic Ocean: North East | collected 2012 | reverse complement strand
TATTCTTATCGATTTTGGTAGTAATGAATTTGTACCTCTTATCCAATTCCATATCTGCCTATTGATCTCAGTATCAAAATGAATAACTTGACCTTTTGCGTGCACTCCGGAATCTGTTCGACCAGCACAAATGATTTTAATTCTTTGACTAGCAAACTTTGATAATGCTAATTCAATTGCATCTTGAACTGTATTTTTGCAAATTTGTGTTTGCCAACCATTCCATTCGGTACCGTCGTATTCAACTCCAAAAGCTAGGCGCATCATTGACTCTAATCATTAGTTATATAAAAAACTACGAAAGGTACTTTAAAATCCTTCTTAATGGCTCTGCCGCTCCCCACAGTAGTTGATCACCAATTGTAAAGGCTCCTAAATATTCAGGACCAAATGACAATTTTCTTAGTCTACCGACACCAATAGATAGAGTGCCTGCAACTGAGACTGGTGTTAAATTTTTAATTGTCTCCTCTTTGGAGTTTGGTACCAGTTGTACCCATTCATTGTAATTTGAAATTAAATCCTCAATATCACTAATTGGTATATCTCTTTTCAGTTTTATTACTAGTGATTGGCTGTGACATCTCATTGTACCAACTCGAACACAACTAAAGTCTACAGGTATGGAATTTTGTTTACTAAGGTAGTTATTTCCCAAAAGTTTATTAGTTTCTGCATGACCTTTCCATTCCTCTAAACTAATACCATTCCCCATATCAGAATCTATCCAAGGAATTAAATTACCAGCGAGTGGAACTCCAAAACATGACATTTCATCGCTTGAAAATTGATTTTGTTGACTTAAAACTTTTTTATCAATTTCCAAAATTGTTTTTGTTGGATTTTTTAAGTCCGATTCCACTGATTGATGAATCGATCCCATTTGTTTTAGCAACTCTTGTATGTGACTAGCACCTCCCCCAGAAGCTGCCTGGTATGTGTTTGATAAAAGCCAATCAACTAGTCCCTCTTTAAATAAAATACCTACTGCCATCAATAGACAACTTACAGTGCAGTTGCTACCGATAAAATTTTTAACCCCTTTGTTTAAGGCCTTTTCAATAATCTTTTGGTTGACAGGATCCAAAACCAAAACAGAGTCATCATTCATTCTTAGTGTTTTAGCTGCATCAATCCAAAATCCAGACCATCCTCTATCTCTTAACTTCGGGTAGATGGCAGTAGTGTAGCCAGATCCTTGACATGTTAAAACTACATCACATTCAGATAAGCTTTCAATATCAAAAGCATTATGTAAAATTTTATCTCCAACAAAACTTATTTTTTTTTTAAATATAGCTCCAGGTTCAGAGGTGGAAAAAAATCTTGACTCAAAGTTTTTGAAATCATTTTCTTGAGTCATCCTGTCTAACAGCACTGAGCCAACCATTCCTCTCCAACCAACAAATCCTACCTTCATATCAAACCAAAGCCTTTAAAACAGCATCACCCATTTTATTTGTACCAACTTTTATATTACCTAATCGGAAAATATCAGGGGTCGCTAAATTATTTTTTAAAACGTTTTTAATTGCATTATCTATTGCATCTGCCGGATCATTTAAATCAAAGGTGGTTCTCAGCATCATAGAAACAGATAAGATGGTTGCTAGTGGGTTTGCAACATTCTTACCGGCGATATCAGGTGCTGAACCATGTATTGGTTCATACAATCCCTTATTGTATTCATTAATTGAAGCAGAGGGTAACATGCCGATTGAGCCTGTTAACATTGAAGCCTGGTCCGAAAGAATATCACCAAAAATGTTTCCAGTTAAAATTACATCAAACTGTTTGGGATTTCTAGCCAATTGCATTGCTGCATTATCAACATACATGTGAGTTAATAAAACATCGGGGTAATTTTTTGATAACTCTGTAACAGTATCTCGCCATAATTGCATTGTTTCTAAGACATTTGCTTTGTCTACAGACACAAGCCTCTTTTTCCTCTTGAGAGCAATTTCAAAGGCAACTTTAGCTATTCTTTTTATCTCACTCTCGCTATAAACCATGGTGTTAATACCAATTTTTTCACCACTATGGTTTTTTTTGACTCCACGAGGCTCACCAAAATAAATATCTCCTGTTAATTCTCTAACTATAATAAGATCAAGATCAGATATGTATTCAGTCTTAAGGCTGGATGCATCAGCAAGTTGTGGAAACACAATTGCTGGCCTCAAATTTGCGAAAAGATTTAACTCTTTTCTTAGTCCCAAAATAGCAGCTTCTGGTCTTTGATTATGAGGTAAGTAATCATAACTGTAATCACCGACTGCACCAAACAAAATTGCATCCGAAGCAAGTGCAATTTTAATTGTCTCAGCAGGCAAAGGAGTTTTTTGATCCTTAATTGCGACACCACCGACCAAACCAAATTCAGTATTTAAATCGAAGTATCCCATTGAAGAGAGCCTTTCAAGAACCTTAACAGCTTCTTGAATTATTTCACTGCCTATTCCATCACCAGGTAAAACTGCTAAATTTAAATTTTTCATTTTAAGCTCTCTGATGGATCAATTTTCAACCAAGGTCTTGATTCAAGTCTTTTTTCTTCAAAATCTTTTATTAATTTTTTGTTACTGAGTGTGAGTCCGATTTCATCTAGACCCTCCAAAAGTCTATTTTTGTTACCAGAATCCATATCAAAACTCTTTACGAAACTTTTGTTATCAGACAAAGTTTGACGCTTAAGGTCAACAAATAACATTAATGGATTAGCGTTTAGAGACGCAACAAACAATTCATCTACAACTTTAGATGTTAAGACAATTGGAAGTATTCCGTTTTTCAAAGAATTATTAAAAAAGATATCAGCAAAAGAGGGAGCAATTAAAACTCTGAACCCGGCTTCATACAAAGCCCATGGGGCATGTTCTCTTGATGAACCACAACCAAAATTTTCTCTAGCTAAAAGAATTGATGATCCTTTATACCTTGAATCATTCAAAACAAAATCTGGATTTAATGCCCTATTTTCACAGTTCATTCCAGGAACACCAACATCCAAATATCTCCATGAATCAAAAAGGTGAGGACCAAAGCCAGTTCTTCGAATAGATTTTAGAAACTGTTTTGGTATGATTGCGTCCGTATCGACATTAGCGCGATCCATCGGGAGCACAATACCTTTATGACGTATAAGTGCTTCCATATTAAAAGTCTCTAATATCAACAAATTTTCCCGCTATGGCTGCAGCTGACGCCATAGCAGGTGAGACCAAGTGTGTTCTACCACCGTTACCTTGTCTACCTTCGAAGTTTCTGTTAGAAGTTGATGCACATCTCTCACCAGACTCTAATTTATCAGCATTCATGGCTAAGCACATTGAACAACCCGAGTCCCTCCACTCAAAACCAGCGGCTAAGAAAATTTTATCTAAACCTTCTATTTCAGCTTGAGCTTTAACTAAACCAGAACCAGGCACAACAAGCACTTGTTTTACACGTGTAGACTTTTTTCTGCCTTTAATTATTTTTGCAGCAGCTCTTAAATCTTCAATTCGAGAGTTTGTGCATGAACCAATAAAAACTCTGTCTAACTCAAGAGAAGTCAAAGGAACATTCGGCTCTAACCCCATGTAGTCAATGGCACGTTGAAAAGCTTCACGAGCTTGGGAATTAGATGTTTTTTCCGGGTCAGGAATCATAGCACCAACTGAAGTAACCATTTCGGGAGATGTGCCCCAAGTTACCTGTGGCTCAATAATTGAAGCATCAATTTTTACTGTTTTATCAAATAAAGCATCCTCATCTGATTTTAATTCGCTCCAATGAAGCATTGCTTCATCCCATAATTTACCAGTTGGAGCAAGAGGTTTGTTACGGATAAAATCTGCTGTTTTTTCATCGAAGGCAATCATACCAGATTTTGCCCCTGCTTCAATTGCCATGTTACAAAGAGTCATCCTGCCCTCCATGGACATGTTTCTAATTGTTTCTCCAGCAAATTCAATAGAGAAGCCTGTGCCGCCAGATATGCCAATTTTTCCAATTATAAAAAGTATTAAGTCTTTTGCGGATAAATCTGTACTGAGATTTCCATTGATTTCTATCAACATGTTTTTGTATTTCTTTACTCTTAAACATTGTGTAGCCAAAACATGTTCAACTTCAGAAGTTCCAATTCCAAATGCCAAACAGGCAAATGCTCCATGAGTGCTTGTATGTGAGTCTCCACAAACAACAGTCATTCCGGGAAGAGTAGCTCCCTGTTCAGGTCCAATTACGTGAACAATACCTTGTCTTTGATCAAACAAATTAAAATATTTAATTGAATGTTTTTCAACATTGGAGTTGAGCGTTTCAATTTGAAGTTTTGAAATAGGGTCTTCAATTTCAATGTCTCTTTTTAGAGTTGGAACATTATGGTCTACAACAGCAAGATTAGCAGCTTTTCTCCACAATGGTCTATTTTTAATTTCCAATCCCTCAAAGGCCTGAGGACTGGTTACTTCATGTATCAAATGTCTATCAATATACAAAAGACTAGTTTGGTCATTGTTGTCAATGATCAAATGCTCATCCCAAAGTTTATCGTATAGTGTTTTTTTCATACTTGTAAGTTCTCTTAATAACTTAAATTACAATTTTACAGCCTTCAAGGCAAAAAAACCTCCAATCAATGCCGCAGCTACTGCCATCATAAAACTAGATTCTGGAGAAAAATTTTCCCATACCCAACCAGCAGATATGCCACCAACTGAACCACCAATTCCATACGACATCATCGTGTACAGCGATTGCCCTCTTGATTGAGCATTAGAGGGAAACCACTCACTAACAATCGACATAGATGCACTGTGGTGAGCACCAAAAGTAAATGCATGTAGTAGCTGAGCAAGAAGTATAACAAGCAAATTGCCATTAGAAAACATAATCATTGAAAACCGAAGCGCAGCAACAAAAAAAGACAAAACCCAAATTTTTTTTACCTGAAACTTTTTAAAGATTGTAGATTGAAAGTAAAAAAAAAATATTTCTGACAAAACACCAAGTGTCCAAATGGCTCCAATTTCAACTCTTGAATACCCGTTATTTTCCAACCACAATGAAAATAAAGTATATAACGGTGCATGTGCGACAAGCATGAATAGAGAAGCAAATAAAAAAACTTTAACTCTCGGAGTGAAAAGTTTTTTTTCAAATCCTACAAAATTTTGATTATTTTTTTGTATGTTTTTTTTTGGCAAAAAAAATGAAAAAAAGACTAACAAGATTAAGCAAATAAATAAAGCCATTGGAATATACTGTATTCCATAAAAATCGAAAATCAATCCTCCTACTAAAACTGAGAAGATAAAACCTATTGAACCCCACAAACGCATCTTTCCATAAATACCCATGTTCCCTCTACTAGTCTGCATTGCAAGAGACTCAGTTATAGGAATGTGGCCACTCAAAAAAAAACTTATGATGCAAAAAACAAAAAAAAGCGATACTAACGTCCACTCAAAAAACAACAAAACTGAAATTAAAGATGCAAAAAGAGCAGATACTGCAATTAATTTTTTTGCAAAATTAGGGTCCTTTCCACTGTCAGCCAACCATCCCCAAAAAGGTGGCCCAAAAACTCTTGACCATTGCATTGGAGACATTAATACACCTATTTCCGCTGGGGAAAAACTTTTAAAATTCAACCACAGAGATAAATAAGGTGAAAATATTCCAATGTATGAAGAATAACTAAAAAAAAATGCTGATATGCCATGTTTTTTATTTATATTATTCACAACATTTAATATTTAAATAGAGCCAGGAATTTTTGGTGTAGAGCTTGAGGCATCAATATTTTGTGCTCTGTCTCGAAGTGCATGATCAATTAAAACGAGAGAAAGCATTGCTTCCAAAATTGGAACTGCTCTAATACCTACACATGGATCATGCCGACCATGAGTTTTGACAATATGAGGGAGGCCATCAACGTCTATGGAATCCTTTGCAGATCTAATACTCGATGTGGGTTTGATCGCTACTTTTACCAAGACTGGCTGACCAGTTGAAATACCACCTAATACCCCTCCAGCATTATTTGTTTTAAAACCACAGGGAGTTAACTCATCTCCATGATCAGTTCCTTTTTGATTTACCGATGAAAATCCGGACCCTATTTCAACACCCTTAACTGCGTTTACACTCATCATTGCATGAGCAATATTCGCATCAAGCCTATCAAAAACTGGTTCGCCTAAACCCAAAGGAACATTATCTGCCATTACTTTGAGTAGAGCTCCGCAGGAGTCTCCATCCTTTCTAACAGAATCTAGAAAATGCTTCAGATTGCCAATTTCAGATTCATTGGCAACAAAAAAAGGATTTTTGTCAACAAAATCCCAACTTTCAAATTTTATTTTCAATGATCCAATTTGTTCAACGCAACCACGAATCGACAAGCCAAATTTTTTGCGAAGCCATTTTTTTGCTATAGCACCAGCCGCAACTCGAACTGCTGTCTCTCTTGCCGAGGATCTCCCACCACCTCTCCAATCTCTGACTCCATATTTTTGTAACACCGCATAATCAGCATGACCTGGCCTAAAGGTTTTTTTTATTTCCTCATAGTCTTTACTTTTAGCGTCATTATTTCTAATCAATAACCCTATTGGAGAACCAGTTGTAACTCCTTGGAATACACCTGAAAGTATTTCTACCTTGTCTAATTCATTTCTTTGGGTAACATAACGGGAGGTACCAGGACGCCTTCTGTCAAGATCAGGTTGAATGTCACTTTCAGATAAATCTAAACCAGGAGGACATCCATCAACAATACATCCTATTGCTGCGCCGTGAGATTCACCAAAAGAAGTTACTACAAATAATTTTCCAAAAGAATTTCCACTCATAATTCACTCATGTTTCCAGTGCTTTCATAATACGTTGACATACTATTTTTTTTTGTAAAACACCTAAGACTTCTACAATAGAGGGTGTTTGACTTTTCCCGAGTAAAATCAACCTTAGTGGGATTGCAAACTGAGGCATTTTTAATTCAAACTTTATCAAAATACTTTTTAAATGTTTAGTAAGAGATTCTTCATCTCCCTGAATAGGAAAGTTATTAATAAATTCTGTAAGTGCATTAATTAATATTTCTTTATTTGTATAACTAAATTTTTTGTATTCTTTAATTTCAAAAATCTTAGACAGGGGAATAATTTGATCGATAGGCAAAAAAAACATTGCACAACCATCTGCTAAATCCTCAAGAGTTTGCATCCTGTCGTTTAATAGTTCACAGACCACAGCCAAAGATGGTCCACCTTGAAGCTTTACGTTCTTGGTTAAAAGCCTATTATTTATCTCCAAACAAAGTTTATCAGAAGAGGTATTTTTTAAATAATTTGAATTAACCCATTTAAGTTTTTCAAAGTCAAATCTTGAGGCAGATTTACTGCAACCAGAAAAAGAGAACCAATTTATAAATTCCTTAATAGAAAAAAGTTCAGAATCACCATGGCCCCATCCCAATCTAGCCAAATAATTTACTAAAGCTTCAGGTAAATATCCTTCCTCCTTATATTTGAGAATTGAAACTGCACCATGTCTTTTTGAAAGCTTTTCTCCATCTGGCCCATGAATCATTGGAAGATGAGCATAAACTGGAATTTCTGCTCCTAAAGCCTTAAAAATATTTATTTGTCTGGGTGTATTGTTTATGTGATCATCACCTCTTATGACATGAGTGATTTCCATATCTAAATCGTCTACTACAACACTAAAATTATATGTGGGAGAACCATCTCTCCTTGCAATTATTAAATCATCTAATTCTGAATTATTTATTGTTATTTTGCCCTTTACTTGATCATTCCAACTAATTACCCCTCTATCCGGATTTTTAAAACGAACGACTGGTGTAATATTTTTCGGAATAGTCATTTTTCTCTGAGTAATGTTTTCAGGACGCCAAAGACCGGTATATCTTGGTTTTTCTCCTCGCTTTTTTTGTAACTCTCTCATTTGATCAAGTTCTTCATTTGAAGAATAACAAAAATAAGCCAATCCCTTATCCAACAAACTTTGAATAACATTTTTATACCTATTTATTCGCTTTGACTGATAAAAAGGACCTTTATCAAAATTTAACCCCAACCAAATTAATCCATCAATGATTGCCTCAACAGCATCCTTTGAAGATCTTGATTTATCTGTATCCTCAATTCTTAAAATAAACTCGCCATTCATTTTTTTTGCATATGCCCAAGAAAATAGCGCAGTTCTTACCCCACCTAAATGTAAATATCCTGTTGGACTGGGTGCAAATCTTGTACGAATGGTCATCAATTAATCAATCATTTAAAGAATTAGAAAACAGTTTCATTTACTCTATACGTAATGCATCGACGGGTTGCATTTTTGAGGCTTTTTTTGCTGGATACCAACCAAAAAACATTCCAATTCCAGAAGAGATAAAAAACGAAATTATGATCGAAACTACTGTAACCTCAACAGTAATGCCAACAAAATACGAAATAAAATAAGATGAACCTATACCCAGAATAACCCCTGTGAACCCACCTACTGCACAAATTATCACAGCCTCTATCAAAAACTGAAGAAGAATATCACTTTGTTTTGCCCCAATAGCCAGTCTAATACCAATTTCTCTAGTCCTCTCAGTAACACTCACCAACATAATATTCATAATACCAATTCCACCAACCAGCAACGAAACTCCAGCTATTGAAGCCAATAATACTGTCAATGCTCTAGTTGCTGTTGCTGCAGTTGAAGCAATATCAGTCAAGTTTGAAACACTAAAATCATTTGCCTCATCATCTCTTAACCTATGACTTTTACGAAGTAAAGACGTAATAAGATACTCAGCATACTCTTGATCAGCACCTTTAAAAACTTTTACTATAAGATAAGAAACTGATGATGGAAATCTACTTCTAATTATAAGTTGTCTTGCTGTTGAAATAGGTACAAATATAGAATTGTCTTGATCCCTACCAGTTATTGATGATCCTTTTTTTTCCAAAACTCCAATAACACGAAAAGGTATATTTTTAATTCTAATTATTTTTCCTAATGCATTTAAATCACCAAATAGTTCTTCTGCTACTGTTGTTCCAATTAATGCGACCCTATTTCGACTCCGAATATCTTGATCAGATAGATAATCCCCAAAAACCAAGTTCCAATCCCTTACTAAATGATAACTGGGTGTTACGCCATTAATTCTGGAACTTGAATTAACATCTCTATGTTGAATTTGTAAAGTTTTACTAATTACAGGAGCCACTCCATAAACTTCTGGAATTTCAGCAATTGCCTCGGCATCCTGAATCGTAAGGGTAACTGAGCTAGTTCCAGGTTTTTTTACCCTGCCCGAATTTTGCAAACCAGGAAATACTACTAACAAGTCACTTCCTATCGAATTGATACTTTCATTAACTTCTGACTGAACACCCTTGCCAACAGCTAGCATTATGATTACAGCCATGACACCGATTACAACCCCTAAAATTGTTAACAAGGTGCGAAGTGAATTGTGTTTGAGAGAACTACATGCTTCTACAAAACAAGAATAAAATTTCATATAGTTTTCGTAATATTTTCGTCAGTTAGAATTCGACCATCTTTCATCTTTATAATTCTACTTCCAAATTCTGCGATATCTGGCTCATGTGTAACCAAAATAATTGTGATGCCACTCTTTGCATTTAAATCGCGAAACATCCCCATAATTTCGCCTGCTGTCTTGGAATCCAAATTTCCTGTTGGTTCATCTGCCAATATCAGTTTTGGTTTGGCTATAAGAGCTCTTGCTATTGCAACTCTTTGTTGTTGTCCTCCTGAAATTTGATTAGGTAACCTACTTTCCAAACCAGCCAAACCAGTGGATTTTATTAAAACTTGTGCGCGCTCTCTTGCTACAAATCTTTCAACTCCCTGATAAATCAATGGAAGTGCAACGTTATCTAAAATGCTTATTCTTTTTAAAAGATTAAAACCTTGAAAAACAAAACCAAACTCATTATTTCTCAACCGAGCTTTATCATTATGCTCTAGATTAGTTAGATTCATTCCATCAAAAAAAATTTCTCCTTTGTTCGGTTGATCTAACAGACCAATTAAATTTAAAAGTGTTGACTTTCCGGAACCAGAGGGCCCCATTAGAGACAAAAAGTCTCCAGAGTTTATCTCTAAGTTCAAACCTTTTATGACTTCTACTTCAGAGAAAGTATTTTGAGAATAGCTTTTAAATAAATTTTCTATTTGAATAAAAGGTTTCATTCTAATGTGTTTATTTTAATTTGAAACGAAAACCAGAACCCGAATCTTTGGAGTTAAAACTTTGCTTTTTCCTAACAATTACTTCCTCAGATTCCTTTAAACCATCTAAAACCTCGATAAACTTTCCGTCAGAAAGTCCTGTGGATATTCTTAATTTTTTAATTTTTCCATCTTTTGTAATTTTGAAAATTGAGTCATCAAAACTTGTTGTAACCCCTTGATCATTGTTAATACCTTCAAGGCTATCAATGTAATTTAATGATTCTGGTGGACTAAACCTAAGAGACGCGATGGGTATTAGCAGAGCGTTTTCTCTTTTCATAACTGTTATCAAGGCTTGAGCTGTCATTCCAGGCAACAAAAACCCTTCAGAATTTTCAACATTAACTATAACTTTGTAACTTACAACATTTTGTTCAACTTCAGGTTCAAGCCTAACAAGATTTACCGAGCCGCTAAAAAATTTTCCAGGGTATGCATCTACTTGAAATTCAACTGATTGACCTGATTTTATTTTACCAATATCAGCTTCAGAAACTAGAGCCTCTATTTGCATTTCATTTAAGTTTCTAGCAATTTTAAACAGTGTAGGTGTTTGAAAACTGGCTGCTACAGTTTGTCCAACATCTATTGCTCTTTCTATAATAACTCCATCTATTGGTGAAATTATTTGGCTATAAAGTAAATTTCTGGATTCACGTTCCAATTGGGCTTTGGCTTGAATAACTCTAGCTCTGGCCTCTTCAAAATCTTTTTCTGATATCTCAATGGAACCCTGAGAAATAAAACCTTTTTTCTCAAGTTGTTTTTGTCTGAAAAACTTTGACTTGCTTGCTTTTAAAACAGCTTGTGCGGCAGATAAATTTGCTTTTGACTGAGAGATTTTTGCTTGAAGTAGTGCAGGATCTATTTTTGCAAGTAACTGATTTTTATTGACTTTATCATTGTAGTCAACATAAACATTCTGGATAATGCCCGAAATTTGGGTGCCAACATTGACCGTAAAAACAGGATTAATAGTGCCATTAGCTGTTATTTTCTCTTCAATAGTACCTGATGTGACCAACCCAGTTTTCCACTGATATTTCTTTTCAAAAAATGATTGCCTAAATACTAAAACAACAAAAATCAGAGTTATCAAAAAAATTAGTAAAAATTTACCTTTAGTAATTCTCAATTGTCTTCCCCAAAACAGATAATAATATTGGATCAAAAATAATTCACAAAATTCAATCTTTTAAAATAATCATACAAATTATCAGGATTTCAAAAATCATAGTTTAAAAATTAAATTTAGTAGGCATAATACAGTAATGGATCTAGATATAGATGAAGTTAGAGCATTTATACAATCCCAATCTAAAGAAACTAACATTTACATTGGAGCGGATTCCTATAGGTTTGCTGATGGTAATCAATGGTTTGCTGACTATACCATGGTAGTTGTAGTCCACATTGATGGTAAACATGGATGTAAAATATTTGGAGAGACTATTAGAGAAAAGGACTTCGACAGAAGGGGTGACAAACCCCAACTGAGACTTATGAATGAAGTGTACAAAGTTGCTGATTTGTACCTAAAGTTAGTTGATGTTTTACAAGGCAAAAATGTTGAAATACATTTAGATCTAAACCCCGACCCGCACTATGTTTCTTATGTTGTCGTCCAGCAAGCAGTCGGCTACATTAGAGGAGTATGCAACGTTTCACCAAGAGTCAAACCTCATGCTTTCGCCGCCAGTTGTGCTGCTGATCGCTACAGAGGAATTGTACCCAATTTAAGCCTTGCTTAATCTTTATGACAATGTGGCGGTTTGATTTAGGTTTTATTTTTTTAAAGGTAAAAATTATGAGCAGACTAGTAAAATGCGTAAAACTGAATAAGGAAGCTGACGGTATGGATTTTCCACCAATACCTGGCGAATTAGGTAAAAAAATTTGGGAAAATGTTTCAAAAGAAGCTTGGAACCAATGGATTCAACATCAAACCATGTTAGTTAACGAATATCGACTTAATTTGTCAGATATAAAAGCAAGAAAATATCTAATGGATCAAATGACAGCGTACTTTTTTGGGAGTGGCAAAGCTGACGTAGCTAGTGGATATGTGCCTCCGTCACAAAATTAAAAAACTTTTTCAATTAATATGTCTTAAATCACTACCATGAACAATGAATATAATGCACTCCGACATGTTTTTTGCGTGATCTCCAATCCTCTCTAAGGCCTTAGCAAAGAAAATTAGATCTATACATTTACTTACCCTTGACTGATCTTCTAACATGTAGGAAATTAATTCATTGAGAGTAGATCTGAAACTGTCATCAATGGCTTTGTCATCCCTTATTACTCTTTTAAGTTCTGAATCGTCATCCCGAGCATATGCATCCAAGACTCGTTTTATCATGGAGATTACATCACTTACAGTCCCAGAAAAATCTAATTTTGGAATTTCTTTATGAATATTTTTATGAAAATATTGTCCCATACGTGCCATTTTTTCTGCTTCATCTCCAATACGTTCCAGGTCTCTTATCATTCTTTGAGAAGAAACAATAAAACGCAAATCTGTAGCAGTGGGTTGCCTTAAAGCCAAAGTGCTATTACATAAAGAATCTATTTCAACTTCTGCTATATTTACTTTTTTTTCTAATTCAAAAACATTTGCAAAACTTTCCTCATTTGCAGTTATTAAACCATCTAAAGACCCTTTTATCATCTCAATAACAGTGCCTCCCATTAATAGCAATTGAGATCTTATTTGTTCTAATTCGTTTTCAAACTGAATGTCTGTATGTTTTTCCATATTTTTATTTTAATTAATTTTTAAAAAATATATAACCAGTTAATTTAAAAAAGGAGAAAAAATTATTTAAAAATTTTTAGCCCCGAAGGTGTACCTACTAATAATGTGTCTGCTTTTCTATTTGCAAAAATCCCGTTGGTGATTATTCCTGGAATAGAGTTAAGTTTTGCCTCCATAACCTTAGGTTCATCAAAAGATAAATTATGAATATCAATGATGTTATGTCCGTGATCTGAAACAAAATTTTTCCTTATCACGGGCAATCCCCCCAATTCATTCTCTATGGTCCAACATACTGGCTTTATAGCTTCTTTAATAACTTCAATTGGAACAGGAAATTTTCCTATCTTCTTAACATGTTTACTTTCGTCAGCTATACAAATAAAAGTTTTAGATGTTTCGGCCACAATTTTTTCCAAAGTTAAGGCACCCCCACCTCCCTTTATCATACATAGGGAAGAATCAATTTCATCAGCACCATCAACATAAAAAGGTAAAGGTTTTTTAATTTCAGAGAGGTTAAGAACATCAAACCCGTGTAACTCTAATTTTCTAGCTGATCTCTGTGAAGTTGTAAATATTTTAGAGAAAGTTAACCCACTTTGTCCTAAAATTTCGATAAAAATATCAACTGTTGACCCTGTTCCAACTCCAAGTTCAATATAAGGTTCTAAAAATTGCAAAACACCCTGAGCAGCTGTTAATTTGAGTTGATCTTTCATAGTATTAAGATAACATTAAAAAAAAAACAAACATTTAAAAATCATGCCTGACATAAATTACAACTGCGTTAAATGTCCTGGATATTGTTGTAGTTATCCACGAATCATTGTTTCAAAAAAAGACCTTAAACGACTGGCAAAATACTTTAAAGTAAGTCTTGAGACTGCCAAGAGTCGATTTACCCGAAGTTATAAATACAAAAGTACAGAAAAAAAAGTAAACGAAACGATACTGCGACATAAGAAAGATATTATTTACAAAAGCACCTGTCAGTTTTTAGACCAAAACAGCAGAAAATGCACAATCTACGAGGCCAGACCCGAGGTTTGCAGGGAGTATCCAGAAAGTAAAAATTGTGGCTACTACGAATTTCTTAAATTTGAGAGAAAACAACAGGGAGACAAAAGTTTCATTCCTACCTGTTAAACACCTTTTGGGGTGGCCGATGGGGCTCGAACCCACGACAACCAGAATCACAATCTGGGGCTCTACCAACTGAGCTACGGCCACCACTAACTAAACACACTATCATCAAAAACAAAAAAATCAACAAACTACAAAATAAAATTTGAAGAATGGCCTGCCGGGAGGGATTCGAACCCCCGACCCACAGCTTAGAAGGCTGTTGCTCTATCCAGCTGAGCTACCGGCAGACGAAGTTTAAATTATTAGTTGGTCGGGGCGAGATGATTCGAACATCCGACCCTCTGCTCCCAAAGCAGATGCGCTACCAGGCTGCGCTACGCCCCGATTTA
>MDSV01243862.1_pt1 | contig 14530 bp, 6 predicted proteins | sample 810851 | NCBI WGS metagenome assembly MDSV01 (sample SAMN05326640, study PRJNA326480) | marine metagenome | isolation source: seawater | place: Atlantic Ocean: North East | collected 2012 | reverse complement strand
GGTGGGCCCGACCAGCCCGAAAGCCCACCCGCTACGCGCCAATCAACTCCCCCTCTCTCCGGTCGATCGCACACCGCGAAACTCCTCACGACGACTTCTCCAAACAACCACTCCTACCCTATAAACACTCTCAACTCGGTCCCGGCATGGCATGGAGCGACCTCGATGGCGATGGTGACGCCGACTGCTACCTCTCTGGAGGAGCAGGCTATCCAGGAGTCCTCTCCATCAATGACGGCAACGGCCTGCTGCGCAATACCAAGAATCCGGAGTTCACTCGTCACGCGGAAAGAGAGGACCTTGGCGCGATCTTTTTTGATGCCAACTCAGACGGCACGAACGACCTCTACGTGGTAAGTGGCGGAGTGGAATGTCCGGCAGGCTCTCCCCAATTGCGGGACAGACTCTACTTGAATGACGGCAAAGGCCAATTCACCCATGCTCTCAACGCGCTCCCCGATTTACGGGACAGCGGCGGCTGCGTCGTCGGGGCCGACTACGACCGCGATGGAGACATTGATCTCTTCATCGGAGGCAGGGTCGTTCCCGGAGCCTATCCCGCAACCCCTCAGAGCCGCCTCCTTCGCAACGACTCAAAGGGGTCGATGCCAAAATTCTCTGATCAGACCGCGTCGGTTGATGGCCTCGGCCAGGCAGGCCTGGTATCCAGCGCTCTCTGGTCAGACGCCAACGGTGATGGGTGGGTCGACTTGCTGGTTTGCTGCGAATGGGGGCCCGTGAAGATCTTTCTCAACAGAAAAGGAAAACTGGTCGAATCTACCGCAGGATCTGGACTCACCACATATCTTGGGTGGTGGAAGGGAATCGCAGCAAGCGACCTCGATGGAGATGGCGACCTTGATTACGTGGTCAGCAACCAAGGCACCAATACTCCATATAAGGCCTCTAAAGAGAAACCAGAACTGCTCTTTTATGGCGACTTTGACGGGAGCGGGAAGAAGCGAATCGTTGAGGCTAAGTTCGAGGGCAAAACCTGCTATCCACGGAGAGGGTTCAGTTGCTCCAGCGGAGCGATGCCTGCCTTGCGTAATCGACTCAAAACTTTCGAAAACTTCGCCCGCTCCACTCTGGGCGATCTTTACGGAGACGTCCTGTCAGGATCCTTGCGCCTCGAGGCCAATACCTTGGAGTCCTGCATACTCCTCAATAACGGAAACGCCCGCTTCAGCGTTACAAAGCTACCCCGAGCCGCTCAGTTCTCTCCCTCGCAGGGCGTTCTCCTAAGTGATCTTGACGGCGATGGCCTCACCGATTGTGTTCTCGCCCAGAACTTCTTCGGCGCTCAACCAGAGATCGGCCTGCTGGACTCCGGTTTGAGCGTTTTCCTGCACGGGAGAGGGTCGGGCAGGTTTCTGGCTGCCGGACCGGACAAGAGCGGCATCAGAGTCGCAGGTGCGGCCACTGCCCTTACGACGGCAGATCTCAATCTTGATGGCCGTCCAGAACTCGCATTTGCCGTCAACAACTCTCCCGTAATGTTCTTCTCGGAACTCCCTGTCAGCAACCAAAGCCACAAGCTTTTTGAGGTCCGCCTCAGAGGGAAACCCGGAAACCTTTTCTCTGTCGGGGCCCGCATCACCTTATCCTCCCTAACGACCTCTCAATCTCAGACCTCGGAGATCACCGCAGGGTCTGGCTACCTCGGCCAGTCAGAGGCAGCCCGCTGGTTTGGGCTCGGACCAGCGGCCCCCGAAACCCCGATATCGGTGACCGTCCGCTGGCCCGACGGAAGCTCCACCACCACCAGAACTGTTGCCCGCGATCGAAAAGTCCTTATTCAGCAACCCTGACTATCTTCAATCACACTCGACATCAGAAGCATGAATACTGTAAGCCTTCTCTTTTCGTAAAGCCCCCTATAGCCCCGTGCGATCATTCCTCCATTCCTCAAAAACCGTGATTCTGCGCTGTTTGGCACTTCTTGCCACAGGTGCGCTCCATGCTGCGCCAGTGATCAACGAAATTCACTATAACAACGACCTTAATTATATCGCTACCGAGTTCATCGAGCTCCACAACCCGGGCCCAGAGGCAGTAGCCCTAAGCGGCTGGAAACTCGCCGGAGGCATCGATTTCACCTTCCCCGAGAATTCTCTCCTGGAGGCCGGGGCCTACGTTGTGGTGGCAGAAAACCCCGCAATTCTCCGCTCAGAGTTCTCAAGCCCCACAGGTGACCTCAGAGTTGTTGGACCTTATGCCGGAGGCTTAAGCGGAGAAGGCGAAACCATTGAGCTCATCGACAATTCTGGCGAGCGTATCGATCGGGTAAGCTTCGATATCGACTTCCCCTGGCCGATCGCCGCAGATGGCGCCGGCAGCTCGATGGAGCTGATCCATCCAGATCTCGATAACGACCTTGGAAGCTCGTGGAGAAGCTCGAGCAACAATGGAGCCCTCGGCCCTCCCACACCCTCAGCCGCCAACAGCGTCTATAACACGGTTGCCCCACCCAATATTCGTCAGGTTCGCCATGATCCCCAGCAACCTGCGAGCGCGGAGGATCTGATTGTTACTGCCAAGGTCACAGATCCCGACGGCGTCGGCGCGGTAACACTCGCCTACACTCTCATCCTCCCCGGCCGCTACATACCTGCCTTCCTCGCCAAACCCTATTCTGAACTCCTGAGCAATCCGACAGCTCCTCGCCAACCCAATCCCGCCTACCTCCGGAACTGGCTGAGCATCGCCATGCACGACGACGGACTAGGAGCCGATACCGTCGCAGGCGACAGCATCTATACCGCCACCATCCCAGCCAATTCCTATCAGAACCGCACCCTGATCCGCTACCGGATCACCGTGAGAGATAGTGAAGGAACCTCTGCCACCGCCCCATTCCCTGACGATGAATCGCTGAACTTCTCGTGCTTTGTCTACGACGGACTACCAGACTACGAGACCACCACCCGGACCTACTCAGCTGACACGGTTCTCAACACCCTCCCAGCCTATCACCTTCTCACTTCCGAGGAGGATTACAACCAATGCGTGGCCTACGACGGAAATCAGATTCCACGCAACAGCTATGACGCCCGCAGCGCCTTTAACTGGAGTGCGACTTTCGTCTACGATGGCATCGCATATGACAACATTGGGTATCGCCTGCGACAGAGAAACGCGCGGTATTCCAATCGAGGAAAACGCAGTTTCCGATTTCGTTTCAATCGTGGGAACTACGTCCAGCTTCATGACATCTGGGGAAACCCCTACCCTACCAAGTGGCGCACGCTCAACTCTCACAAGATGCATGCTCGGGGAGGCACTAATTTTGGACTCTACGAGGCCGCCAATTCTATCCTCTGGAATACCACAGGAACCGCGGCACCCTTCACCCACTGGTTCCATTTCCGTGTCATCAAGAGCACCGAGGAAGCCCCAGACCAGTATCGTGGAGATTTCTACGGATTTCTTCTCGCTACTGAAGACTATGACCGGAGGTTTCTTGAGGCGCACGATCTAGAGAAGGGAAATCTCTACAAACTTAAGTCTGGGTTAACTGAGGGATCAGACGTCATACGATACCACGCTCCCCGGGGCGCCCAAGGTGGAGCAGACTACGAAAACATCATCTTCAATCTGCGCCCCAACCGAAATGACTCTTGGCTTCGGCAGCACGTGGATTGGGATTCATGGTATCACTACCATGCTATCGTAGATGCTGTAAGACACTACGATGTTCAGCCCAATACTGCCGAACATCTCAAAAACCGGGCTTATTACTTCAAGCCGAACCGGTCCCGATTTGGACTTCTGCAAGTCCTGCCGTGGGACTCCGACACCAGCTGGGGGCCAAACTGGAATGGCGGCGAAGATTTTTGCAAATATGCGATGGGGTCGAGGGCCGAGTTCAACATGGAATATCGTAATGTAGTTCGCGAAATCCGGGACCTGCTCTGGCAACCAAGTCAAATCAATGGCCTGATCGACATGCTTCAGGATCGGGTGATCAGCTTTCAGCAGGCTGACCGCCTTCGCTGGACCAATGCCCCTGCCTCCGCAGGCTCACAGACCGATGGCGATATTCGACTGCGCACCCGTGACATGAAAATGTTCGCCTTTACAGGAGGAAGCTGGACCGGAGGAGATAGTGGAACAATGGCTCCTTCCTCTCGTGACAGCGGCACATCCGGGCGAGAGGGCCGGGACGCCTATCTTGACGAACTGAGTGCTGACTCTGCCATTCCCGATACCCCTGTCATCACGGACCTGAGCGATCCAGGACACCCTGCCAATGGCCTCCGTTTTTCCTCATCCGCTTTCTCGGATAACTCGGGAGGTTTTGGCGCAATGGAATATCGAATCGCGCATCATGCCCCCTACACCAGGGGAGACAATGCCCCATTTCCATTCGAATGGACCGCAACCTGGGAAACAGGGGAGCTCTCAGAATTTACTCCCGAGATTCGACCGCCTGCCTCTGCCGTAAAGGGTGGCCAGACCTATCGGGCCCGCGTTCGACATAAAGATACCTCCGGCCGCTGGAGCCACTGGTCTGACCCACTGGAATTCCAAGCCTCTAATCCTGCTGCCAGCGCATATCAGGAGAATCTGGTCATTAGTGAGATCATGTATAATCCAGCGGGCCCCGATGACACAGAGTATCTCGAGCTGCACAATATCGGACCAGATCCTCTCGACATGACAGATGTGAGATTCACCAAAGGAATCGATTACGATTTCGAAGACGGCACGGTCCTCGCCTCAGGTGCATACCTCCTTGTCGTCCGGAACCGCCTGGCCTTCGAAGAGCGCTACGGATCGAACCTTCCGGTCGCTGGAGAATACCTGAATGAAGAAGAAAGCCGGCTCGAGAATGATGGAGAACGGATCAAGATCGCCCTTGGAACTTTTCCCATTCACGACTTCGTCTATGACGACACTCTACCCTGGCCCGAGGAAGCGGATGCTGGTGGATTTTCCATGGAACTCATGCGCACCAGCGACAATTCGGCTAACGACCCTCTCGACCCCCTAGGCCACGGAATCCCAACAAACTGGCGTCTCGGGGGCTCTCCCGGGAGGACCGGAAGCCAAACCTTTGAAGGAGCCGACCCTCTGGACGATAGCGATCAGGATGGTCTTCCTGCGTTTCTCGAACACGCGTTGGGCAGCGATAACCTGAACCCTCTGAGCGGACCAGAATTACTCTCCGCTGGGAGTCAGGACGGCACCCTGACATTTACGTTCCAGCGGAAGCTTGCTGCTGACGATGTTCTCTTCACTGTGGAGGTCTCGAGAGATCTCATCCTCTGGACGAACGAAACCGCCCTCGTCTCTGAGACCGCGGGTAGCGACGGAACCTCCATCGTCACCTACACCCCAACCTTCGAAGCAGGCAATGACTCAAGGTTATTCATGCGTCTCCGGGCGACCCTCGTCGATCCACTACCCTGACATCAGGGAAGATGTTCATCTCCGAAGGATCACGGCATGTGAAACCATGCATCCTCCGGCACCACCTGCAAAGAAAAGCCTGGCCCCTCCCAAGAGATCACCAACTCTTCATCTCCACCCTGTTCAAAGAACGAAATGGTTACCGGATGAAGCCCTGCTGGCAACCGAACGAGCCCACTCTTTCTCTGGACCGCATGCAGGCCATCATTGTTCACCACGACTTCATCTCCGATAGAGAGTCGACTGCCATCATCTGACGAGGTGTAAAAGGTATACAGGCCCTCTTCAGGGATCTTGACGAAGCCCTCGAACTGGATCCCATAGTTTTCCCTGTTCTCTGTGCTATAAGCCTCCTCGGTAGGCATCTTGACCACGCCATTCACGACTGGATTCAGCTCATCAAAGTCAGGCAAGGCGTCCCAGCTACCCTCGAAGCCCTCAAATTTCAATCCACTCTCCATTCCCTCTTCGGCTACCGGCTCGAGCAACTCCAATTCCGCGAGCTCTACCTCGATATTCTTGTGCTCCCCATTACGCTGGATCTTCAGATCCAGCCGCTCTCCAGATGCTTTCCCAACGAGTGCCAGATGAAAATCCACTCCATGGCCTACCTCCCGACCGTCCACTGCCTCAATCCAGTCTCCGGTTTCAACTCCAGCTTTCTCAGCTGGTGAACCCTCGCTGACACCCCCTACGACCACAGAGGATTTTAGCATTTCAACCTGTAAACCCAGCCTGAACCCATAGCGAAGTTCAGCCGACAAAAGAGTAGGAAATACCTCCCGAACTCGGTCAGCAGTTATCGCAAAGTTAATATTTTCCCCATCGAGCTTCTTTGAGGTGATGACCCCAATCTGTTCTCCAAGGGCATTTATGAGCGGCCCTCCCGAGTTTCCACCACTTACTGCCGCACTGGTCTGCACCATTCCAGGAAGAAATGTCCCCGCTACTGCCGTCGATCGATTGAGCCCGCTCACGATCCCCTCCGAGACAGAGTGAACCAGCCCCCCGGGATTCCCGATGACGACCACCGGCTCCCCCAGCATGAGATCATGACTCCGCCCGAGCTTCAGGAACGGTAGACTTTTTCCCGCATCCACCTTAACAAGAGCCAGATCCTCTGAGCTCATGGTAGCGATAATCCGGAACAGCATTGGAGGCTGTCCTGGGAGAAACGCCTGACCCTCATGCATACGGAAAAGCACATGATTGTTCGTGAGCAGATATCCCTCCTCATGAATGAGCGAGGCGCTTCCTACTCCCATCGTAAAAACACCCGCGGAATTCTGTGCCTGAACGGTTTGCAGAGAAGCCACTGCTGGTAAACAGCGCTCAACCAACTGCACCAACGGAGTGTAGCGAGCCTGTGATTTTTCCACGTCATCCCCATCCTTCTGATCCTGATCTGCCCAGGCGATGGATCCTCCGGCAGCAACTAAGAGGCAGACAAACAGGAACGTTTTCAGGCTCATCATTCCTAAAATGAGGGGCCTCCGCAAAATATCCAGTAAGAACACGATTTGGAAGTGTGACTTAAACCAGCTGCTTCACCCTCTTGACACTGAACCCGTAAGAGGAACAATGGAGACATCAGTCAGATTGAACAACACCTCTACGTCATCATGTGGCCGAATTACGCCCTGGTGGCCTCTAACCTTCCTCCGGAAGAATTCGGCAAGCACTATACCGTGGGGAGCTCACGCTATTACCACGGGCAGGTGATTTTCGCCCAGATTGCCGACGACTACCGGAACGATTACTTCCAGATTGACGAATTGATGAAGGACGTCGTCCCGAATCAGGCGGGCAGACCAAAACGGACCAAGTTCATATCTTGTTACCGCGTTCTGGAGCATATCGACTTGTCCGCCTTTCTCGACCTCTACATCACATCGGTCTCCGGGCAGGTCCTCCGCCTCCAGCAGGCGCCATATGAGCGAGTTCATGAGCCTGGTTTCATCCGGACCTATCAGGAGATCTGCCCCTTCAGTGCTATCGTAATGAGCCATATGGCTCCTCCGGAATTTGGAGAATACATCACCGATCTCTCCCTCCCAAAAAGCGCTCCTGAGGTCATGTTTACCCAGATCGACTTCGTTATTGAGGATTTCCTGAAACAACTCGAAGCCAACCCTTTTCACACTTCCCCGATCCCCAACGTCCATCCCCACAAGTTAAAGGAGCAGATCCAAGAGCTTCAGGGCAAGCCGGAGAAGTCCACCAAGGCCATCAGCCTGGACTCCGTATTGGGACGAATTTCTTTCCTCCAACTCCGCACCGGGTTCTGGATAGCGGCGCAGGAGAGAGAAATTTTTTACCCTGTCCCCGATAGAGCCACTCTTGAGAGTGAGCACCCGGAATTCTTCCGTTCAATCGTGGGGTAAAGGCGAGAACCGCGCTCAATGCCCTGCTGCCCGGGCACCCTTCGGCTGCCCGATTTCGCTGAGCATGTCGCCGAACCATGGAAGGTCGATATCAAAGGGCTTCCCACCCTTGATCCGGGGGAAGGCGATACAGCTCATCTCGCCACCGGCATCTTCATCCATCCCAGCGACCCCGCTTTGCCCATTCAAGGCATACCCTGCACCCGCAAACGCACTTTTCTTGATCAACTCAAGATCGCGCTCATTGGGCGCTGCAGACCGTCCAAAGTATCCGCTTTTCTGAACAAGGACCTTGTCAGCGTTGAGCCTCTCCTTGAGCTTTGAGGCGAACCACTTGCCCGGATTCAGTTCATCCAGACGCGCGTGACCAAAAGCATCACGCCTCACCTCTTCACCTGCAGCTTCCTTCTCGCGAATAATAGCATCCATCCCTGCTCCTTCACTGAGAAACAGGTTCACACAGTCATGCTTGTCCATGACCCCATTGAGGCGCTCGATCTCTGTATCGAGGTCTAGATCCACTTCCGGAACCCATACGGCATGGACATCCCAGCATTCCCGGGCCAGCCGCATCCCTGGCAGGAAATTCCACCCGTCCAATCGCTTGCGGTAGGCTTCTGCCGTTGCGCCGGTAAGCCATCCACAGTGGCGGCCCATGACTTCATGAATGATCAAGTGCCTCGTACTGGTCGTGTTCTCGTTCGCAATATTCTCAAAGAAGATTGCACCCTGGTCCGCCGCAGTCCAGGCGCCCAGCGTTTGCTCGATCGGAAAGACATCGTTGTCTACTGTCTTGGGAAGGCCGACAACCGTTAGATCATATCCATTTTCCTGGAGGTATCCCGCGAGATCAGCTGCTGTCGTATTGGTGTCATCTCCCCCAATCGTATGCAGAATATCAATCCCATCCCTCTTGAGTTGCTCCGCTGCTACCTTGAGAGGTTCCTCCCCCGCTTGAACAAGCCCCCTCTTTTCACAATCCTCCACGTTCGTTAGTTTCACACGGCTGTTCCCTATCGGACTGCCGCCAAAACGGTACAACACTTCATGCCGCTCCCTGGCTTCTGCAGGAAAAAGCATTCGCCGGCCTAACAAAAGACCCTGATAGCCATTCAAATAACCACTTAACTCTGCATCCGGAGCTAGTTCGTTATATTTTTCGATCAAACCTCCAATCGAAGAGGAAAGGCATGGAGCAAGTCCACCAGCAGTCAGAAACGCGATCTTTTGAGCCATAGGATTGAAAGGAATCTGAGGCGCCCGCTACCAGCCTGTCAACCATGGCGACACTTTTCGCCACGTCCGCATCGACAATCAGGATCCCTCCCGCACAAGCAGGCAATATCTCACCCCTTCTTGGAAGAAAGGAATGCGATGAGGGAGGCAAACTCCTCAATACTGAGAGAATCAGCCAAGCCCGCAGGCATCATGGAGACATCCAGCTTTTTCTGTTCCTTGATATTATCCGCCCTGATGCGAGAGGCCCGCCCGGATATATCCCTGACCTCGATAGATTCCGCACTTTGAGCAGTAACGAAACCGACCAAGGCCTGTCCGTCCTTCGTAGTCACCTGAACGGTGGCAAACCCCTGTGAAATTGAGGCATTCGGCTTGAGTATCGATTCCGCAATCTGTTCCGGCGAGAGGACTGCGCCAACCTGCCCCATAAAGGGGCCTTTTAGGGCTTCTCCTTTTTTTGTCGTATGACAAACCATGCACCCTTGCCGGGCAAAAACCTCCTCTCCTTTCTTCCGGTCTCCCTTGGCTTTTTTCAAAATCAGCAACACGTCTTCGATCGACATTTTTCCAATCTGGCCTTTTTTGGCCGCAATACTGGCCAGGTCGACAGTAGGGTCGGCCGGCTTTATCGGGATCTTTGCCGCCACCGTATTGTTGATATCCTTGAAGCCAACCCGGTGCCTCGCGACCTCCCGCGCAATCGCGCCCCGCAGGGCAAGGTCCGCACCCCGAAATGCCGTCTGAATAAAGGCTTCAATCTTCTCGGACTCACTCCATGTGGCGTATTTGTAATAGGGCCCATGAGTATCCGGCCGGGTCCCCCACCACCACGATCCATCATACGGAAGCTCCTTATGATACAGTCGTAACAGCGCTGTCAGGATCCCTTCGCGCGCGCCGTTCGTCGAAGCCCCACTGTACCGATCCATCAACCCCTGAACGACGCCGGGGTCGTGCATCAAACGTAGTGCCCACAATGCCCCGCTCGACAGATCAGTGTTCACAGCTTCAAGGCAGGCCTCACTGGCACGTAGATCCACCAGCGCCTTGACCGCCACATGCGAGAGCAACACCGAAGCGTTGGGCTTAGCATGAGGCCCTTCCTTCCCTCCGCTACCAGCAATGACTACTGGCCGGGAACTATGCACGACAAACTGCACGCTGCCTCCGCGAGATGTCGAAGCGAGACCACCCGTAGCTTGAAAGCGAACCGCACCCGATGGCACCTTGTAGACGATGAGAGAATCCGCGTGGGTTCCGAGACCCATCGGAGATTTCTTCCCCTTATGGGTCTTGAGCTCCGCCCCTGTGGCACTTGTTCCAAATCCAATTTTTCCCCACCCGCTCTTTGCCGATTTCCACTTCAGGGAATTCAAGGGCGCCTTCTTGCCGCTCTTATCAAGGAAAACGGGGTCAAACCATGCCGCATGATCATTCCCACTTCCATTTCCTCCATCTGCGACCATCAGGTATATTTCTCTGAAGCTCGAAACATCGATATCTATTGCAACCGTCTGCTTCGGCCCAATCACTTCGCTACGAAAAACCGGAGGAGTCGGAGCCTCCTCTCTGGCAGCGGCCTTTTCTCCTGCGCTGGTTACAGCAAGCAGATCGCTCGCGGCAGACACGTCCCCGAGCCGTCCCAGACAGATCGCGGCAACCAGCTGTATCCGAGGACTCGTATCGCTCAGGGCCGCGACAAAGGGGGCTTTTTTCAAACCCTTTAGCTCGGTCTTCCGATCCGTAAGCGCTCTCAGGGCCCACTCTTTCACTAACGGATCTGATGCCAACTCCATCAATCGCGGCGTAGCCCGCTCTCCCAACATCTGCTTATAAGTAAAAATAGCAGCAACCCGGGACTCTAGAAGCTCGGCCCGGTCAGCCGCTACCTTGACGACTGCCCCTGCCGCATCCGGTCGCCCAAGCAGCTCCTGCGATGCTGCCATTCGCCCGGTAGCACTTTTGGAGCGCAATAATTGCACAAGAGCCTCACTCTCCATTTTGGACGGGTTCGGGAACGGGCTGAATTCCCACCCCTTGGGAACGTAGCGCTCCACATAACCCCGCTTCGGATTACCCGAGTAACCCGCACCATTCCATGCTGCTCCATAAAGCCGCCCAGATCCATCGATGTCGATATCGGCCACCTGTGAAAGACGGATGAAATTTTCAGGCTCCTGAGTGAAACTCGCTCCATCGGCCGTTACGCGATGAATAATCATCTGGCTTCGACCCCAATCGCACATCACCGGCACATTATTGTAGCGGTCTGGCCAGGTTGGCTCCTGAAGAAAGAGAGCACCCGTACCGGAGCCTCCACCCAGATCGGCAAGAGCGGGAATGATCTCGCTGGTGAAATGCTTGAACAGCATCGGATAGCCGTACTGACCCGACTGGATATGGTGAATAAAACGAATATTCCAGCCTCCACCATCATTAGTGTTTCCCCTCGTGAACATGTTCATGAAAGGGTCTATCGCTACGTCATAAATATTACGCAGACCGTGGGTGTAGACTTCCATCTCACTGCCATCAGGCCTTACACGAATCACGCCACCTCCCAGCACGGTGAGCTCCGTCCCATCTGTTCCCTTGGCGCCTACAATACCAAAATCTCCAACCGCGATATAAATCCAACCATCAATCCCAAGGCGGATACCATTGGTCGTATGATCCGCTCCCCTCGCCCTGTTGTGTTTCGGCGGGCTGACGTCGGAAACGAGGATTTTACCATCCCCGTCCGCAATACCGTCCCCATCCTTATCCTCGAACACAGAAAGATGCATCGCCTCTAACTTTCCGCTACTCGCCGGAATAACAGTGTGCAGGACATACAGCTTATTACCGATTGAAATCAATCCCCGGGGATTATCCACCTTGGCAAAGGTCGTCGCCTCCTCCGGCTTACCGTCTCCATCGGCATCAACAAGACGAACAATCTTTCCTTTCCCCGGCCCTTTCCCAAGAGAACCCAGCATATCTACACCGACAAACACCTCTCCGGTAGGAGCCGCACAGATACAGGCAGGACAGGGTGTAATCTCCGGACCAGAAAAACGAACTGACGTCAATTCATCCGGAATCTGTGCCGTAAGGCGGAGACTAAGAAGCACTCCGCATCCGAGCGCGATCTTGAGAGAATGGAATAGGGAATATTGCATGATGGGTTAGCGTGGTTCCTAAAGAAGATAGACCTTCAGCCTGTTTGAGTTTTCCCGGTTACTGCGCCCCCGGGCAAGCGCCTTGATGGACAAGGCTCTCAATCGAGCAACCAGCCAAGAACCTTCAGCCTTTCAAGCCATTCCGCGCAAGGACATGACTGATGGTTTGGATAGAGTTGATCGTTTGTGCAGACCAACAGCTTGAGCGAGTCTATTTGGCCTGACTAACTGGGTTCTTGGCAGAAGGAACCCCCTTCTCAGGCACCTCCACGCCCGATGTCCAAGTAATCGCATTCAGAACCAGAGTGCGCCAGTTGTCACTGTCCCAGGTCTCGTGGTAGTGCCCACCGGTCGTACCAAACCCGCGCCCCTTTCCTCCCGGACGCTCGTAAGCCCAGCCAATGTGCTGGATCTCTCCTGCCGCCATCGACTTGCGTACATGAGGGTTATTGGAATGCGGGCCATCGGGACGGTTCATGGTCGCCTTTGGAGGGTGGGCGGAGAGAATTGGGGTAACACCTTTCATATCCGGAGCAAACCGCATGTGATAATACCATTCATCATTCTGGACGAAAGGTGTGCACCCGCGGGTGATGGGATGCTCGGGAAGTTTTTCAATTGTAGCAACCCAGTGGGGATTGACCGACCAGTGCGTTTCAAAATAACCACCCATTCCCTTGAGCATGATTTCTCCTGCCTTTCCTTTAGGAACTTCAACTCCGTAATGCAGACAAACTAGACCCACCCCGCTGTCAACGAGCTCTTCAAAACGCTCAAGATTCTTCATTACGAGATGGCCTCCTCCGCCGTTGCAGAAAATGACGATGCAGTCGGCTCCATCAAACGCTCCGGCCTCTTTTGGCCAACCCTTGAATTGGCTTGTCTCAAACCCAAGGCCACTGGCCTCCAGCGCCGCGGCAAGCACCGCATTACCCTGCACATGATTGTGGGTCTTACTGTTTTTCCCACCATCCGCGAGAAACACGATCTTCTTCTTTTCAGCCAAGGCCCCACCGGAGAACAAAAGGGCAATCAGAGGGACTAGGACAAAGGAATTGCGAGCAAAACGATTCATGGTCGCCAATACTCCCCAAAGCCCCTTCCCTTGACAAGATCAATGCACCGGGGCCAGAAGGGCCGTTGCATCAATAGGTCTCGCAAACTTGCCCGTTGCCTCCACGACTTTTTACAGGTGAACTCCAGTCTCACAGCATGAAGGCCATTCCTTTGATTCTCTCTATTTTTTGCTGCTCAACAGCACTCTCCGCACCTCGCGCCCTTCCTGAGGACAGCCTGCCGGCCGACAGCCGTCTTGACGCTCTCAAGGATCTCAATGGCTACTTTCCCTTTCATCCTCCCACATCACCAGCGGACTGGACCGTACAGTCAGCGAGGATTCGCCATGACCTGAAAGTCGCGGTTGGACTCTTTCCCGAACCAGTCCGGCACCCACTGAACTCCGTCATCCACGGCCGGATCGACGGCGGCGACTTCACTGCCGAAAAGGTCTACTTCGAAACCCGGCCAGGATACCTTCTCACCGGAACCCTCTATCGGCCAAAGAATATCACAGGAAAAATTCCCGGAGTTCTCTGCCCCCACGGCCACTGGAATGAAGCTCGGTTCTACGACTGTGGAGAAGCGAAAGCTGCTCAACTAATCAAGCAGGGCGCCGAAAAACACATTGAAAGCGCACGCAACCACATCCAGTCCCGGTGTGTCGGTTTGGCCAGACTCGGATGCACAGTACTCCAGTATGACATGATTGGTTACTGTGACAACGACCAGATCTCTTACGAGCTGGCCCATCGTTTCTCTAAGCAGCGCCCGGAAATGACCTCCGAAAAGAACTGGGGACTCTACAGCCCTCAGGCGGAATCCCATCTCCAGAGCATCATGATGCTCCAGACATGGAACTCCATACGGGCCATCGACTTCCTGCAAAGCCTGCCAGAGGTCGATCCCGGACGGATCGCTGTGACAGGCGCGAGCGGAGGCGGCACTCAGACCTTCGCCCTCTCTGCTCTCGATCCCCGTGTCACCGTATCGATGCCCGCCGTCATGGTTGGCACTGCCATGCAGGGAGGGTGCACCTGCGAAAACGCCTCTTTGATGCGCATCAAGGAGGGCAACGTCGCCTTCGCCGCCCTCTTTGCACCCAGACCACTGGGACTCACTACTGCAAACGACTGGACGAGGGAGATGGCCACCAAAGGGTTTCCGGAAATCAGGAAAACCTACCAGATGCTTGGAGCCCCCAGCATGGTGACCCTTCATGATCGGACTGAATTCGACCATAACTATAACCTTCCTTCCCGGCAGGCCATGTAT
>MDSV01235722.1_pt1 | contig 14536 bp, 10 predicted proteins | sample 810851 | NCBI WGS metagenome assembly MDSV01 (sample SAMN05326640, study PRJNA326480) | marine metagenome | isolation source: seawater | place: Atlantic Ocean: North East | collected 2012 | reverse complement strand
TTTCTAAAATTGATCAAGTTTTTGAAATAAAACAAAAAGAAATTATGACTGTTTAATATTTAGAATGAAAAAAAAAATTTTCTCAGGTTTTTGGCAGTCTATAGCTGGTATTATTTTAAATAACAGAATATTAATCATAATTGGTTTAATACTTACAACTTATTTTTTTACAACTCATTGGGATAAAATAAGATTCACTTACACTGAGGCTAATTTACTGCCCGATACACATCCTGAAAATATAAAATATAGAGCTTTCACTGAAAAGTTTGGTGAGGAGGGCAACTTAATTGTGATCTCAGTTAAAGACTCTACATTATTTACAATTGAAAAGTTAAACGCTTGGAATAATCTTTCAAATTCTTTTAAGGGCCACAGAGATGTGTCTACAGTTATTTCTTTTGGTGATCTTCAAAAATTAAAGAAGGATAAAGATTCAAGGCAATTTTATATTGAACCATTTATTAAAGATTCAATTTCTAGCAGTGAAGAAGTTGAGAATTTAAAATATGAAATTTTTAATAGAACTCCATTTTATGATAAATTTTTGATTAACTCTAAAAGTCAAGCTGTGAGAACAGCAATTAATTTAAAGACTGAAGTAGTTAATACAATCCAAAGAGAAAAATTTGTTAATGAAGTGTTATTACCTAGAGTCTCAACATTTGAAAAAGATTATAATATCGATGTTAGGATTTCTGGAATGCCATATGTAAGAACCAAATATTCAGAAACAATAAAAAAGGAATTAGGGAAATTTATATTTCTTGCCATAATTGTTACATCATTTATATTTTTCTTTTTTTTCAGATCTGTTAGAGCTACTAGCATTTCAATTTTCACGGTTTGTGTTGGAGTTATGTGGACTTTGGGTATTGTTGGAATTTTAGAATATGAGTTAACTGTTTTGACAGCTATAATTCCTCCTCTTATAATTGTGATCGGAATGCCCAACTGTATTTTTTTAATTAACAAATATCAGCATGAACTAAATAAACACGGAATTAAATCTCTATCTCTTCAGAAGGTAATTACTAAAATTGGTAATGCAACTTTAATGACTAATGTAACAACAGCATCAGGTTTTGCAACTTTCATTTCAACGGACAGCAAATTGCTTAACGAGTTTGGTGTAGTGGCATCATTAAGTATATTATCAATTTTTATTCTTTGTCTTTTAATTATTCCCATTGTTTATAGCTTTCTTCCTGTACCTGATAAAAAGCATCTTGAACACCAAAATAAAAAATGGATAACTTCACTTTTAAACTGGATGGTGGGTGTGGTGAAAAATAAAAAAATAGAGGTATATGTGATTTCTGTTATTATGTTAGCTCTTAGCATTATTGGAATTTATAAAATTGAAATATCTGGAAGTTTCATTGATGATATGCCAAGAAATACAGAATTTTTTGAAGATATTTTATACTATGAAGACGAGTTTAACGGAATATTACCGTTGGAGATTTATATTGACTCAAAAAGAAAAAAAGCAATAACAAGATTATCTACAATTAAAAAAATGAAAGTTGTTGAAGATATTATTGCCAAATTTCCAGAACTATCAAGGCCTATTTCTCTTGTTAGTTTAGTTAAATATTCAAAACAGGCTTTTTATAACGGTAACCCAAAGTATTTTCAGGTCCCAACAGCTCAGGAAAATAGTTTTATTCTTTCATATGCAAAAAACTCAAGTTCTGAGGTTGATCTTCTAAAAAACTTTGTTGACAGTACTGGTCAATACACGAGGATAACAACATTCATGAAAGATATGAAAATCGAAAGGATGGAAAGAATAGAAGAAGAATTGAACGCTGAAATTCAAAAAGTAATGCCCTCTGAAAGATTTGAAGTCTTCTTAACTGGAAAAGCGTACCTTTTTCAAAAAGGCACCTATTTCTTAGTTGATAATCTTGTAGCTTCTCTTGGACTTGCTGTCATATTGATATCTCTTTTTATGGCTTATCTTTTTAGGAATTTTAGGATGATCATTATTTCTCTCATTCCAAATTTACTTCCCCTGCTAATTACCGCAGGATTGATGGGGTACATAGGTATCCCTATTAAACCCTCTACAATATTAATTTTTAGTATTGCTTTCGGAATTTCTGTAGATGACACTATACATTTCCTGGCAAAATACAGACAAGAACTTCAAGAAAATAAATGGCAAATAAAAAAGTCCGTTTACAACTCTGTAAGAGAAACAGGACTTAGTATGTTTTATACTTCAATTGTCCTTTTCTTTGGTTTTTCAGTTTTTATTGTTTCAAACTTTGGAGGTACCGTTGCCTTAGGAGCACTTGTTTCAGGGACACTTTTATTAGCAATGCTTTCAAATTTACTACTACTACCGTCCCTTCTACTCACTCTAGAAAGATCAATTGCAAACGAAAAAGTTTTAAAAGAGCCTAAATTCAAAATTATTTCTGATGAAAAAGAACTATAATTTTAACAATGAAATAATATATATTTGATATAATAATATGATAAATTCTGTTAAGGAAATACTGAGTTCTGAAGATTTTATTTCAAAAAAAATCGTAGTTGCTGGTTGGGTTAAAACTTTTCGTGCAAATAGGTTTATTTCATTGAATGATGGATCAACTATTAATAACCTTCAATGTGTTATTGACTTTGAAAAATACAATGATGAATTTTTAAAGAAGATTTCCACTGGATCTGCTATTAATATCAATGGAAAAGTTGTTGAAAGCCAAGGATCTAAACAATCTGTTGAAGTTTTGGTTGATGAAATAATTATACTTGGTGAGTCTGACCCTGATGATTACCCAATACAACCCAAGAAACATTCTTTGGAATTTTTAAGATCTGTTTCACATTTAAGAACTAGAACTACAACTTTTAGCTCTGTAATGAGAATTCGCTCTTCATTGTCTTATGCAATCCATACATTTTTTCAAAAAAATGGTTTTTATTATGTAAATACTCCCATTATAACAGCAAGCGATGCAGAGGGGGCAGGGGAGCAATTTAAAGTTACTACTCTAAATTCTAAAAAATTAAAAGGTGATAATCACAGTGATGACTTTTTTGGTAAAGAGACTAAGTTGACCGTTTCAGGACAGCTAGAGGCAGAATCCTACGCAATGTCTATGGGAAAAGTTTATACATTTGGACCAACCTTTAGAGCGGAAAATTCAAACACCTCAAGACATCTTTCTGAATTCTGGATGGTTGAACCGGAAGTTGCTTTTTTAGACTTGAAAGGAAATATGGATCTTGCTGAAAAGTTTTTAAAATATACTATTAACTATATTCTAGAAAAAAATAAAGAAGATCTAGAGTTTTTAGAAAAAAGATTAATAGAAGAAGATAAGCTCAAACCGAAGGAAAAGAGAAATGAATTTAGTTTAATTGAAAAGTTAAATTTTATTTTAAACAATAATTTTAAAAAAATAACCTACGATCAAGCCTTTCAGATTCTAAAAAATTGTAAGCCGAACAAAAAAAAGAAATTTAAATATTTGATTACTGAGTGGGGCAATGACCTGCAGAGTGAACATGAAAGGTATTTAGTTGAAAAGTATTATAAATCCCCAGTAATTATATATAATTACCCCGCAAAAATAAAATCATTTTACATGAAATTAAATAGTGATAACAAAACTGTTAGAGCTATGGATATCCTATTTCCTGGAATTGGTGAAATTGTTGGTGGTTCACAAAGAGAAGAAAACTACGATATTTTATTAAAACGTATGCATGAATTTAAAATCGAAAAAGAAGAATTGTGGTGGTATCTCGATCTAAGGAAATTTGGATCTGCAGTTCATTCTGGATTTGGTTTGGGATTTGAACGATTAGTTATGTTTGTGACTGGAATGTCTAATATAAGAGACGTTATTCCTTTTCCTAGAACTCCACAAAATGCTGAATTTTAACATATGAAACAATATTTGAAGTTAAAGCTGTCTCAAAAGCTGTCTCCTCAACAAATTCAGCTGATGAAGTTAATACAACTTCCAACTTTAGATTTTGAACAAAAAATTCAAAGAGAAATTGAGGAAAATCCAGCGCTTGAAATGGGGAAAAACTCAGAAAATGAAAAGTCTGATGATTTAAATGATGATTTAAATATTGATGATTATATTTCTGATGATGATACCCCTTTTTACAAAACATCATCAAATAATTACTCCTCTACTGAAGAAAAAAGTATTCCTTATTCATCTGGAATATCCTTTACTGAATACTTAATATCTCAACTTAAAACTATTAATCTGGATCAAAATGATATGATAATCGCGGAATTCTTAGTTGGAAGTATTGATGATGCAGGGTATATAAGGCTAAAAAATGATGAAATAATCGATGACCTAGCTTTTACACAAAATATTAACACTGATGAAAATAAAATTTTAGAAATTTTAAAAATTATACAAACTTTTGATCCCCCTGGTGTCGGTGCGCAGTCCTTAAAAAGTTGTTTAGCCATTCAGCTAAAAAGAAAAGAAAGCAGTTATATCACTAATTTAGCAATTGACATAATTGAAAATTCATTTGAGCAATTTTCAAAAAAACATTATCAAAAATTACTGAACAAGTATTCAATTGGTGAAGATATACTTAAGGAAGTTATTTCATTAATTTCTAAACTAAATCCGAAACCTGGAGGTGCATATTCTGGATTAAATAATCCCATTGAACAAGTTATCCCTGACTTTAAAATTTCAATTGAAAATAATGAGCTGACATTAGAATTGAATTACAGAAATAGCCCTTATTTAAATATTTCTAAGGATTATGATGAAATGTTAAAAGGCTATAAGCTTGATAAAAACAAAACCAAATCTCAAAAAGAGGCCATTCAATTTATTAAACAAAAACTTGATTCAGCTAAATGGTTTATTGATGCTGTTAAGCAAAGACAGCAGACACTATTTATCACGATGCAAGCAATAATGAATTATCAAAAAGAATATTTTATCACCGGGGATGAAAAGAATATAAAACCAATGATTTTAAAGGATATTGCCAATGAAATTGAAATGGATATATCGACTATTTCTAGGGTAGCCAATAGTAAATATGTGGACACCCCTTATGGAACAAAGCTCCTTAAAGAATTTTTTAGTGAGTCTATGAAAACTATTAGCGGTGAAGAAATTTCAACTATTGAAATAAAAAAAATATTGGAGAAAATTGTTTCTAATGAGGATAAAAGAAAACCTGAAACTGATGAAAAATTAGTAAAAATACTTAAAGATAAAGGATATAAGATTGCAAGGAGAACGGTAGCGAAATACAGAGAGCAACTCAATATTCCAGTAGCTAGACTTAGAAAGGAAATTTAGATTATTTTTTATTCAGGGAAACATCTCCAATTCTAGTAGTGTAGTTAATCTTAAGAGCATTAACTTTTCTCAATTCTTGCTTTATGTCCCCAACAATTCCCATTTTTGTTTCCTTGTCAACTTTCAAGGCAGTAGTTAGGAAAGGTCTTAATTCTTCTCTTTTTGATTCTCTTTCAGAATAAATAAAAGCTGGAATATCTGAGACCTCTGAAAACTTATCATTTAATTGAATCCTCGCCTCAGTACCAAACTTTGATTGATAACCAAAATTGGGTTTTCCAGCATATATATACATAATAAGTTCTTTCTTGTCTAATTTTTCAACTTGATTAGCTGCAGGCAATTCATTTTTGATCTTGAGCTCGTTATCTCTCATTACAGTCGCAACCATAAAAAAGAAAAGTAACATAAATACAATATCAGGAAGTGATGCAGTATTAACTGCTGGTAAATCTCCTTTCTTCTTTTTATTAAATTTTGACATATAGCTAATTATTGAACTTCAGAGAGTTTTTGTGGGTACTCTTTCCTAAGACGATTAATATTTTCTTTTAGTGCATCTCTATTCCCAGGCCAATTGACATCCTTATAATTTTTCATCATTTCAGAATATGAGTAGCCAAATAATTCTTGTGCCCTAACGTTTCTCAAATGTGTGTAGGCTGCAACTAACTCATTTTGAACAGAAATGTATGTTGCATAAGATGTTTCTCTTTCATTTTTTAAAGAAATTATTGCCTTATCGGGATTATCAGAAGAGGATTTATCTTTTTTACCTTTACAATAACTGCATGCATCATCACCTATTCCTCCTCCATTATCTAAAAACTTAATAGCTGCTTCTCTCAAATTTTCTAAATCCATCAATTCATCTTCAACAAGTAGTTGATCTTTCCCATTTAATAGAACAGTAAAAATATTTTTTTGTTTAATAACAACATCCTCCTCCAGTTCCTCCATTGGTGGTAACTTTCTACTGATTCCAGAATCAGTTTCAATAGTTGTGGTTACCAAGAAAAAAATCAATAACAAAAAAGCAATGTCTGCCATTGAACCTGCATTTACTTCTGGGGAAGATCTTCTAGCCATTTGCTTATTTGTTATTTTTTACTCCAAAATATAACATTGCACCACTTGCAATCAAAATAAGTGAATAAAACATAAAAATTGCTGCACCAATAAATTTTGAGCTTAACGCCGATAAGACTTTACCTTCACGCATTAATGTTTCTTCACCAGATGAAATTAGAAAACATATGATAAATAAGGTAAGAAAAGAACCAACCATCTTTAACGTACTATTTAAACTGGTCTTATCAGAAGCAATTCCTTTGAAACTATAAAATAGAACAGAAGCAATAATTGCAAATAAAATTAAATAAGCAATAGTAAGAATAATATCAATCCCAATTAATGTATCAGACAAAATAACCAAAACAGAAGCAACGGCTAAAATTGAAAGAGATAATGCACTATAAACAGCGATTTTATAAATATTCATTATAACCTATTTTTTATTACTAACTAAAATATCCATTAAAGAAATGGAGGCATCCTCCATATCATTAACGATATTATCAATTTTGGCTATAATATAATTATAGAATATCTGAAGAATAATTGCCACAATTAGTCCAAAAACTGTTGTTAATAATGCTACCTTAATACCTCCAGCAACTAAGGATGGTTGCATGTCTCCAGCAGCTTCAATTTTATCAAAAGCTTGAATCATACCAATTACAGTCCCCATGAATCCTAACATAGGGGCTAGTGCAATAAATAATGAAATCCATGAAACATTTTTCTCAAGCTGACCCATTTGTACACCTCCATAAGAAATTATAGCTTTTTCAGCAGACTCTAAACTTTCATTTGCACGGTCAAGTCCTTGGTAAAAAATAGATGCAACAGGACCTGGAGTATTTCTACATACTTTTTTTGCAGCCTGAACACCACCATTTTTCATAGCCGACTCAACATCGGCTGTTAATTTTTTGGAATCAGAAGTTGATAAGTTTAGGTATATAATTCTTTCAATTGCAATAGCTAAACCAAGAATTAAACAAAGTAAAACTATTCCCATAAAACCAGGTCCTCCCTCGATAAATCTTTTCTTTAGTTCTTGGTGAAAGTTAAGTTCTTCCTCCTCTACTACTAATTGCTCTTCGACAATATCATCAGAAGATTCCAAGACCTCAGACTGAGCTATAGAATCAACCTCTTGAACAAGTGAATCAACTTCCTCTTGGGGAAAACTATAATTGGAATGGATGAATAACATTGAAAACATGCCAATTAAACATACTAATTTCTTCATTATTTTGTTTTTTTATTTTTTGCGTGTTAAATATATGAAATTTTATTACACAAATAACATATTCAGCAGAGAGGAAGGGATTCGAACCCTCGATACACTTTTGGTGTATACACACTTTCCAGGCGTGCGCCTTCGACCACTCGGCCACCTCTCTAAAATTTGAGCAAATAAAATGAAAAAAATTAGATTCTAAAAATTAGATTTTAAAAATTTCAATTGAATTTTGAGTAGTAATTTGTGCCACCTCAGCGTATGACAACTGATATATTTCTGAAATTTTTTTACATATTAAATCTATAAAAGAACTTTCATTCCTTTTACCCCTATGAGGAGTTGGTGCTAAATAAGGGGAATCCGTTTCCAAAACAATATTCTTTATATCAATTTGATTTAAAAACTTGTCAATTTTCCCATTTTTAAATGTTACAACCCCGCCAATTCCTAATTTGAATCCTAAATCAATAATTTGTTTTGCATCCTCAATATTTCCAGTAAAGCAGTGAAATACTCCCCCGCAATTAACTTTTTTATTCTTTAATACCTTCAAAATTTCACTCAAAGACTCTCTGCAGTGTATTACAACCGGTAAATTGTATTTGTTAGCAATATCTATTTGTTCTTTGAAAATATTAATCTGTAAATCTAAATTATCTTTTTTCCAGTGTAAATCGATCCCAATTTCTCCCAAGGCAACAATATCATTTTTGTCTATAAACATTTTGACATGATCTAATTCGAATTCATAATTTTCATTTACATAACAAGGGTGAAGTCCTGACATTAAAAAAATATTGTTAGGGAATTTATTTTTTAAATTAAGCATGGATTTATAATGTTTATAACATATCGATGGTAAGAAAAGTCTAGTCACTTTTTTTGCAAAAGCTCTATTTACAACTTCATTTAAATCCTTGTTAAATTCTTCTAAGTAAAGATGAGTGTGTGTGTCGGTTAAAACCATCTTTAAGTTTAGATTTCAAGTGAATCTTTGATTTTATTATTCATTAAAGTCTCAATTGGGTTTTCAAGTGCTTCCTTGATGTGAACTAAGAATCCAACACTTTCTCTACCATCAATTATTCTATGATCATATGAAAGGGCTAAATACATAACTGGCCTAATTTCAACTTTTCCGTTTATTGCCATTGGCCTTTCAACAATATTGTGCATTCCTAAAATAGCACTTTGTGGTGGGTTTATTATTGGTGTTGACAGCATGCTTCCAAAAACACCACCGTTAGAGATCGTAAATGTACCACCTGTCATTTCGTCAACCGAAATCTTACCATCTCTAGCTTTCTCGGCTAACTTCTTTACTTCCATCTCAATATCTTTAAATGACATCTTTTCGGCATTTCTTATTACTGGAACCATTAATCCCTTAGGGCCAGAAACAGCAATACTTATATCACAATAATCATAGGAAATCATTTCTTGCTTATCAATCATTGAATTAACAGCAGGAAATTCTTTTAGGGCTCTAACACTGGCAAGAGTGAAAAAAGACATAAACCCCAAATTTACTCCATGCTTATTCTTAAATTTTTCTTTGTATTTTTTTCTTAAATCAAATATACTGGACATATCAACCTCGTTAAAAGTGGTTAACATTGCCGTCTCATTTTTCACACTAACAAGTCTTTCAGCAACTTTTCTTCTTAGCATCGAAAGCTTTTGTCTACTCTCAGGGCGATCTTTTTGGTTTACAGAACCCATAGCAGGTTTTCCGAGCAGGATATCTTGTTTTGTTATTCTTCCACCTTTTCCTGTAGGAGTTACACTATTGATATCAATATTTCTTTCAATAGCTATTTTTCTTGCTGCCGGACTAACTACAGGGTCTTTGGAAGTTTCTTTTTTTATCTTCTCAGAGATATTTTGAACTGTAGGGTTAACTTCATTAGCTAAATTGGATTTTTGAGCAGATTCATCACTTTGAATAGTGTCTTTTGCAGAAACATCAATCTTGCATACAACTTGACCTACCTTAACTACATCACCCTCTTCAGCAGCAAGTGAAATTACTCCAGATTCTTCTGCAGGAAGCTCCAAGGTTGCCTTATCACTATCAATTTCAGCAATGATCTGATCCTTTTTTACAAACTCACCGTCTGAAACTAGCCAACTTGCAATCTCAACTTCAGCAATTGACTCACCAGGTGATGGTATTTTCATTTCGATTACCAATACAATTAATTTTAATACGAATTAATAACTTTTTCAAAGATAATATTGCTCATTTAAATATGTATTATATTTATAACATTATTTCTGAAATCACTAAAATTTAAAAAATTAAGATGAAAAATTTACTAAAATTTTATATTCTAATATTTAGCTTTTGTTTTGCTTTTTCACAGGAAAAATCATTTAAAGTTACAGAGCTTACTTTGGACAATGGGTTAAAAGTTATGTTAACTGAAAACCGTGAATCTTCAAATGTTTTTGGAGTTGTTGCTGTAAGAGCAGGTGGAAAAAATGATCCTGCAGATGCAACCGGAATAGCACATTATTTAGAACATGTACTATTTAAGGGTACTGACAAACTCGGGACGAATAATTATGAAAAAGAAAAAATACTTTTGGATAGTATTGCGTTATTATATGAAGACTTATCTATCGCTAGTGATGAAATAACAAGAAATAATATTCAATCAGAAATAAATAAATTATCTGTTAAAGCTGGAGATTATGCAATTCCAAATGAGTTTGACAGGTTACTTTCTCAAATGGGAGGAACGGATGTAAATGCTTTTACTACTCCTGATTATACTGCATATCATAATTCTTTTCCTTCCAGCCAAATAGAAAAGTGGCTAGAAATATATAGTCATAGATTTTTAAATCCTGTATTTAGACTATTTCAATCTGAGCTGGAAACAGTGTATGAAGAAAAAAACATTTCGATGGATGACAATATTAATTTGTTATTTGAAGCTGTTCTTAAAAATATTTATAAGAATCATCCCTATGGTCAACAAAGTATTCTTGGAAGTGTTGAACATCTTAAAAATCCATCTTTAAAAAAAATGTATCAATTTTTCAATGATTATTATGTAGCAAATAATATGGTCTTATCGTTAGCTGGTAATTTTGATACAGAATCAATCTTGCCATTAATTAAAGAAAAATTTGGGAGGATTAAATCGGGAAAAGTTCCCGAATTGACAAATTTTGAAGAAGGTGATTTTGAGCAACGAGAATTTCTAGAATATAAAATGACTCCTATAAAATTAGGTGGCTTGGTATATAGAACTCCTAGTAGTGGTAGTGAAGAAAAAATTGCCTTTGATCTTGCAATGCAAATTTTGAGTAATTATGAAGAAACCGGATTTTTTGATAAACTAAGAGATAATGATAAGCTAATGACAGCACAAGCTATTGATTTATCCTTCAATGATTACGGTGCTTCAATAGTTCTTTTTATTCCAAAGTTAATTGGCCAAAAGTTGCAAACTGCTGAAAATATAGTGTTGAATGAAATTTCAAAACTTAAAAACGGTGAATTTAGCGAAGAATTTCTGGATGCAATAAAGATTAATAAACTCAAAGAATTCTCATTACAATGGGAAAATAATCAAAATAGAGCTTTGGAAATGGTAAATGCTTTCATACTAGGTAAAAATTGGGATGAATATTACAATAATTACTATGGTACTCTAATGCAAATTGATAAAGAGGAAGTGGTAAGAGTCTCCAATAAATATTTTGGAAATAATTATTTGTGTTTTAATTCAAGAATGGGATCTCCAAAAAAAACAAAACTAACCAAACCTGGTTATACCCCTATCATTCCAAAAAATAATGTTAGTTCTAATTATGCAAAAGAATTTAATGAAATCCCAAGTACAAAATCTAAGGGAAAATTTGTTGATTTTGACGCTGACATTAAAGAAATAAAAATGGGTGATAAAATTACTCTTTATAAATCCTCAAATCCCTTCAATGAAATTTTTGATTTTGAAATTAAATTTGGTGTAGGAACTGAGGATATTCCTGAGATAAGTTTCTTGGGTAGTTATCTTTCGCTACTTGGAACCAAGGAAATGGCTGTTACAAAACTTAAAGAAGAGTTTCATAAATATGGGGCTACATATTATTTCAGTGGTGGTCTTGAATATTGTAGTTTACACGTCACTGGAGTTGAGAAACATGTTGAAGAAATTTTAAAACTCAGCATGTTGCTAATAAACGAATTAAAATTTGAAGATGATAAAATCAAACAAGTTATTTCTGAAATTACAAGTCAAAAAAAACTTAACAGAGATAATGCAATGTATATGGCTCAATCCCTTGCTGAATATGCATTACTTGGTGAAAAATCTCCAAAACTAAAACAGCTCACAAAAAAACAAATGAAAAAGTTTAAAGCTTCTAAACTTGAAAAAAAATATTCTTTGATTAAAGATTATGAAAAATCCATTTACTATACAGGGAACTACAATGATGAGAAATTAATTAGTGTGATTAATGAATTTTTTGTGACTGATGATGTTTTAAAGGCGAAAACTCCTAAAATTGTTTATGATAGAATAGTAAACAAATCAAATATTGTTTATTTACTAGATGATAAAAATGCTGTTCAAAATCATATTGTTTTTGGAATTGAGGGCAGTGCAAGAGACAATAAAGATGTGCCCGTTATAATGGCATTTAATAATTATTTTGGAAATGGAATGTCAGGAATTGTTTTTCAGGAAATCAGAGAATTTAGATCATTAGCCTATGCTACTTTTGCCGATTATGCGTTGTCTCCTTTGGAGGGTAAAAATAATTTATTTCAAGCTTACATAGGCTGCCAATCTGATAAAACTGATGAAGCAATAGAAACAATGCTAGGTTTAATTAATAGTCTTCCTGAAAAAAGTGAAAGATTCGAATCAATTGTCTCATATATTTCAGAAACTTCAAAAACTTCAAAACCAAATTTTAGGAATCTATTGGGAACTGTAGAAACTTGGGAAACAAGTGGATTTGTTATGGATCCAAATAAATTTGTTTTAAGCCAAATCGATGAACTTACATTTCAGGATATTATTAATTTCTATGAAGCTGAAATAAAAAACAAACCCATAGTAATGGCAATTTACGGAGACATTGATAAAGTTGATATGAAAAAACTAGAGAACTTTGGGGATATAAAAAAAGTAAAAAAATCAGATATTTTTAGTGACTAATTTTTTATTTGATTATCTTTTTTTTGATCAAAAACAAAATCAATAACCTCTTTGTGTCTTTTCATAAATCTTACTGAACTTCCAGCTGCTGTTGCTGCATAAAATCTTCTAGCTGCAACTCTGAATGTGCTAGCCTGCTTGAAATTTATTAATAAATGTGCATAAGCTCCCATGTTTATTGGCTCTTCTTGTGCCCAAACAATATCTTTTGCATTACTGTATTTTCTCAAAATAGATTTAACATGATTTTTGGGAAGCGGAAATAGTTGCTCTAATCTGACAAGAGCAATATCATCTCTTCCAAGTCGCTTTCTCTCCTCATCCAAATCGTAGTAGAACTTTCCTGAAACAAAAACAAGAGAGTTAACATTATTTACATCAACATTCTCATCATCAATTATTTCACTAAACCCACCATTTGCAAATTCACTAACAGATGAGAAAACACTACGGTGCCTTAACAAGCTTTTGGGGGTAAATGCTATTAAAGGTTTTCTGAACTTTGCCTTCATTTGACGTCTTAAAACATGAAACATATTTGCAGGCGTGGTACAATTCACAACAAATAAATTATCTTTCGCGCATAATTGTAAATACCTTTCTATTCTTGCAGAAGAGTGCTCTGCACCTTGACCCTCGTAGCCATGTGGTAAAAACAGGACAAGTCCGTTCTGGGTCTTCCATTTGTCTTCACCAGATGAAATATATTGATCAATGACTATTTGCGCACCATTACTAAAGTCTCCGAATTGTGCCTCCCAAATGGTTAATGAATTTGGATCAGCCATTGCATAACCAAACTCAAACCCTAAAACTCCATACTCAGACAACAAAGAATTATAAATTGAAAAGTTTCCTGTATTGTCACCAAGATTATTTAAAAGTAAAATTTCTTCTTCGCTTTCTTCAACTTTTACAATTGCGTGACGATGCGAAAATGTTCCCCTTTCGACATCTTGACCAGTGATTCTTACATCATATCCTTCCATCAGTAAACTTCCATACGCTAAATGTTCCGCCATCGACCAATCTAACTTATCATTTTCAAACATTTCTATTCTATTGCCAACTAACCTTTTAATTTTATTAATGAATTTTTTTTCATTTGGCAACTTGGAAATTACCTCTGCTATCTTTTCAAGTTTTATTCTAGGAAAAGTAGTATCAATGGGTTTGGCCATTTCATATTGATTTACCCTAGTAAAATCTGACCAATCATTTCCCATAAAATGGGTTATATCAGTTTTTTCAGTTTTTTTTGAATCCTTTAATAAACCCTCTAATTTTAATTTATATTCTTCTTCAATTAGATTAACTTTTTCTTCAGTAAGTAAATTTTCTTGAATTAATTTTGATACATAAATTGTTTTCGGATTTGGGTGCTTTGAGATTATTTTATAAAGTTTTGGTTGTGTAAATCTAGGCTCATCTCCTTCATTATGACCATATTTTCTGTAACCGAGCAAATCAATGAAAACATCCCTTTTAAACTCTAATCTAAAATCTAAGGCAAATAATACTGCATGAACAACAGCTTCAACATCATCAGCATTTACATGTAAAACAGGAGACAATGTAACTTTACCCACATCTGTACAGTAAGTACTAGATCTAGCATCCAGATAATTTGTGGTAAAACCAATTTGATTATTTATTACAATATGAATTGAACCTCCACACTGATAACCCTCCAGTCTAGACATTTGAATCAACTCATAAACAAC
>MDSV01022323.1_pt1 | contig 14541 bp, 16 predicted proteins | sample 810851 | NCBI WGS metagenome assembly MDSV01 (sample SAMN05326640, study PRJNA326480) | marine metagenome | isolation source: seawater | place: Atlantic Ocean: North East | collected 2012 | reverse complement strand
GATGTGTTCGTTCATGTCACTGCTTTAAATGGACTATCACTCCAAGAAGGAGATAAAGTTGAATATACAGAAGAAGATGGTAATAAAGGTAAACAAGCCTCTAATATTACTAAGTTATAATTCTATATATATAGCTAATCAAAACCTCCCTAGTGGAGGTTTTTTATTTTCTTTTACTTCGAAAAAACTCTTTTAATAGAGTTAAAGATTCAGTCTCACATATACCGCTTATAACGTTGGTTTTAGGATGTAATAAGTTACCGTGTTGTGAATATCCTCTTTTAAAGTCAAAGGCGCAAAAAACTAACTGCTTTATTTGACTCCAATATAAAGCTCCAGCACACATTACACATGGTTCAAGAGTCACATACATAGTACAGTCTTTTAAATACTTACCATTTAAAAAGTTTGATGCCGATGTTATTGCTAAGATCTCAGCATGAGCCGTCACATCATTCAAAGTTTGAGTTAAATTATGAGCCCGGGCTATTATTTTATTATCAATAACAATTACAACACCAACAGGAACTTCTCCTTTTTCAGAAGCCTTATGTGCTTCTTCAAGAGCCTTCCTAATAAAATATTCATGTTTAATTAAATCTTTCAATATTGAAAATTACAAAAAGTAAAGGTTACCAAAACGAAATATTATATTTGTTAAGTGCAATTAAAAACATCATTATAATTCTAGGTTATTTTTATTTAAATAATTATGAAAAGTAATAAACGTCTGTTTCTTCTTGATGCTTACGCTCTAATATTTAGAGGGTATTATGCTTTTATTAAAAACCCGAGGATAAATTCTAAGGGATTTGATACCTCTGCCATAATGGGTTTTACCAACTCATTGATTGATGTAATTAAAAGAGAGCGTCCAGAATATCTAGCTGTATGTTTTGATAAAGGTGGCTCAAAATCTAGATCTGAAATTTATACTGAATACAAGGCAAATCGAGATGAAACTCCTGAAGCTATAAAACTTGGGTTACCATTTATTGAGAAAATTTTAACTGCAATGCACATACCTGTTGTTTTTAAAGAAGGTTTTGAAGCAGATGACATAATAGGCACTCTTGCAAAAAAAGCAGAAAAAAAAGGATTTAAAATTTACATGGTTACGCCTGATAAAGATTTTGCACAATTAGTCTCGGAAAATATTTTTATGTATCGTCCAGCAAGAATGGGTAATGATAACGAAATATGGGGGGTTTCAGAGGTTCAGAAAAAATTTCAAATTGAAAAACCAGAGCAGGTTATCGACTATTTGGGTATGATGGGAGATTCAGCCGATAATATTCCTGGTTTACCTGGGGTAGGTGACAAAACAGCAAAAAAGTTTTTAGCTGAATTCGGTTCTTTGGAAAACCTTTTAAACAATACCGATAAGATTAAAGGTAAACTTAGAGAGAAGATTGAAGCTAATAAAGAAATTGGCATTTTATCAAAAGAATTGGCAAAAATTCTGTTAAATGTTCCTGTTGACTTTAATCCTAAAGATTTTAAACTAGTCTCCCCAGATATGAATTTAGTAGATGAAGTTTTTGAAGAACTTGAGTTTAGGAGGTTGCGTGAGAGTTTTAAGAAAGTTTTTAACTTAAAAAAAATCGATTTAGAAAAAAAAACAAATGAACTTAAACCAGAAATTTATTCAAGTAATCAATTGGATTTATTTGATCCTCCTGGAGGAGGATCAAAAAACTTATTATCAAATAAGAAAAATATATCAAATAATCCTCACTTCTATCAGCTGGTTAACGAATCAGTTGGAGTTTCGTTATTAATAAAAAATATATTAAAGCAAAAAGCTGTTTCTTTTGATACTGAAACAACTAATATTGACCCCCTAAAAGCAGAATTGGTTGGAATCTCTTTTTCTTGGGAATTTGGAAAAGGCTATTATGTATGTTTCCCTCCAGATTTTGATTACACAATTAATCTTTTAAAAAAATTCAAAATAATTTTTGAAAATTTAGAGATTGAAAAAATTGGTCATAATCTTAAATATGATTTAAAGATATTAGCAAATTACGGTGTAAAGGTAAAAGGACCTCTTTTCGACACATTGATTGCTCATTATCTAATCAACCCTGACATGAGACACGGAATGGATATATTATCTGAAAACTATCTTGGATATAAAACACAACCAATAACAGATTTAATTGGGAAAAAAGGAAAAAACCAAGGAAATATGAGGGATGTCGATTTGTTTTTTCAAAAAGAATATGCTGTTGAAGACTCAGATATTACTCTTCAATTAAAAGAACATTTTGAAAAAGAATTAATTAAGTCAAATATGATGACCTTATTCAAAAATATTGAAACTCCTCTTATACATGTTCTAGCCTCAATGGAAGTTGAAGGTGTTTGTTTAAATACCACATTTCTAAAAAATCTATCCAAAGATTTAAAAAATGACATTACTCTTCTTGAAACTGATATATTTGATCAAGCTGAAGAAAATTTTAATCTTGCGTCTCCTAAACAACTTGGTATAATTCTTTTTGAAAAATTAAAACTATCAAAGAAACCAAAAAAAACAAAAACTGGTCAATATTCGACCTCTGAAGATATTCTGTCATATTTAGCCAAAGAAAATAAGATTGTAGATGATATTCTTCAGTGGCGGTCACTTCAAAAGTTACTTAATACATATGTTACTGCACTTCCTAAGGAAATCAATAAAAAAACTAAAAGGGTCCATACAATTTATAATCAAGCTGTTACATCAACAGGTCGCTTAAGTAGTAATAAGCCTAATTTGCAAAATATTCCAATTAAAACAAAGCGTGGCAGACAAATCAGAAAAGCTTTTATTTCTAGAGATAAAAACCACGAAATTATAGCTGCCGATTACTCTCAAATTGAACTTAGAATAATTGCTTCTTTGAGTGAGGACCCTAATTTGATTTCTGCATTTAATAATGGTCAAGATATACATCAATCTACTGCCAGCAGGGTATTTAATATCTCTTTAGACAAAGTTTCTAGAGAACAAAGGACTAACGCCAAGGTGATAAATTTTGGTATAATATATGGAGTATCAGCATTTGGTTTAAGTCAACAAACTAATCTAAATAGATCTAAGTCAAAGGAACTTATTGATACCTATTATAAAACGTATCCAAAATTAAAGGATTACATGCAGAATCAAATTGATTTTGCTCGAGATAACGGATATGTCTCTACTGTACTCGGAAGAAGAAGATATTTAAATGATATAAATTCCGCAAATTCATTTGTTCGTGGTGGAGCTGAAAGGAATGCAATTAATGCACCAATTCAGGGCAGTGCAGCAGATATCATAAAAATTGCTATGATCAATATTCATAAAGAACTTGTGCAAGGAAAATGGAAATCTAAAATGATTCTTCAAGTTCATGATGAACTAGTTTTTGATGTACCAAAATCAGAATCTGATGAATTAAAAAAAATGGTAAAAAATAAAATGGAAAATGCTTTTAAGTTAAAAGTTCCTTTAATTGTTGATATAGGTGCTGGAAAACATTGGTTGGATGCTCATTAAATCTTTTCACACTTTAAACAAAAATATTTTTTCAAAACATAATTAAATATTACATTTGCAGGCCAAATGATATTATTTTTAATATTAAGAATTAAATAAGTGAATAGATTAAGTTATAAAACAGCCTCTGCAAACTCCAAAACTGTTGATAAGAAATGGTTGTCCATTGACATCGCTGGTATCCCTCTTGGGAGAACTGCTTCAATAATATCATCCTTACTGCGAGGCAAGCACAAAACCAATTATACACCACATGTTGATTGTGGAGATAACGTTATTGTTTTAAATGCTGAAAAAGTAGTCCTAACAGGTCAGAAATGGAGTCAAAAACAATATATACGCCATACTGGATATCCTGGAGGGCAAAAAAGTCTATCCGCAAACCAAGTTCATAAAAAAAACAATACTAGATTAGTTGAAAAAGCTGTAAAAGGAATGCTCCCAAAGAATAAATTAGGAGCTAATCTATTTCGTAATCTTAGAGTTTATCCTGGAAACGAGCATCAACAAGATTCTCAAAATCCTACTAAAATTAATTTAAAAGATTTATTATAATGGAGGTAGTTCACACCATTGGTCGCCGCAAAACATCTATTGCCCGTGTTTTTATTTCCAAGGGAAAAGGTAACGTAACAGTCAATAAAAAGAAATATACAGACTATTTTACTACAGCATCCCTACAATATAAAATAATTCAACCTTTTTCACTAACTGACTCAAAAGAATCATATGACTTGAAAGTAACTGTCAAAGGAGGAGGTATTACTGGACAAGCTGAAGCAATTCGATTAGCTATTTCAAGGGCTTTGTGCAAAATAGATGTTGAAAACCGCTCAATATTAAAACCAGAAGGAATGCTAACTCGTGATTCTAGAATGGTTGAAAGAAAAAAGTATGGTCAGAAGAAAGCTAGAAAAAAATTCCAATTCTCAAAACGCTAAACATTCAATCAATCTGAGAAAAATAATAATAAATAAAAAAAGTCTAACCGCTAATGCGGATGTTAGTTTAGCATCTAAATAGATTCAATTCTATTGCTAGTACTAAATTAGAAAGTAAACTAAATAATATGACACAAACTGAAGTAAAAGAATTATTAAATGCTGGTGTTCATTTTGGTCACTTGACTAGAAAATGGGATCCGAATATGGCTCCATATATTTATATGGAAAGAAATGGTATTCATATCATTAATTTGTATAAAACTGCTGCAAAAATTAGTGAAGCTCAAAAGGCACTAAAAAAAATTGCATTATCTGGAAGGAAAATTCTTTTTGTTGCAACAAAAAAACAAGCTAAAGATATTGTTGCAAAATACTCTAAGAAAATTAATATGCCATACATAACCGAAAGGTGGCCGGGTGGCATGTTAACTAACTTTGTAACAATTCGAAAAGCAGTAAAAAAAATGGGATCCATCGATCGGATGAAAAAAGATGGAACTTTTGAAACACTATCCAAAAAAGAAAGGTTACAAGTAAATAGAATGCGATCAAAACTTGAGAAAAATTTGGGTTCAATAACTGAAATGACTAGATTGCCAGGGGCCATTTTTGTAGTTGACATTAGAAGAGAAAACATTGCAGTAAAAGAGGCTCAAAAACTTAATATTCCAATTTTTGCTATGGTGGACACAAATTCTGATCCAAGAAAAGTTGATTTTATAATACCATCTAATGATGACGCGTCAAAATCAATTGATAAAATAATTAGTTTAATTACTGATGCAATTTCTGAAGGATTATCTGAAAGGAAAATTGAAAAAGAATCTGAGGCAAAAGAAGAAATTGAGACAAATGAAGAAACTCAAGGTGAAGATCTAGCTAAAGAAGAAGAAATCAAGACAAAAGAAGAAATTCAAGGTGAAGATCTGTCAGAAGTAAAAGAAGAAATTAAAACAAAAGAAGAAACTCAAGGTGAAGATCTAGCTAAAGAAGAAGAAGAAGAAGAAGAAGAAGAAGAAGAAATTGATGTGAAGAAGGAGATTAAGAAAAAAAAGAAAGCTACAGGTCAAATTAAATTAAAGGAAGAAATTAAACAAAAGAAAAAGACTAAAGTTAAAAAAGAAGCTTCTAAAGAAATTAAAGTGAAAGTGAAAGCTAAATCTTCTCAAAAAAAAACAACTAAAAAATAACCTAACACCAAAAATTTAATCTTGTGAAAATTACTGCTGCAGAAGTAAATAAATTACGTCAATCCACGGGTGCAGGAATGATGGATTGTAAAAAAGCTCTAGTTGAAGCTAAAGGGAATTTCGAGAAAGCAATTGAAAATCTTCGAAAAAAAGGACAAAAAGTTGCAGCTAATAGAGCTGATAGAGTTTCATCTGAGGGAGTAACTCTAGCAAAAGTGAACGAAAATAATACATTTGGTATTTTGATATCTGTCAATTGCGAAACCGACTTTGTAGCAAAAAATCAATCATACATCGATCTTGCAACTTCGCTCGCAAATTCTGCGATTAACTTTAATACACTAGACTCTTTCTTAGCCTCTGATTTTAATGGAATGACAGTTTCAGAAAAACTTATTGAACAAACAGGAGTGATAGGAGAAAAAATAGAAATTGGAGGTTTTAAAACTCTAAAAGCTAAATATGTAGGGTCCTACATTCATGCTGGAAACAAAATCGCAACACTATCAGGTTTATCTATGGCAATCAAAGAATCTCAAGAAATAGCAAAAAATATTGCTATGCAAGCTGCTGCGATGAACCCAATTGCATTAGATGAAAAAGGAGTTGATTCCAGCATAGTTGAAAAAGAAATAGAAATCGCTAAAGATCAGCTACGTCAAGAAGGTAAACCAGAAGCTATGTTAGACAAAATTGCATCAGGTAAAATAAATAGATTCTTTAAAGACAACACTCTAATAAATCAAAATTACATAAAAGATGGAAAAATTAGTGTATCTAAATATGTCTCATCTTTTAATAAAGAATTAACTGTAACTGGTTTTTGTAGATTGTCACTTGTTTAATTATCAAGCAATTATATTCAATTAGATCATCTAAAAGTGAAAGGAAAGATAAGGTGTTCTTGGTGTAAAGATGACAATTTACTAAAAGATTATCATGATAACGAATGGGGAAAACCTATCTTGGATGACCAAAAATTATTTGAAATTTTAATACTAGAAATTTTTCAAGCAGGTTTAAGTTGGAAAATAATATTGAGAAAAAGAAAAAAATTCATAGAAGCGTTTGATAATTTCAATTTCAAAAAAATTGCAAATTATGATAATAAAAAAGTCAAAAATCTAATGAAAAATAGAGGTATTGTGAGAAATAAATTAAAAATTTCAGCAACTATCTCTAATGCTATTTGTGTATTAAAAATTCAAAAAAAAGAGGGCAAATTTTATAACTACATAAAAAGACTTATACAAAAAAAAAATCAAAATAAGTTGGCAAAAAGGTCATTTTTCGTGTCGAAAAGTATCATTAAAGTATTAAAAAATGATGGCTTTACATTTATTGGTCCTAAAATACTTGATTCTTTCTTAATGTCATCAGGATTTATAAATGGTCACGAAAAACAATGCTATAGATATTCTGAAATTTAAAATGGTAGATCGTCTTCGTGTTCACTAGTACTTATATCAGTATTCTCAGAAGATATGGGCGGGGGCATGGGTGGAATTTCTTCACTCATTTCTTCATTGATTAAATCTATTCTCCAACCTTGAATTGAATTAAAATATTTGACTTGACCTTCTGGATTGGTCCATTCTCTTCCTCTTAAATTAATTCCAATTTTAACATTATTTCCAATCTGGAATGAATTTAATGCCTCACACTTGTCTTGAATAAATTCAACCAGAATATGCTGAGGATATTGCTCCTCTGTAGTTATAACTAGTTCTCTTTTTTTAAATCCATTAGACCCATACTCTTTTGTTTCATCAATCCATTTTATTTTACCAATAATTTCCATAAATTTTATTTTATTGTCAAAAATAATAAAAGTTTCTTGTCTCAAATAAGGAAAAGATTAGATTATTGAAATTAAAAGTATATTGCAATAAAACAATTCTTGTGTTTAAAAAAAAATCTATCTCAATAAAGCAAGTTTGGCCGATTGCAGCATTCATAATCGTTGTGTTCATAGTATGGAATACCAATACTTTATTTAAAGAAATAAAGTACCAGGAGCGACTAAAGATGGAAATGTGGGCAATGGCTCAAAAAGAATTTGTAGAAAACAAGAATCCTACAAATCTAACATTTAAGGTTCTTCAACAAACTGCTGTAAACCCAATGTATCACGTGGATATTAAGGGAAAAATAATTGATTTTAAAAATCATGACGGAGTCATTAAAGATGATTCACTTGAATTATATAAAAATCTTGAAAAAATAAAAAATGAAAATGATCCAATAATTATTCAATACAGAGATTCCATAACTGGTAAACTTTTAGTTAATCAAAAGTTATATTATGGTGACTCAAATTTAATTAAACAACTAAAGTACTATCCAATTGCTTTGTTATTGATAATAATGTTATTTGGGCTTTTAATATTTTTTATATTCAAAACAAATAAAATTTCAGAGCAAAATAAACTTTGGTTATCTATGGCTAGAGAAACTGCTCATCAAATTGGAACACCTCTTTCATCTTTAATTGGATGGATAACCCTGATGAAAGAGGGACAGATACCAAAACTAAATATTAAAGAAATGGAAAACGATATTGATAGGCTTAAAGTTATAACAGATAGATTTTCTAAAATTGGATCTGATCCTGTTTTAGAATTTGAAGATGTAATACCAACAATATCTGAAACAATTGAATATTTAGAAAAAAGAACTTCAAATTTAATTAACTTCAAATTCAAACCTCCAAATAAACCTGTTGTTATTCCAATTAACAAACAGCTACTAAGTTGGACCCTAGAAAATTTAATTAAAAACGGAATTGATGCAATGAAAGGAAAAGGGGAAATATCTATTTGCATAGAATATAGGGAAAGATTTATTTCAATTATGATAAAAGATTCTGGTCATGGAATTAATAATCAGGATATAAAAAAAATATTTAAACCCGGTTATACATCCAAAAAAAGAGGATGGGGTTTAGGATTATCATTAGCTAAGAGAATTATTGAAGATTATCATGGAGGTAAGCTCTATGTAAAAAAAACAACTAAAAATAAGGGAACTATTTTTTCTTTAGATTTAATCAAAGCTAATTAAAATTAGCAGCTATTTGCTTAGCTAACTTCTGCATTTTTGAATTTTCAACCTTCACTTTTTTTGAAAAAGTCATATCTTTAATAGAGTTTATAGGAATTAAATGTATGTGCACGTGAGCCACTTCAAGCCCAACAACAGCTATTCCAACCCTATTGCACTCAACAGTTTTTTCAATAGCCAAAGCGACTTTTCGACTGAAAATCATAAGTTTTATATAATCCTCTTCAGATAAATCGAAGAGTTTATCTACACCTTTTTTTGGTATACATAAAGTATGACCAATTGAGTTAGGATTAATATCTAAAAAAGCTAAGAAATCTTTTGATTCAGCAATTTTAAAACAAGGTAATGTTCCTTTTATAATTTTAGAAAAAATATTTTCCATTATTCCCTAGAGATACTAATAATTTTAAGTTCTATTGAACCACTTGGAACTGAAATTAGGGCTATTTCTCCAACACGTTTTCCAAGTAATCCTTTTCCAATTGGAGAATCTACAGAAATTTTTCCCGTTTTTAAATCTGCTTCGGTCTGAGCAACTAGGGTATATTTCATATTTTTTCCTGAATTAATATTTTTAACCTCAACAGTTGATAAAACTAAAACTTTTGAAACATCTAGCCTAGACTCATTAATAATCCTGGCATTTGATAGAATCTTCTCCAATTTAGAAATTTGAAGCTCTAACATACCTTGAGCTTCTTTTGCAGCATCGTATTCAGCATTCTCACTCAAATCACCTTTATCTCTTGCTTCGGCAATGGCTTGAGAGGCTTTAGGTCTTTCAATATCTTTCAAGATATTCAATTCCTCTCGAAGTTTTTTTAAACCTTCTTCAGTGTAATATGAAACGTTACTCATAACTTTGTAGTCTCAAAAAAACCAATTACTTTGGATTAATTCATTAACAAATATATGAAATTAGAATCCTTTACTAAATTGAAGCTATTTAAAAAAGCAAAAACTATTTTCCTGTTAATACTTTTAATTAATTGTTCTAAAGATGAACTAAAAAGAAATCCCTATTTAAATGAAATCTCTTTCAGGCACATACTTAATTTAAATTTGCCTGAATACAATAATCTAAATTATGCAGGTGGAAGTCAATTAATCCCATCGAAAGGAATTAACGGACTACTTCTGTTTAATCTAAATGGAAATGATTTTTTTGCCTGGGAAGCTACATGTTCAAATCATAAAGTAGAACAATGCTCTAGTCTTAAAATTAATGGACTACTTGCCCTTTGCTCATGTGATAATTATAAATATAGTTTAGCTACAGGTCAATTGATAGAAGGTCCTGAGGGTAATACCTCACAATATCCTCTTTTAAACTATAGGGTAGAGAAGCAAAATAACATTATAGTGATCTCAAATTAAAAATCAACTGTCAAGCCTAAGATAAAATTTAAACCAGCCTGAGGATAGTAACCCACACCTTCAATAGTTTTAACACTACCTGGATTTGTCCAATTATCATCATATGTGTAAAAGTATCCATTGGATATATACTCTTTATTAAAAATATTATTAACTAGTAGATTCAAAGTAATATTCTTGAACCCAAAACTATTATCAAACATATAACTAACATTTAGATCACTTGTTGAATATGAATCCAACATCGACTTTTCAGAGTCAATATTACTCATATATTGGTCACCTATAAATTTTGTTAAGAATGAAAAATTTAAGTTTTCACTTGGACTGTATTTTAGCATATTTCCAATGACCAACTCAGGTGAATAGGATAAATTCGTGTCCCCAAGGAAAGTTAATATCCCATTTCTTTTAAAGTAAAAGTCTTTATTAGTGTTTTTACTAATTGCTATGTTTGGCTGAAGGGATAATTTACCTAAAATGTTAAACATTGCCTCTATTTCAAGCCCTAATCTATTACTTTCTCCAATATTTTCTCTTATTGGAGTTCCTACATCATCTAATGCTCCAGTTAGAGCAAGCTGGTCTTTATATGCCATCAAATAAATATTTGAGTATATATAAAATTGATTTTTATTTATCCTCCAACCAAGTTCGAAATCATTTAATATTTCTGGTTTTGGATTTCCATTTTCAAAATCTGATCTAGAAGGTTCTCTCTGAGCTTTTGAATAAGAAAAATAAAATTGTTGATCATCTGAAATTTGGTAAGTTAATCCAGCTTTAGGGTTAAAAAATTTGTAATTACTTTCCACATTGAAAAGCATTGGCCCAGCAATTTGTCCATAGACGTCATAATTAACATTTCTGTACTGAAAATCAATGAAACTATTAATCCTTTCATTAATTGGTTGCTGAATTTTTACAAAAAAATTAATCTCTTTTTTATCTCCTTGATTTTCATAGAACCTATTTCTTGGAAGGACTTCTCCTAAATTTTGACCCCATATTAAAGTTCCAAAATGGTCACCTATATATTTACTAAATAACATTCCAAAATCTAATCGAGTTTTATTTTTAAAATAATTTGCACTCAATGTCATAACATAATAATCGTTATCCAGCCACTTCCTAGTCACATTTTTTGTTTCTGAAATTATCTGATTCCCTGTATCCAAGGGTATCAATCCCAAATATGAAAAACTTGTTTGAGATCCAGAGTCATTAAATTCCTCATAATAGCCTCTACCATAGGTATAATTTAAGCCTAAGGATGCAGACCAAGATGAGTTTAATTTTTCATTCCAATGTAATTGATAATGATCTTGACGATAATTATCTTCTTGCTTATCATAAAAACCAGATAAATTCCCATTTTGATCATAGATTTCCCCAGCAGGGTTATAAGTTCTGTTTGATAAATCTTCTATTCCATACCAAGATTGGTATGTAATTTCATGACCACCAAAAGCTAAAGCCTTAATCAAGGTATTTTTATCCCTAAATGCTCCTTGTAAAAAATAAGATTTTAAATTTGAGCTAGCACGATCAATGTATCCATCAGAATTTATTTTTGATAAACGTCCCGATAATTCGAAATGATTACTTAATAATCCAGTAGAAAATTTTAGTGTATTTCTAAAAGTATTAAAACTTCCAACACTCGAGCTTAATGATGCAAATGTATCATCTTGAACTGCATCAGTTAAAATGTTTAAACTTGCTCCAAAAGCTCCAGATCCGTTCGTTGAAGTTCCAACTCCCCTCTGAAGTTGAATGCTTTCAACTGAGCTTGCAAAATCAGGGAGATTAACCCAAAATGTACCTTGTGATTCAGAATCATTAAATGGAATTCCGTTTAAAGTTACATTAACCCTTGATGCATCGCTTCCTCTTACTCTTATCCCTGTATATCCGATACCAGCTCCTGCATCACTAGTTGTAACTACACCAGGTAAATAATTCAACAAAATAGGAATATCTTGACCTAAATTTCTTGATTTTATATCCTCTTTATTTATATTAGTGTGGGTTACAGGATCTGTACTTTTTGCTCTAATTGTTGAAACTTTTACTTCTTCTAAAATAAAAATATTTAGTGTATCGTTTAATTCTATCTCTTGAGAAAAAACATTCATAAAAAATAATAATAGAAATACTCGAATTATATTATTCATTTTAAAAAAATTTAATATATAAAAAGTGGGGGGTAATCTTTTTCACTTATCTTCCCTTAGCAGCATTATCTGCTCAGGTTCTATGGGTATAATCTCAGCCATAAGGCACCCCCTTGAGATTTTGTAAATATAAAAATGAAAATTAAGATTTTAAAATTATTTTGTCTATAATTTTAATTGATTTTTCAATTCTACTTTTTAAAGTACCAGAAATTAATTTATAAGGGAATTTGTATTCATCAAGTGTAGTTTTAAATATGTTGAGCATTTTTTTCCTCTCATTTGGTCGATCTCTTAGGCTATCCTTTTTCCAAGGTACATCAATATCTGTTAATAGATAAAAATCATGATCAGAATTTTTAGCGTTAGACAAAATTTCTTTTGAACAATAGCCGTTAAAATGAGTTTGAGACCAAATCTGGGTAACAACACAATTAGTGTCACAAAATAATATTCTATTGGATTTTTCTAATATTTCATCCTCAAGATTTCTTTGGCCATTCATAATTATTGGTAGGTCTTCAAGAGAACAAACATATCCTTTTTGATCCCACTTTTTTTGAAGATATTCTCTAGCAAACTCTGGGACCCAATTGGTTTTATAATGAGTTGCTAATTTTTTTGCAAGAGTTGTTTTTCCGGTTGACTCAGGGCCAAATAACACAATTTTTAAAATTTTATTTTTTGACATACAAAATCTTTTTTTTCCAAGAAAAATAACCTGCGATAGCTATTAAGGTGAAGACTAAATATTGAAAACTAGTCAATACCAAACCTTTATATAAGTACAACGGTATTGAAATAATATCTCCAACTATCCAAAATATCCAATTTTCTATTTTTCTTTTGGCCATGAGCCACATGCCACTAAAAAAAATAGCTGTAGTTATTGTGTCCACTATTGCAACAACAGAATTTAACTTACCAGAAAGTGAATATATATAAAAGACAAATATTATCGCAAAAATAAATAGAATAATAATAGTTTTTTTATCACCCTTGTTCATAATTGATATTTCATTCAAGGTATTTCCATTTTCAGATCGGCTCCAATAGTACCAACCATATATACTAATGATAAAATAATACGCATTGATAAGCATATCTCCAATCAAGCCCCATGAGTAAAGTAAATAAACATATATTGAAGTTGAAACCATTCCTGAAGGGTAAACTAATATGTTATTTTTCTTGGAAAACCAAACACTCAAAAAACCAAAAAAAACTCCCATGGACTCTAAAAAAATATTCAAAAAAGAATACCCACTATATTGGGAGAAAAAAATATCTAGAAATTCCTGCATTTATTTAATCAATCTTTTCATGAGCAACTGTAATAAAATTGAGTCCTAATTTAATGTAAGATATTTCATAAACTTTAGATTGATTCACATATTCTAATTTTCCAAAAGCTTTTTTTTTCTTTTCATTAAGTCCATATATATAAATTTGTTTAGAAAAAGAAATTCCAGGAGTCCTAAATGCCTTATAAATTGACTCTTTTGCGGTCCATATTAGGGTTAACATATCAATTCTACCGATTGCAAACTTCTCTTTTTCATTCAGAAATTTTGAACTTATATTAAGTATTTTTTTTCTGTAGGATTCTATGTCAATACCAATTTTATAATTACTTATGACTAAGCCAGAAAAATTTTTTGAATGTGAAATAGAAATATTTTCTCCAGATTTTAATATAGGAGCCCCATAATCGGAATAATAAATATCATTTTCTTTTATCTTGGCTTCTCTCATCAAATGTCTAACTGATAAAATTCCCTTCCTGAATTCTTCACTTTTTATTTTAGATAATCTCGCCTTTAAAGAATTCGTAGTAACTCCAGCCTTCAGGTTTTTTTCAGTTTCATTGATATCCCACAGATATAATTTGAAATGTTCATAATCATATTTTGATATTAAAGGCATTGTATGTAGAATATTTTGTACGTATTTTTACAATAAATATTTTTACAAATATACTATGGAAATAAATGAAAAGATTGGTTATCATCCTCACAAAGTAAAAGATATATCACTTGCTGAATGGGGAAGAAATGAAATTAAACTCGCTGAGGCAGAAATGCCAGGATTAATGTCCTTAAGAAAGGAATATAAAAATAAAAAACCTCTTATGGGAGCTAGAATAGCTGGATGCCTTCATATGACAATTCAAACAGCTGTTTTAATCGAAACTCTTATAGATTTAGGAGCTGAGGTAACTTGGAGTTCTTGTAATATTTTTTCAACTCAAGATCATGCGG
>MDSV01243831.1_pt1 | contig 14544 bp, 8 predicted proteins | sample 810851 | NCBI WGS metagenome assembly MDSV01 (sample SAMN05326640, study PRJNA326480) | marine metagenome | isolation source: seawater | place: Atlantic Ocean: North East | collected 2012 | reverse complement strand
GTTTCTGTATCGGAACCAAAATCTTGTCCAACTTCTACTTCGTCAAAGAATGCGGAAATAATCCCAGCGTATGTATCAAAATTTAATAAAACTACATCCGGATGTGCGTGTTTGTAGGGGTCGAAAGTCTTTACTTCATCAATACTAACTGGTACTGCTGCTAATCCACTGTATGTCTTTTCTAAGTTTCTCAATGGATAGTGTAAACTAAAGAACATTCTAGTTGGTAATTCTTTACTGGCTAGAACGCTTTCGTCAAACCATACTTCTTCTGCTTCAATGGCTTGTTGTTTGCCTTGAAAGTTTCCTAATCCATTTAGTAATGCTCGAAGGTAGTCTATGACGTCCGGTGCATCTCCTAATGGTTGGTCTTTGTTTTGACCTATCCATATCTGAAAGTTTTTTCCGGTATACATAATGATGTACGGGTGACCTGCGTTTGCTATTCTAATGGCCGCCTTATGTGTAACATCTCTTAGTTTCGCTTTGGGTACTTTTGCAGGATTGTCTATATCTATGACTGCTAGTTTCAAACCTTTTCTTGTAGGAGATGGATCCCAAACTAGACCACGTATTTGACTGTCTTTGGCACCAGGGAAGTTTGTATCTCTATATCGCTCGCTACTAAGCATTTCTTGCAAGTCTTCTTCTGAATGCAGAGTTACTTCGTTAACGTCTTTAGTATTCCTTATTGGTGTAGGTATGTAGCCCCGTGTTTGACTAAACTTGATGAATGATATTGGATGGTGCATTGTTTTTCTCAACATAAATGGTAATACTTTGGCGTGGTATTGTTCCAACCTACTCTTGATTGCATTGGCTGTTACCTGCGCGTTGGCTGTTACTGGATGTTGTAGCCTTTCTATTTCAGACATTTCTTGCCACTTTTTTGCATTTAACCCTGCCTCATAAGCCAAACTTGTTGCCATCTCTTTGACTGTCTTTGGTTCAGGGTTGTAAGCGAACGCATTGGCATCTTTAGAAACACTTCCGTAACTGTCTCTTACTTTTTTACTTAGTAGCGGTTTTAATTCGTTAATTGCTTCTAAGTATGTTTTTCCTTCCATGTCGTATGGTTTTTCACCAGTTTCTCTATCTTCTGCATTCGCACAAAGTATGCGTAGTCCTTCGTGATAGAAGAATACATTTCTTGGAGAAAGAAATTTATCCAAAAATATATCTATGTCATCTTCTGAAAGTGTTTCTTTGTCAATGGTTTCTAACTGAGCGAACTTATCAAACTCACGGAATAGTAATGCGTTGTCACTCATTATTCCTCCTCCTCTGTCCTTTTTCTTGGTTCAAACAATGGGTGTTCCTTAGGGAGTAATGGTCTAATGTCATTGTGATACATATGTCTGCGTATCTCCGTGCGCATATCTTCGTCTACTTGCTGTGCGACAAACTCTGAACGATCGTCTTCGCTGATTTGTAAAACACTACGCATGATAGCCACTGTCATTGCATATGGTTTGAGAATATAATTAGTCGTTACTAATTGTGGACTTGCTGCATCTTTTGCGAGTCTTTCCATAAACGCCATCTTTAGTTTCTCTGGGTTTTTGTTATATTTGATACGACCCATTTGTGTTTGTGTCAATAAAACTGATGGAATTAAAAAATTGCTCATGTATCTTTTTTCTAATGCACCAATATATTCTGCTAGTTTTTCTTCGTAAAATCTTATCTCAACGCTCTCTCCTAATTGCATAGGGTCGGTAATTAACTTGTCAACAATGTTTGTACCAAACCATGCATCAGGGTATGGTGCTTTGATTAACTTAGACCTTGAGAGAACTTTGTCCATTGATGCGAATAACTGATACATAAATTCGTGAGGTCTTGCACCTTCTAAGTCAAACAGTCCTGTTGTTCTTGTTTTGACAGACTGCCATATGGTTCTTGCAAGGTCGGCTTCTTTTACAGGGGCTCTAGTTGTTATTGTGGTTGTGCCGTATGTTAGTGGTTCTCCAGTAGCCTCGGCTGCTAGTGCATCGGGATAGCCTGGGATTTTCTTCGCACCAGATATGTTTCTAGGAATTTGTATTTTTTCTACGTGGTAAGTAAATTTTCTTGGGATATAAGTAATCCCAGGATACGGTGAAGGGTCGTCTTTTGTTTTTGCTTTTTTAGTCTCAGAATCCCAGCCATACGGCTGATCTACTTTGAACGCTTCTGGTTGTAATGCCATTGCTTGACCTAGTAGTTGATTTTTCAAGTCTTTATTATCTGCTTGGTTTGCCTCATATGCTTCTTTAACCAATGTCTTTACGTCGTCAGTTCCGGTGACTGTGGTTCTGTCTTTTGTGTTCTTTGCTGTATTGAACGCACGATAGATAACAGATTTATTGTACACATCTGTGTAAGTCATTATTACTTCTTTCAACAAAGGTACGTCAACTTCGTAGAAAACAGTTTCCTTTGGTGCAACGGCTGTTTGTTGCAGTAAGTCCCTACCGTCCTTATCCTTCGGTACACCTGAAACGTATGTATATTGAATTTGTGACATCAAGCCTCTTGGTTCTTCTTTCTTAGAAAGTACTTTTGAGCCGTCACTTAAGGCAGTCGCCATCCAAGTAATTTCTTTTAGTAAAATATCGGATGAGTAAAAAGTGTCCATAGACTGCCTGTCGTATGATTTCTTTCTTGCTTTGGCTAGTATAGAAAGTGTGTAAAATCCTCTCCAATCTGCCAATTCATCTAACAAACCCCGATTTCCTAATTTTGCTTTACTGTCTTTGTTTGGTGGTATTCCAACTACACTTCCCCTGTCAAAATGTGCTATGTTAGGGAATGAATCGTAAATATCAATTGGTTTTATTTTACCTTTTTTATTGTTATTTCCTTTCTGTTTATTTTGGTTGTTGTTTTGTGTTGAAGCATATACGTTAACTCCCCTAGAAAGAAATCGCATTTTTGCTTCGGTTTTGGCCTCTGCATTGTCACCGCCCTGTCTTGCCCATTCATTGGTGTGACACAATATCTGTATGGCAGAAAACGTATCAAGTAGAATCCTTTGGTAAATAATTAACGCTGGCTCTAATACGACTTTGCCACCGCCTTTCTTCTTTTTCTTACCACCAGTGGTTGTGACGTCACCAGAATCATCGTCGTAATTAAATTCCTCTGTAGTTGATTTAATCAAATCATTTTCTGCAATTTTTACGTCATCTGGCGACTCATTCAAATCTAGTCTGTCAGAGCCACCACCAACTAAATCTACTGTACGCAAAACATATCCACCAGTCTCACTAAATCCGATTATGACATACTTGGACGCCATTATGTCTTCTTGGTCTACTTCTAATAAATCTGCTATTGCGGTTAGTTTTGTACTTGACAGATTGTCTGAAAACATTACTTCGTCGTCAATATTGAACTTTTGTGTAGACTTTGCAAACAATGTCGATACTATTTTACTAATGGCTCCTTCTGTGTCATAATCGTTGTCTATGTCATATATGTCTCGTAAAGTACTGATAATATTTTCCTCATCTGGAAGATTTGTTTCGAATGCATCATAGAGTTCACGGTACTCTGAATTTGACAAAAATGATTCCATCAAGACGACTATGGATTTTGATACACGTTCATTAAACCCACTTGGGCTCAAAAATGAATCTACGAAAAATGCGTTAACTAAGTCTCTAGCGTCTTCGCTGTATAATACTGGATACTCGTTTCTGTTATCTTCTGAGTCTAAGAACTCACTTAATGCATACATTTCGTCAATCAAGCCTTTTTTAATATCATCCGAAGCGTTTCCGTAAGCATGCATTTTTACAATCTCTGTACCAATGCTTGGTAAGTTAAATTTAGTTCCTGTGCCTCTTTTTTGTAGTTCGGTGTTTAACCAATCTACTTTTTCCGTGTCATATTTTAATGCGCCATCATTTTCTACAGAATTATATATGCCATTGATAATGCCTTCTTCTTCTTGATCTAGAAAACTGTTTAGATAATACTCATCCATCGGTGTGCCTAACAATATATTTGTTTCTGTATGTTCTGTTGTTTTGTAAACAAACTTAGGTTTCTTGTCGTCTAATACTAAACGATAATCGCCGTAAACATGGTAATACAACAACTGATGCGAAGTTAAGTCGGCACGATTGTGACTATTGACGTGTATTTCATAGTGTTGAAGTATATGGTCAATGACGTGCTTTTTGTATCTAGTCAATACTGCGTCTTCTGTATCTTTGTCGGTAAATTCACCGAACGATTCAGAAAATGCATATTTACTCATACCTCCGCCTCACTTGCGGATTATTCCATATGGGTTGTTTTTGACCCCGCCTAATCCTGGTATTTTGAATCCCTTCTTACCGGCGTAATCTGCTACAATCATCACAACTGCGATGCTTCCTATCCATCTCCATGTGTTATTATTTATTGCGGTTTGCTTTGCTAGTTCTTTGTAAACGGGATTTCCGTCATCGAAGGGGTTCCATATTTCTGCCATTGTATCACCAAAATTGTATCTTTTCTTTTCCTTGTTCTCGTATCTCTGCTAATTTGACTAAATTGTCGTGGCTACTTTCTACCATTGTTATCGCAATTAGTCCTAATGAAAGTGCTTGTATTGATGACCACGTCTTCTCCTTGCCCTTGCCATAGGTTGCAAGTTTTTGACTCTTCCCGTAACCAAACACACCATCGCTGCCGATAACATTGGCTGCTGTGCGCAAAGAACTCATCAAAAGTAGTGTACCAGAGGCCACACCAATGTATGTCCATGTTTTCTGAGATATGCCTAATTTGTAATCCACTTAATCACCTCAATCGTATATCCATGCTGTTCCTGTAGCGTCTGTTTTAATCTTCCATGTGCCGCCAGTAATGATTAGCATTGGTTTGCCGTTTTCTGGCATTGTTGCGTACAACTTAGGGAAGTTGCCGTCTTTGGTTTCTTCGTTAAAAACATGGGTGTACTTTTGGTCATCTCTGCCGTTATCTTTACCAGATATGTAACCGATTTGCCAACATCCACCTTCACCAACTTGATACCATACGTCACCTAAGTCAAGTTTCTTTTTCTCAATCTTTGCTGGTTCTTTACCATTCATGTGCTTGTAAAGTTTTTTAGCCTTCTCTACTTTACTTGGATGTGCTGGATTTGTTTTGGGTGTTGCTTTGGACTTACCGTAAAACTTTGTTACCAATGTCATAGTAACTGCAAATCTTTGCTTTCTATCTGGGAAATCTTCTTTCATCTTCTTAGTTTCCATCATTCTATTGACGTAAGTTTTCTTTGGTTCTTTGCGATACTTACCGTTTGAAAGTTTCTTTTTCTTTGGTTTTGGTAGTGGATTTGGTAGTGGGTTTGGTCCCATTGGGTTCATGTTATCTCCAACGGTTCTTACCACACCAAATATTTCGTTATCTTCGTCGTCAGGGTCAATCAACAAATTTGTTGCTTCGGTTGTGTCTTCTGTTCCGGTGACATTTTGACCACCATACTTGTTGTCATGTGCTTCTGGATTGTGCTTAACATGGTCAGAAATGCTAGCGTATAGTCCTGGGATTCCTAACTTGGCAATTTCTTCTAGATTGCTTTTGTTGTCATCAAAGACCATTTCTACTTTGTAATTACCAAGTAGTTCTCTAACTTTATTTCCTTTGAAAGCAGGAACTTGTGTTTTATCTGCTGGTTTAGAAAACACTAATGAGTTACCATCCGTATCTCTAAACAATGGAAAGCCGTTACTTTCCAGTTGTTGAATTGTTTGTTCTTGGTACTTTTCTGGTCTTGCAGTAAGATAAATTATAGTATAGCCATCGTTTTTCAAATCACTAACCAACTGGGTTGCGCCCGGAATCACAACATCTTTTGCTAACTCTTTATTAGAATAAAGAAACTTATTTCTTTTGTTGAATGCCTGTCTTTTACTCATCATTCCTTTTACTTTGGGCTTTCCTGCTTTGTCAACAAGTCCTGCTCTTCTTGCATCTGTGAATCTTTGTGAGTTGTCAAATAATGTCATGTCTAAATCAAAAACAACCGCTTTGGGTCTGTCTTGTGTTAGTTTTGCATACAATGGATTTTGACGTGTAGGCATGGGTAATTTGCTACTACACATTTTACAATTCATATGTGAAGGATTGTTTCTAATACCACAATCGCTACAATAGACTGCGCTAGCCATACTCATCGGACAGGGTCGCTACTTATACAGGTAGTGTTCCTAGTAAGCATTCCTTAATGCTTTGGCCAATGCTCTATTTGCTAGTTGTATGTTGCTTTGGGCTGTTTGCCTGGACTTGATTTCTTTCGGCTCTTGGTAATTCTTACCAAGGTTTCTAGCCTCTGCATTTATTTTAATATAAGCGACAGAAAGCCGATCATTTGTATCTTCGAGGTCTGCGGTGAATTTTGCTAACAATTTACTCATAGACGACGACACTCTCTGCGCCTTTTCTCTTATGAAATCTTTTCCGGGAGCCTTTTCTGCATATAAAGCGGCTGAACCTTTTAACTGATCCAATAGGACACCGGCTGGTTTCCTTGATGCATCTATTGCTTTACTTGATGCATCTATTGCTTTACCAAACAGGCCACTAGTCATTTCGGCGGTTTTTGTATCACGTACCGCACCTGCACCTCGACCAACCAAGTCTCTACCTTCTCTAAGTAAGTCGGCACCTCTGGAACCACTTACATATGACTGCGCTTTCTTCAACAGTTCTATGTCGTTGTAAACTTCTATCAAATTGCTATCGGCTGCTACATTCATTTGAGTTATAGTTGAATCTATTTCTCTCGCCTGTGCTTCCAGTCCATAGACTTCATAAACATAATCAAGATACGCTATTGCAATTTCGAAGTACAGGGGGTCGACAGCACTATAGTTAATAGTTAATAAGTTCGTTGTTTTGTCACGCGCTTGTACTCCTTTTTCTGCTTCTATAAAATTCGTTTCACCGAATCTTTTCATTAAGAGCATTGCTTGTTTATTTGCTTCTCTGATTTTTTTAACTTTCGCGACGAATTTTTCCTGTTGCTTAAGCAAACGTTGTATGCTTTCAGGTCTAGTGTTTTGGCTAAACAAATCTTCTTTGTCTGCTAATTTTATTTGTAATTTGAGGATGTCCGCTGTTGCGGTAAAATTATATGCAATTTCGCTAAACATGATTGACTGTTTGGTCAATTCGTAAACATGATTCGCATACTCTTCGTGTTGTTCTGCAAACTGCGCTTTTATCTCTTCGTCACTACCATGTATGTCTACTATCTTAATCGGGCCCATTGCTGCAAATTCAGAAAATGTGTTCCAAACACTATCTGCTTCGGTTTGTATACTCTTGGCACCGTTACTCATTTTCTTTATTGCTTTCTCGGTTTGTTTGTCTACTACTCCGACTATATTATCTAGACTGGCTGGTTGCTTGTCTAACTTAGCAACATCTTTTTTCATGTCTATGAGGTCTTGGTCTAGGTACATAGGTTGACCCAATGCACCTTCCTGCAAACCCACCGTGCCTAACCACTCTTCTAACTCTTGAACCTGTTTTAACTTTAACATTATATCACCTGACTTCACCAGTTGCCGCAGTAATTCTTTCGATGGCCCAGTAAGGCAATCCTTTTATTTTTTGTAACTGCATTATTTGATTTTTTAAGTCTTCTGTAGTTTTATCTTTTTGATCATCAGATGCTGCCATTATTTCTTCATTTGCTGCGTTAACTATTAGATCTATCATTGCTTCAAACTTCATTCGGTTACGAAGTTGCTGATCGTCATTACCACCCTCATCTCTATATCCTTCTAATATTTTTAACAATTGTCGGTTCTCTGCATCTCCAGCAGAAGGTGTCACTTCTCCAGTGGAACCTTCCGTAGTTTTTTCCATGTACCTTACTACAGCATCTAGCATATACAATGCAAAGGCTCTATCGTTCTCACTCATAGTATAGTTATACTTACTTCTAGTAGTTTCTTCTATCTCCATAAATACACTTAGCATATGTATAGTCTTTTTAGGTACTTCAGTTGATACAGTTGACATTCTTTGTTCAGCAAGTATCTGTCCTATTTCATCTGCTGCTACTTTAACTTCCCTTGCATTCCATTTAGTTTGTTTATCTTCATCGCCCTTGTATCGGAATCTTGCAGAGGTTTCTCTCCATTGTTTGTATAGTTTAGAATTACTTGGTTTATTGGTGTCCTTTAACAATTTTTGCTTTTTCTTAAGATCGAAACCATCGGAAATTAATTTCTTATGTACCTCTTCTAGTCTGTTATATTCGGCGGGTAAGTCGCCTTCACCTTGAATCGACATTGGCATGAATGCAGCCGATACGTCTAGTGATGCACCATCTAGTAGTTGGTGAATGTGATTTCTCAATGTGTCCATCAATGCTAACACAACTGGTTTTGGCCAGTATGGAGGTGCAGTAGGTCTGAAACCTGCTATGTCCTTTTGATACGAAACTAAAAATGTTGGATCCATTGACTGAGCATATTTGACAATATCCATGTCTCTAGTTTTCCTCTCAAAGATGCTCTGTAGTGCTTCCATTGTTTCTTCTGGTGTAGTACCGTCTCTCATTATATCAGACTGGCTTTTTACCATTTCCCACATCAAGTCGTTTTCTGGTTCGAAACTTTGTTTAATTGTAGTCCAGATAGTTTGTCTTTTTGTGATTGTTCTACTGTTCTGCGCGTCTTTGGCGTTTTGTGGATACTTCTCAACTATTTTTGCAATATGCTTTATTAGTTTTTCATTCATAACTGCTAGCCCTAAACTACTACGCAAAAACAATGGATGGGCAATCAAACCGTAATCCATTCCATCGTAGAACTCTTCGGCTCTAGTTGGAACCATAGAAATTAATTTCTGCCATTTGGGGCCGTCTTTTGATTTCTCTAGTTGTTTATTGGTCACTTCAATGTAATCTTGATGTTGCATGGCTTTCAATAATCCAGCATTAGACATTGAAACCACTAGGAACGGTGTTAATACATCGTCAACAAATTCTCTCATATTATCTCGGTTATCTAAATCATACATGTTTACAATTCTTGATTTTTCTATAATGTAAGATGCTGCCCTGTTGTCTGTCGGATCGAACTTGCCTAGTTCGGATGGTATTCCGAATTGCTCAGAAATAAACCCTCTAGTTGCTTCTTGTGGAGAAACAACACCTCTAAATCTATCATTAATACTTGTAGCAAAGAATGGTCTACCTGGGTTCTTTTTGACTGCCATTGCGTTAGCATATGTTTGTAGTAGTGCGGCGATTTTAGGGTCTGTGCCTAATTCTTTGTTTTCTGTTGTGTAAAGAAGTTTAGTAACTGTATTCAATGCGCTAAACATTCCATTTTGTGCAGCCAATCTTTCAACCATCGAAGGGTCGATATCTTTTGCTAATAGTTTAGTAACTTTGTTGCCTAGTCTCTTATTTGACTTGTAAGAAGGGTATCCCCAGTTTTCTTGGGGTACTGGGTAAGGATTACTTCTTGCACCAGTGAGTACTAACACTTCGTCGTATGTTCTGCTTGTTAAATCACTAAGTGTAAGTGGTGTACCGTCGACTGACTGTATTTTGTAGTCAGATGTTGAACTGTGTGGGTTTGACTTTGCTACGCTTGACTTTACCCACTGGTGGGCCTTAAGTAGCGAACCACCTGCTAAATCTCTTGGTACCTTTACTCTCATTCGAATCACTTCTTACCGATTTTGTTACGCATATCTTTGTAGTAAGGGCTACGTGCTTTTTCTACATTTGGTATAATAAATCGGTTGTAAGTATCTTTCGATGGCGAATGTTTTGGAACTCCATAGTGGTCTATGAAATCTTGGTACGCCGCGATAAATGCTTTGTTTGCTTTTTCCTTCTTTGGCATTAAAGTTCTATACTTCAAAGTTGGATGATTTACTATTTTGAAAGTAGATACAGGAAATTTAATCCTGTATGGTGCTTCTTCGCCTGTTTTCTTGTGTGTTCCCATCATTAACAATTGAACACCTTGCATATCTTTGGCGTGCTTACTGACACCTCTAGTCCAATATGATTGGCCTTTTTTCGACTTACCGGAACCATGTCGTGTTCCGCCAGCCATACCAGAAACAGGTTCTCTTTTCTTAATATCTAATTGTGTTGTTGGCCATAATTCGACAAAGTGATATTTACCCCTACCGACACCACTTGGGTTCTTCTTTGCTTTCTTAGCAGGGTTTTTCTTACCAAGTCCTCTTCTGATTCCTTGTGCTTTTTTACCAGCATTGTCATTTTTACCGGATCTTAGATAATCTTCGTTGTACTTGATTATCTTCCACTTGCCGCCACCACCTTTCTTTTTACCTTGTTGATTCTTGTTTTTGTTGCCGCCACCTTTGCCGCCGGAAACTGCTACAGCAACATACAGTGGTGTTGGGTCATACTGACTTGCTGCAATTACTATTGTAGGATAGTCGGCGATACGGTCTTTACTAATTTTCAACTTATTGTTTTCATCCAAGTGAGTTGATTCGATATTAAGAGCATAAGCGCCAACCTTCTCGTTGCTTAGTTTCTTACCACTACCATTACTAGTCATTTCGGTCATTATCTCTCTGTTTTGTAGATTGAACTCCATAAACGTTGTACCGCTAGCCACTGCTGCGCTACTTTGACCTGATGCCATTGCTATGTCAACTGCTCTTGCTCTGTAATTATATGGTGGTGCTTGTAGTGTCATTAGCAAAGTTCTAACATTTATTGTATCACCAACTTCGTAATCAGCAACTGCTGCACGCATTAATTGTGAAGATAGTATTCCGGTTTGTTCATTGGTCGTAGTTCTAAATGCGTATGCATCGCCTTCTGTCGCTAATGCTCTTTGCATTTCTAATACCATTTCTACCTCTGCTGTTTCTAAAGGAATGTATCTGCTTTTGAACTCAGCGTAAACTTCGTTTCCTTCGTCTGGGTGAAGTTGATAGAGTGTGTAATAGTTGTATTGCTTTACTGGCATTGAGCGCAGTATGTCGAAAACAAGTTTATGCATCACTTGTTGCTGTGTAGCACCGTATCCTTGTTGTGAAAGTAATTCTCTACCTCTAGTCAATACATCGTAAGCAATTTGACCTTTTGCTATTGCTTCTTGATTATCTGCGCCAGGAAGTAGTCTTCCCATTAAGTTGTGGTGACTTGGGTCACTCTCCCATTCGTGTGCAAATAACGCATTAGAAGAACGTTGTGCGTGTGAAACACCAGCAGCAAATTCTGCACCTATGTCAACTGTGTTCATATTTTTAATGTAAGCATACCAATCTTGAGCACTAGCAATGAATAACAATGGGTCATCTCTTACAGACATTTCATTTGTAATTCCGCCTGCTGCGATACTGCTTCCTGCTTTTCTAGCAACTTTGTCAAGTAATGCAACACCTGATCCGATTCTTCCTCTAACGGTTGTTTCACCTTGTATTGCACTCTGCAATCTAAGGTTTCTCCATGTTATTTTGGATGTTTTCTTAGGAGGATTTGATTTTTGACCGTACTCTGGGTGGTCGTTATCGAGACCAGTGTCGTTGTCTGCATACTCTTCCGTCGCCTTTGATACATTGTTGTTGTATACTACGCCTACCATCTGCTCGCCGCTTGGGTTGTGTCTTGCACCAAAGAGTGTATACTCTTTTGTTTTTTCTAAAGTTTGGACATCTTTGTCATTAACTTCTACTACTTCACCGTTATTTCTTATAAAATTCATTTTGTTCACCTACTTGATAATGCTACCAGACCAACCACACCTGCGATGAGAAGAATGGATCCGCCACCCAATACTAGGCCAGCAGAGTTTGCTCCTTTTCTAATGTCCGACTGTTCTACGATTGTGTGCGACGCTGCTGTTGCATCAGTGGCTGGTACTTGCCCGAGATAATTTACTCTGCGGTCTAAATCCATTGCCATTACTCCGCCGTCGGGTTCGAACCCATATGCTATTGCTGATTCGTGTGCTTCTTCAAATGTTTGCCCTTGATTCATAAAATACTGCATTGAACGAATGTGTGCCGGATTTGTTCTTTCTGGATGTTTGTTAGCGATTTCTTCTGCTGATACCATTGCACCGAACCCGTCGAATGAAAAGTTTCTTTTGTTTGTTCTTCTATGTGTTGAACCAAATATGCCTGCAACAGCAGAAACTGTTTCACTAACACTACCTTCCATATCATTTAGTATTCTAAATTGGTCTTGTAATGCACCAATATGTGCTTTCAACAACTCTTGGTCACTAACCAACCTTCTGTTGGTTTTGATTTCTCGCATCATTGCTTTGATTGAAGATACTTGTGCATTTACTGCTTTAACTTCCGCAGGCTTCATTGCTTTGCGTAATTGTGAAAAAGATACCATATAGCGTCTTAGTTGCTCATTAAAATCATTGTAAATCATATCTTGCTTTGTTTTTAAAGCATTTTTACTAACTTTCTCTAAGTGTGATTCTACTTTGCGCAATTCCTTCATTGATGCTTTTTCTGCGTTAACTGCGCTTTGTGCAGAGGGGTCTCTGCTGTGTCTAAATCTAACTTGGTCGACAACTGTTGAAAACATTCCATCCATAACTTGCTGTTGTTGTTTGGGCAACATATTCATCAAGTCTGCGTTTTTTACTGCGATTCTGTCTACTTCTCTAGCAACAGATGTGATTGTTCTATCCCAGTTGGCATCTTGCACTGGTGGCTTTGTCGCGTGTGCTGATGCAATTCCGTTTAAGGTAGCACTTTGGTTTCTGGAAACTTCCAGCACTTTTTGCTCAATTGTTTTCAAGTATAATCTTTTTTCTGACTCTAACATTGATTCAGTCATTGTTTGATTTAATGAACTTCCTTGTGCCAATGTAATGAACTCTACTCCTAATTTCGAAACAGGATCCATTGCGGCTGTTCCTCTTAAGTGGGTTAATGAATATGCATCGATAATTTCTTTAGACTTCTCCTTGAAGTCGTAAATAACTCTATCAGCAAAGTCAGGACTGACTACCATCGTCTATCCGCACTAAGTGGTTTGTTAAGAGTGTGTTGCTTCAAACTAACTCTTACTTGGAATTAAATCTGTAGCCTTTTTGAGTCCTATCTCTGTTGCTTTTCTTATTTTTATCGCTTGTACAGAAGAGACTGATGCGAACATAAGAGCCGAACCTGCTAGACCCAATCCTGCTACCAATGCGCCTGCTCCGAGACCTGCACCTGCTAATGTGAATCCATCTCCTACTCCATCTAGTAATCCGTCGCCCCCAATGTTGGGAATTGATACCCCTAAGTTGGTTGCACTACCCAAGTCACTAACGCCATCTAAGTTACTCATCGCCATATAACCCATCTCTTCTCCAGCAACGTCTGCAGCGTATGGTACCATGGACATCCCGATATCTCCGGTGTAACGTGGGCTTGCAGAACCTATTGCACCCCACTTAGCGGTGACGTCTGTTATTGTAAATCCGGATGCATCGGTAAAGCCACGGAATCCTGCTACACCAGAACTAGGTAAACTAATGTTTGCAGTTTGCGCGTCTTGCGACTCTGCATCGGTTTGTTGTGTCACCATTGTTATTCCTTGTCTAGCAGCCTCTTGGCGATATGCTTCATAATCTACACCCGGTATCTGATACCCTGCTTCAAGCAGCATTCTTCCTGTAACGTAATCTTTATTCCAGAATCTAAAGTAAGCCTTGAATGATGTATCGGTAAATCTTACATTGCCGTATTTGTTCATTAACTCATTATACATCCAATTCTTAAAAGTTCTTTCTGTAAATATTTCTTGCTCATCTTCGGTGTATTGACCTTCGTCGATTCCGCCTTCTTGTGTTTGTTGGTCGAAGAGGCCACCTTCATTACTTACATCTGTTGTTCCATCTGTGACTACTGGGTTGCCGTCTTCGTCTAACTCAACAGTATCTAGTTGACGTTGAATTTGTTTGTCTAGACTAATTACTGAACTATTTACTTCTCCGAATGGTGTCTGGTAAACCAATCTTATATCTCTTGTTCCAATATATCCTGGTTTGTCTGCTGTTGGTCCAACTGGTTTGTAATTATCATTAACATCTACTTCTGTACTATACTTCAAAACGGGCCCCATATGATGTTGTGGTACGCTAAATATTGCAATTGTAAATGGGTAACTAAATGTTCCATAGTCCGTATTGATTGTGTATCGCAATGGATTGTTTGGGTCTCTTACACCGTATGTACCTGGCTTATCGTTTGCGCCAACGTTTGGTAATGCAGCGAAAGTTGCCACGCTTAATTCGTTACCCATTGTCTTTCGCCATGCTTCTCTAATTGCTTCCATTCCAACTGGCTCTTGTATCAAGCCCTTTTCTATATTAACTAAATCGTCGGTAGTGATTGTTTTTATTGGCGGTAAATAATCTGACGTATAATTACCCGCAGCAGAACCATCGTTTGGTCTGCCTTCTGGATTTAATTCAAAGGAACGAAATGGCATTGATGCGCTATCCATGTTTCCCATTTCTGTTGTAATTATTATTCTTTCAGAGGCGTGAGGTAAATTAATTACTGGTTCGTTTTCACCTAACTTGGCATCAACTG
>MDSV01227382.1_pt1 | contig 14547 bp, 14 predicted proteins | sample 810851 | NCBI WGS metagenome assembly MDSV01 (sample SAMN05326640, study PRJNA326480) | marine metagenome | isolation source: seawater | place: Atlantic Ocean: North East | collected 2012 | reverse complement strand
TACAGCTGGCAATGCATATTTATTCTGCTTTGCATCAGCAAATATATCCTGAACACAATCCCCTGAAATAACACCTAATTTGAATTTTGACATATTTATAATTTTATTTTAAAAGCAAAATTACAAGATTGTATAGAATGAGTATATATATTTGTAATAAATTATTATTATTGATTTATAAAAATACTATTTTGTGATTACAATAAAAGAGATAAAATTTATAAATAGTTTAAAATTAAAGAAAAATAGAGTTAAACATAATCTATTTGTAGTAGAAGGAGAAAAAAATGTTCAAGAATTATTAAATTCTAATTATAAAATACATAGTTTGTTTGCTACAAATACTTGGAAAAATAAAAATCCAAATATTGATGCATTAGAAGTTAGTGTTGCAGAATTAAATAGGATTAGTAATAATAAAAATCCAAATAAAGTATTAGCACTTGTTAAAATAAAAGCTTCATCTTCAACTACTAAAAGTAATATAAAGTTAGTTTTAGATGATATAAAAGACCCAGGTAATTTAGGTACAATTATAAGAATTTGTGATTGGTTTAATGTGCGCTCTATTATTTGTTCAAAAAATACAGCAGATTGTTATAATCCTAAAGTAGTTCAAGCTTCAATGGGCTCTATCTTTAGAGTGGATATTATTTATACTGATTTATTACAATATCTTAAAATGATCAAATCACCAATTTATTACGCTTGTCTTGATGGTAAAAATATAAAGAAGGTAGAGTTCCCTAAGAATATCCATTTAGTTATTGGTAATGAATCTAAAGGCATCAATGAAGATATAATTAATTTAAACTCTAATAAAGTAACAATAAAAAATTTTGGGAGTAAGACTGAGTCTTTAAATGTAGCTGTGGCAACATCCATTTTTTTGTATGAAATATTATAGAAAACTATATATTTATTCAAATGTGAATGAGAGCATCCATCCGTTTGTTTTTAAACCATTTATTGATTGAGTGTATATAGTTTGATCTTTTGTAAGAAGATTTACTAGGCCATGTGATATTTTTATTTGAGGTGAGAATTTAAAATATTCTAGATAAAAATCAAGACCGAATCCAATTTCACCCATAAAATCATTTTTTTTTAATTTAACTATTTCTTGACCTTCATCATCAATTTCATCTTGAGATGCAATGTCCATACTATATTTAATACCAGTTAAAATATACGCTCTAAAATTATTATATCTTTCAGATTTGTATTTAAAATAAACAGGAAACTCTAGTAAAGTTGATTCTATTTTTTTTAATTTTTCTTGCTTTATGCTTAATTCGTCTTCAAAACCATATTCAAGCTGCCGCTCGGCAAATATTAACGCAGGTACAAATCGCAAATCTGTATATTTTCCAAGTCTTAAATTAGAAACAATTCCTAAATTAAAACCTTTTTGACTTTTAGTGTAAATTGTTTTTAAAGTATCATTAGTTATTGTATTACTATTTTTTTGAAGATTAAAGTTTAGTTCATTAATTCCTAATGTAAATCCAAAATGGATTTTTTGAAAATCATATCTTGCTAAATTTTGGGACTTCTTATATTTTTGTGAATAAGATACAATACTAAACTGGAAAAAGATAAGTATCAAAAGATATTTTATGATTCTTTGCATTTGCCCCGAACGCTTATTATATTATTTTATTGCTGTATAAAGTGATATTATTCCTAAGCTTAATGGATTAAATTTACAGTCTTTAAAATTAACATTTTTCATTTCATCTATAAATTTTTTTCCAGAAGGAAATTGATTTACAGATTCTGGCAAATATTTATAAGCACTTTTGTCTCTAGAAATCAATGCTCCTATTTTCGGTAAAATATAATGAAAATATAAACTGTAAATTTGTTTTAATGGGAAAAATTTTGGTGACGAAGGTTCTAGAATTATAACTTTGCCATTTTTTTTCAAAACACGAAACATTTCTGATAGACCTTTATTTAAGTTTTCAAAATTTCTAACACCAAAACCAGCAGTAACAACATCAAATGAGTTGTCACTAAATGGTAAACTTTCGCAATCAGCATTGTTTAGTGTTATTCTGTTGTTTAATTTTTTTTTTGATATTTTTTTTCTTCCAATCTTTAGCATTCCATCTGAAATATCAATTCCAGTTATATGTGCATCAGTATATTTAGCTGCAGTTATTGCAAAATCTCCAGTACCTGTAGCTATATCTAATATTCTTTGAGGATTATTATCAATTTTTTTTATTGCAAGCTTTCGCCATACATTATCCATACCTAATGATAATGAATGGTTAAGAAAGTCGTATCTATATGCAATATTGTTAAACATTTTAGTTACCTGTTCCTTTTTATTCTTTGTGTTATTATAAGGTTTAACTTCTTTCATATAATGATATGCTTTTTAGCTTCTAATATTAGTCTCTCTTTATTGATAGGTACTACGCCTACATGTTCACATACTAATCCTCCTGCTAAAGATGAAACTATTGAGATCGTTTTAAAATCTAAATTTATACTTAAACATAATGCAGCTACAGAGATAACAGTGTCACCAGCACCTGAAACATCAATCATCTTTCTCTCAAAAGCTGGTGTAATAGAAAACTCATTTTTAGAATTAATACAAATTCCTTTTTCTGAAAGAGTTAATAAAACTGCCCTTACATTTAATTTTTTTCTTAGTTTTTTTGTATTTTCAAAAATCTCTTGAGTATTATCTGTATTTAGATTAATCTTCATTCCATTATTTATTTCTGCTATATTAGGTTTGAAGATTACGCAGTTTTTAAAGTTTAAAAAATTTTCATTTTTTGGATCAGCAAGAGTAGGAATATCTTTAGAATTTGCAATTTTTATTATCTCAGTTATAATTTTTGAAGTAAGAACACCTTTATTGTAATCTTGCAGAATTATTACATCTATATTTTTGATTAAACCTTCAATGAGGTTTAAAAATTCGTCTTCTATTGTAATAGCATTAGTATCTTCTTCATCAATTCTTAACTGGTGCTTATTGTCAGCAATAATTCTAGTCTTAATTGTGGTTTTTTTATCTTCACAAGTTAGAATTCCTTTAATCTCAAGATTTGCTTTTTTCATTAAGTTTAAAAAAATTTTTCCGTAATTGTCATTTCCAATTACAGAACATAGTATAGGTTTTGCTCCAAGAGATTGTATATTAAGTGCTACATTAGCTGCACCTCCCAATCGATTTTCCTTTTTGTTTACTTCGACAATAGGAATTGAAGCTTCTGGTGAATTTCTATTGATTTTTCCCCAAGTATAAGCGTCTAACATTGAATCACCTATGACTAGCACTTTTTTAAAATTAAATTTAGTAAACAATGAATTAAAATTCATTATATCAATTTTGCTAAATATTCTTTAACTCTTCTTATAGCTTCTATTAATTTTTTATCTTCAGCAGCATAAGATATTCTAATACATTCAGGGTTGCCAAAAGCATCACCACCTACAAATGCAACATGTGCATTATTTAGTAAATACATACAAAGGTCATCTGCATTTTTAATAAAAATATTTTTATATGATTTTCCAAAATAATAACTAATATCAGGAAATAAATAAAAAGCTCCTTTTGGCACATTACATTTAACTCCAGGAATATTTTTAAGCAAATCGATAAGCAAGTTTCTTCTTCTTAAAAAAGTTTCCTTCATTTCAGTGGTTACTGATTTTGGTTCTGCTAGCATAGCTTCTTCAGTTGCTTTTTGTGCAATAGCACAAGTTGCAGAAGTAACTTGACCTTGAATTTTATTACATGCTTTTGCAATCCATAAGGGAGCACCAATAAATCCAACTCTCCAGCCTGTCATTGCAAAACCTTTTGAAACACCATTTACTGTTATAGTTCGATTTTTCATTGATGGGATAGTTCCTATACTAAAGTGCTTTTCAGTAAAATTAATATGTTCATATATTTCATCAGATACAACATAAATATTAGGATGTCTTTCTAATACTCGTGAAATCTCTTCTAATTCTGATTTTGTATATACTGAACCGCTCGGATTACATGGTGAGCTAAACATTATCATTTTAGTCTTTTTATTGATAGATGACTCTAGCATTTCTGCATTAATCTTATAGTCAGTATTAATGTTTGAAGGTATTTTAACTGGCTTTCCTTCAGATAACTTAACAATTTCTGCATAGCTTACCCAGTATGGACAGGGTAGAAGAACTTCATCTCCTGGATTTAGCAAACATAAACATATATTAGCAAGAGATTGTTTAGCACCAGTTGATATGACAATTTGATTTGTAGAGTACTCAAGATTATTATCTCTTTTAAATTTCGTAACAATTGCTTTTCTAACTTCTTCTAAACCATTTACAGGAGTATAGTGTGAAAAGTTTTTGTCAATAGCTTGTTTTGCAGCTTCTTTAATAAAATCTGGAGTATCGAAATCTGGTTCTCCAAGACTTAATGATATAATATCAATTCCTTGAGCTTGAAGCTCTCTACTTTTCTGAGCCATTGCTAGAGTTGCAGATTCTGAAAGGAGATTTAGTCTATTTGATACTTTTGTCATTTGATAAAAATTAGAATTGCAAAGATAGTATTTAGATTTTTATATTGAATATTAAGTTTTGTAAAAAGTTTTTATCTTTACAGGATGTTAAACATTTTTCTTTTTCTAGTTATTACTTTTTGTCTAATTGATTATTTGAGATTTATATAATCAAAATATCTTTTCTCAATTAATACTTCATTATTGTTTTATAATATAATTAAATTAAATATGAGAATATTTATATTATTTATAATTATTACATTGTTCTCTTGTAACAAAGGTAAGATTAGTGATTATGAAACTTATATTGGTCATAATGATACCGTTAAGTATGTTGGTAAGGAGCAGTGCAGAATGTGTCATGCAGAAATCTATGATACATATATACATACTGGTATGGGAAGATCATTAGATTATGCTGTTAGAGATAATAGTGTATTAAATGGAACTAATATGGACATAGTTTATGACAGTATTAATAATCTTAGTTACTTTCCATTTTTTAAAAATGATAGTCTTTATATTAAGGAATTTAGACTTTTTGGTAAAGATACAACTCATATTCTTATAAAAAAAGTTGATTATAAAATTGGTAGTGGTCAACATACTAATTCTCATCTTTTTATGACTAATGGTTATGTTCATCAAATACCATATACTTACTATACTCAAAAGGGATTATCTGATTTGCCTCCAGGTTTTGAAGTGAAAAACTCTAGGTTTTCACGAGAGATTGGTCTGGAATGTATTAGTTGCCATAATGCAATAACTAATCATGAAAGTGCATCATCTAATAGATATTACAAAATGCCTCAAGGAATCGATTGTGAAAGATGTCATGGTCCTGGAGAAGCTCATGTTAAAAGTAAACTTGCTGGTGAGATTATCGATACATCTAAGTATATTGATTATTCTATTGTTAATCCATCAAGATTACCGCTAGATTTACAATTTGATATATGTCAGAGGTGTCATCTACAGGGTACAGCTATTTTAGCAGATGGAAAAACATTTGAATCATTTAAACCGGGCATGAATCTAAATGATGTAATGGATATTTATCTTCCTAAATATGATAACGATCATTCATTTATTATGGCATCTCATGTTGATAGGTTAAAGCAGAGTTCATGCTTTAAAGAGTCCGATTTAACATGTACTTCATGTCATAATCCTCATAAAAGTATAACAACATTAACTAATGAGTACTTTGATAATAAATGTATGAAGTGTCATGATATTTGTAATGAAGAAGAAACTAATAATTGTTCCTCATGTCATATGCCATCATCATTATCTTCAGATATAATGCATGTCTCAATAACTGATCATAAAATTGGAGTTCACACTGAAAAAAAATCAGAAAAAGGATCTTTTTTAGGTCTTTATTCAATAAATAATAAAAACTCTTCTAATTTATCAAAAGCTAAAGCATATTTAAAAAGATATGAAAGTTTTGAATCTATACCAATTTATTTAGATTCTGCACTTTACTACTTATTACAAACTAATAATAACTTCACTACATATGTGCAGTATTATTATTTGCGTAACGATGATATTGCTATGATAAATTTTGTTTTAAGTAATAAAATTATTGATCTAAATTACTCAGATGCTGATTTAGCGTTGGCATATAGTAGAATGGGAGAGGTGTTTGGAAAAAATGATATGTTGGATTATGCGGAAAAGTTCTATCTTAAATCTATAAATCTTATGAGTTATGTAATAGATTATAAGAATAAATATGGAAGTTTTTTGTTAAATAATAACAGAGTTGATGATGCAAAAGCTATATTTTTAAAGGCACTAAGTTTAAATCCCACTATAAAAGAGATTCATGCAAATCTTGGATTAATATATATTATAGATGAGGATTATCAAAATGCTGAAACTTTCTTAAACCAAGCTATTGCACTTGACCCAGATTATCTCTTGGCATATGAAAATTTATTGGTTTTATCACAGAAAATAAATGATTCTAAAGCAACAAGTCTATATTTGCAAAAAATTTTAAATATTAATCCTCAACATAAGCTAAAGAATTTAAAAGAAAACTATAAAATTGAAACGAAGAAAAAATAAAAATAAATCAACAATTAAAAAATTTATAATTGCATTTTTCTTAATAATTCTTTTAGGTTTTTTTGGTTTAATATATGAGTTGTATTCTAGAGTATATCAACCTAATATTATTTTTGCTCAAGATGTAACTGAAAATTACATTTATATTCCAACAGGATCTGATTTTTCAAAAGTTTTAAATATCTTATCTAAAAATGGTTTATTAATTAATGTTAATTCTTTTGAATGGCTAGCAAAACAAAAAAAATATAATACAAATGTTAAATCCGGTAGATATAGAATTAATAGAGATTTAAATAATAACGAATTGATTAATTTATTGCGATCTGGGCAACAAACTCCAGTTAATGTTACTTTTAATAATCTTAGATCTAAAGAAGAATTAGCTGGTGTGATTTCTAAACAAATTGAGGCAGATTCCTTATCTATTATAATGCATATTTCAGATATTTTGTTTCAAAAAAAACTTTCTTTAAAAGATGAAGATGTTACTTGTATTTTTTTACCAAATACATATCAGTTTTATTGGAATACTTCAGCTGAAGAATTTGTAGAAAGAATGCTAAAGGAATATTCAAATTTTTGGAATTCAAGTAGAAAGAAAAAAGCAAGTAAAATTGGACTTAATTATTATGAGATTTCAATATTAGCTTCAATAATTGAGAAAGAGCAAAACATTAGATTGGATGAAAGGCCAGTTATTGCTGGATTGTATCTAAACAGATTAAATAAAGGAATGAAATTACAATCAGACCCAACAGTTATTTTTGCATTAGGTGATTTTACTATTAGAAGAGTACTTAAAAAAGATTTAAAATTTGACTCTCCTTATAATACATATATTTATCGGGGGCTTCCTCCAGGACCAATTTGTATTCCATCTATAAATGCTATAGATGCAGTCTTAAATGCAACAAAACATAATTATATATTTATGTGTGCTAAAGAAGATTTTTCCGGATATCATAATTTTGCTAAAAATGTTAGAGAACATAATAAAAATGCTAAAATGTATAGAAGAGCATTAAATAAAAGAAAGATAATGCGCTAAATTATTAGTTTTGTATATAATCTAATAAAATAAATAATGGAACAAATAAAATTTGGAACAGATGGTTGGAGAGCTATAATTGCTAAAGATTTTACTACAGATAATCTAGCCAGGGTAAGTATAGCAACAGCTGAATGGTTAAATAATAAATTTAAAAATCCTACTGTTGTTATTGGTCATGATTGTCGCTTTGCTGGAGAGCTTTTTGCAGAAACTACTGCTAAAGTTATGACAAATCAAGGTGTTACTGTTAAGTTAGCTAAAGGTTTTGTTTCAACTCCCATGGTATCTTTAGGTGTTGTTAAAGAAAAGGCAAATCTAGGTATTGTTATAACAGCTTCACATAATCCGCCAAGTTATAATGGCTTTAAACTAAAAGGAGATTTTGGCGGTCCATTATTACAATCTGATATAACTGATATAGAAAATAGAATTCCAGAGTTAAATACTGTAGATTATGAAGACATGACAATTGAGTATTTAGTTTCTGAAGGTAAAATTAATTATATTGATCTTGAAGATCTTTATTGTAAGCATGTTGAAGATAATTTTGATATGTCTGCAATTAGAAAATCAGATATGAATTTTGCTTATGATAGTATGTATGGAGCAGGAATGAATGCTGTTAAGAGATTAATACCTGATGCTACATTTCTTCATTGTAGCGACAACCCAGGATTTCAAGGTGTTTCTCCAGAACCGATTCATAGAAATCTTCATGAATTCTCTGAGTTAATGAGAGATAATAATCTTGATTGTGGACTAGCTACTGATGGTGATGCAGATAGAATAGGTCTATATGATAGAAATGGTAATTTTATTGATTCGCATCATATTATTTTATTATTGATTCATTATTTAGTTAAATATAAAGGAATGAAAGGTAAAGTAGTAACAGCATTTTCATGTTCTGTTAAAGTTAAACAAATGTGTAAATATTATGGTTTGTCTCATGAAACTGTTAAAATAGGTTTTAAAAATATTGCTGCAAAAATGATCAATGAATACATTCTTTTAGGTGGTGAAGAATCAGGTGGTATTGCTACTGCAGAGCATATTCCGGAGCGTGATGGTATTTGGATAGGATTAATTTTATTTGAGTTTATGGTGAAGTCAGGAAAATCTTTAGATGAGTTAATTAAAGAAATATATAATATAGTTGGATGTTTTGCTTTTGAAAGAATAGATTTACATATTGATAACAAACAAAAAGAAAAAATAATTAATAATTGCAAGTCAGGTAATTATACTAAATTTGGAAAATATACTGTTGAAAGAATAGAATCAATTGATGGTTTTAAATTCTTTTTTGATAATGATAGCTGGCTTATGATACGTCCTTCTGGAACTGAACCTGTCTTAAGAACTTATGCTGAAGCAAGTACTAAAGAAAAAGTCTTTGATATTCTGTCTGCGTGTAAGTCAACAATTATATAGATGAAGCTGATTTTTCAGTTTTTTCTTATTTGCGTATGCATACAAATTAATGCACAAAATCTAAGAATTGATACTGTAATTAACTTAAAGGACCAGGTTTTTGATACCGAACTATCTTTAGATGAAAGATTTATATTTAGAAATAATAGAAAAAGTGTACTTTTAATATCTTTAGCTAGTTTTTATACTGCTACTTTAGTCAGTTTAGACAAAGCTTGGTATGATGATTATCCACGCAGTAGATTTCATTTAATTAATGACAATAGTGAATGGTTACAGATGGATAAGATAGGGCACATGGCATCATCATATAATATTGGAGTTTTTGGTATTAACAGTTTTAAGTGGGCTGGATTCAATACAAATAATGCTATTTGGTATGGTGGAATGACTGGGTCTTTTTTTTTAACTATTATAGAGATTCTTGACGGTACATCAAAGCAATGGGGAGCTTCACCAGGAGATTTAATTGCAAATACAGCAGGTTCATTTTTAGCTATTGGTCAAGCTTTAAAATGGGGTGAACAAAAAGTACAGTTAAAATATAGTTATCATCATACAAAATGGGCAAACATTAACCCTGAACAATTAGGAAACAATAGTATTGAAAGAATGTTAAAGGATTATAACGGGCAAACCTATTGGTTAACATTTAATATCAAGTCAATTTCAAATATTAATATTGATAATTTTCCTACTTGGCTTAGTTTAGGATTTGGATACAGTGGTGAGGGGATGATTAAGCCTTATAATTATAATTCAAATGATATTTATAGACAATATTTTTTATCTCTTGATATTGATTTAAATAAAATTAAAACAAAAAATAAAACTTTAAATTCTATTTTAAATTTATTTGGTCAATTAAAAATTCCTGCACCTACTCTTGAGTTCAGTAGTCGCAATATAATATTTCATCCAATTTATTACTAATGAATCTAAGTATTGGAGATAAGGTTATATTTAAAAATGATAAAATAGAAGGTGTTGTAGTTAAAATTAACTCTCAATACAAAGTTAAAGTCTCAACTTTAGATGGTTTTGAATTAGATGTTTCAACTAAGGAACTAATTAAAGTCGAAAATACTATTTCTGATTCATCCTCTTACGGTAAAATGATTAACTTTAAAGATTCAAATTTGACTAAAAAAAAACAGGTTAAGAAAAAAAGAAAGTATAATACTATAAAAGTAGATTTACACATGGATGCTTTAATGATTAAGAATAGTTCATTAGAGAATTTTGAAATACTTCAGCTTCAAACAGAAGAATGCCATAACAAGATTAAATCAGCACTTAATAGTTCAGTAAAAAAAATAGAGATTGTTCATGGTAAAGGGGAAGGAATTTTAAAAAAAGAGGTTCATAAAATCCTTTTAGAATACAATCTTAGATTTTATCTTACAAAAGATGGTGGTGCTACAGAAGTTTATCTTTAATTTATCCCTTCTCTGCTAATAATTTCAACTAATTGAGAATGAGTTATCCTTTTAGCTATTATCTTCTTGTCAACATCAAGTAAATATATTACAGGTGTAGAATAGATGTCATATTTATCTCTCCAGTCACTGCTCGCAACTGGATTTCCTTCGGCGTCATGGTTAATGTCAGCTACATTAATCCAATCACCAGTTTTTTGATTCTTAATAAATTTTTTCCATTCTTGCTTGTCAAATTCTGTTGCAACTGCAAAAGTTTTAATACTATGTCCTGCTAATATTAAAGAGTCTACATTGTGTTTAATTTTTGGTATTTCTTTTTTACAATGCCCACAAGTTGGACCAAAAAATACTAATACTGTATAATCTGCATTTATTTCTTGTAGTGTATGTACAATACCTGATGTATCCTTCATAAATGGTCGCCCATAAAAGTCTAAAAATTCAGCTGCTTTTCGCCCAATTAAATTAGGTGCTATTTTTTGAGCTCGATCTGCTATTTTCACTAACTCTGTAGAATCAACCCAGTTACATTGTTTAGTAATATAGTAGTTTTCAACCATATGTACAAATACTGCGTCCATTCCCATAATTTTTGATCTTTCATATTTAGATGTTATGTATGTTACTACATATTGAAATATCTCATCATTTGCTCTAGATTTCTCTATTAAAATATCTGCTGAGACATTAATTGAATCAGGATGCTTTGCCGTTAGTTTTTCTAAATATTGATCCATTTTATTGTAGAATATAGGTGTTCTTAGCATCCTTTCATCTGAGAAATCAATATTATCCCAAAAATGTTTCTTGTAGTATAAATATGCAAAATTTTCTTTAGGTTTTCCAGTGCTATCTAAAGGAGCATCAGGAATCTCTATTTCTGTAGTAGCAATAATAACTTTTGAAAAAAAGTTATTAGAATTATTTTTTAAGAAGTTGTTACGATATTTTCTTACTTTTTCATCAATTTTTTGCGCTTTAAGTTGTAAATCATTTTTCTTTTTTCCTATTGCTAATTCTAGTTCTTTCCTTATTGGGGTAACTTGTTTTTGCATTGTCATGATAAAATTTAGATACTCATAAAATGGAGGGTTTTCTACTGTATTACTAAAATTCATTGAGCCAACCAGGTCATTTAACTTTGTTGAAAATGAGAATCTTTGTTCAGAAATAATTAGATCAAAATATTTATTTTCAGAAAGTACAACTAAATACATTCCACCTTTTAATTCTTTATTTCCTTTAAATGAGAAATTTCCATTTTTTACAACTGCTGTATCAGTTGCATATTGCTTGCCACCAAAATAATATGCAAGCATTATCGTTGAATCCTCTAGACCAATAATTTTTCCATCTATCTGATAGCCTGTATTATTTTGCTTATTAAATTTGTTCTGTGCTTTACCAGTTAAAGTAAATGAAGTTAATACTAGCAATATTATATATCTTTTCATAATTTTTTTAATTTGCAAAATTATAAATCATAATCCAATTTACAAGTAACTATTGCTTGTTTTTTATATATCCTTCAAGTAAAACAACTCCAACTATTATTGAACTACCAATATAAAAAGAAACACTCATTAGTTCATTATTGCCAAAAATAATTAATGCAAGAATTATACTATATATAGGTTCTAAATTAATTGCCATAATTAATGAATATGGACTTATGTATCTCATTATTTCTGTCATCCAAACAAACACCAAAGCTGTACATAAGATTGATAAAATCATAAGATAGTAAAAATCATTTAAAGAAATTGCTGTGTAAAATATAGTAAAATCGTTTTTAAGTAAAAATATAACAGAAATTATTAAAACCCCTGATAGCATTTCGATCATTGTAATATTTGCGGCATCAACTTTTTTAATATATTTTGCATTATATAATGTGAAGAGTGTACCTAATAATGCAGAAATTATACCATATATGTATCCTAAAATATACTTTGATTCAGCTCCCATTACAAAGCCTAATGCCAAAATAACTATTACACCCATAATCACTTCATAGAGTAATAATTTTCTCTTAAAAAAAATGGGTTCAATTAGTGCTGAAAATAGTGAAGAAGTAGAAAGACAAACTACGGCAATAGAAACTGTTGAAACTTTAATGGATTCAAAAAAACATAACCAATGAACTGTTACTAAAGCACCAACTCCTAGAATACCAAAAAAATCTTTCTTATTTACATTAAATAATTTTCCTTTTAAAAATAAAAAAAATGCTAATCCTAAAAAAGCGAAGCCCATCCTGAACCAAACTAGATGAATTGTATTCAATGATATTAATTTTCCAAGAACTCCAGTTAGTCCAAGAACTATTACCATCAAATGAACGGATGTAAGTTTGTACTTTTTTATTATATGATACATTATTAAATTACTAATTTTGTGCAAAAATACAACAAGAATGAAGATAATTATTTCACCCGCTAAGAAATTAAATAACAATGTAAATACAACAAGTGATTCTTCTAGTATAGAATTTTCTCAAGAAGCTGAATTTTTAGTAAAACAAATACAAAAATTATCTAAAATGGATATTCAGAACTTAATGGGGCTAAGTAATAAATTAGCAGAATTAAATTACCAAAGATTTCAAAGATGGAGTTTACAATCTGATCTTATGATACCTGCAATATACATGTTTAAAGGAGATGTTTATAAAGGATTAAGAGCCGATATGTTCAATCAAGATCAAATTAGTTTTGCTCAAGATAATTTAAGAATTCTTTCTGGATTATATGGCTTGCTTAAGCCTTTAGATCTTATTTTGCCATATAGATTGGAGATGGGAACAAAAATTGAAACTATATTCGGAAAGAATTTATATGATTTCTGGGGAGTTAAGTTAAATAAATCCTTAAGCTCAATAATGAAAAATAAAGAGGTTTTAATTAATCTTGCTTCAAATGAATATAGCAAAGCACTAAAGATAGAATCATTAAAAGCACCAACTATTACACCAATATTTAAAGATTATAAGAATGGGAAATTTAAAATGATCTCTTTTTATGCTAAAAGAGCAAGAGGTGAAATGGCTAACTTTATTATATCAAATAAAATTAAAAATGTTAATGATTTAAAACTCTTTAATTTTGAAGGTTATCAATTTTCAGATGAGAATAATGGTGAGATCTTATTTACAAGATAGTAAAATGTAATTAGTTTAATAACTTTTGTAAAGATTAAATAAACAATTTATAATTATAAACTATCTTGTTGCATTAATATACTTTCTTGATTATTTTGGAATGTATAATTAAAGTCAAGTACTTCCCATTTAAATTCATCACTTTGCTTAAGCAATAAAAATTCTGTATGGTTTTTCGTTTTTGAATATTCAACTTCATACTCTATAGTAACATAAAAACCATCTTCAAATCCATCTAATTTACTATGAAAATAGCTTTCTTTAACAATTCTTTTCTCAAAATTTCCATATTCTTCCATTAGCATTTTTATTTGATATAACCAATCATCTAATGTAGCATGTGTCTTTAATATGTCAGACAACATATTATATGAAGCTTTATATTTACCACTATTAACATTGCTCCACCATTCTAGACCAACTTTATTTGCATCTTTTAAATAAGTGTCTGTATACTTTTGCGCAGTAATATAGTTGTAGAAAAATACAAGTATAAATGTTATAAATAACTTTCTCATAATAATATATTTATTTTGTAAAAATAATTATTTCATTAATTTTCATAACTTTTTTTTAAAATAAAAGGTAATTTACTAGATTGTACAAGGTTTTTATATTTAAATTAACTTTCTAACTAAGAAAATAATAGTATTACTAAAAGTTATTAACTATTTAACCTAGTATAGTTCTGTGTTATATCTAGTATCTTCTTTTAATTTTAAATTTTATTGTAAGACATTGTAAATCAGAAGCTTAAATTATATTTATTATTAAGAAATCCTATGTTTTAGCATTAATTTACTAATTAATTATAATAGATATTAAACTTGAGTTATTAACAGAGTT
>MDSV01034057.1_pt1 | contig 14548 bp, 15 predicted proteins | sample 810851 | NCBI WGS metagenome assembly MDSV01 (sample SAMN05326640, study PRJNA326480) | marine metagenome | isolation source: seawater | place: Atlantic Ocean: North East | collected 2012 | reverse complement strand
TACGTTACCATCACAGTCACACGCACCATCTGCAATACCGTCACCACCACATGTGCCGCACTCATCAACTACAGCGTCACCACCACAGTCACCAAAACAATCAGTGTCAACTAAACAATTACCATCGCAATCAACTGTATCGCTTGCATATTCGCATGAACCGTTTTCAGCAGTTGCCTCTGGGTTATAATTGCATGCCTGCACATCTGTGCAACCATAAATATAACCATCATCTGTAGAATTTGTGTAACCTGGAGTACCGCCAGGGATTACAAAACTATCTTGCCAGCTTACAGCAGTACTATTATCAAAATTTGGATTAATAAGCTCAAGTGAAGAGCCACCTGCATCTGCATTGTGTGGCCAACATTCTTGACATGATTCATCACAGTGACCATCGTTATAAGTTACTCTATCAACTATCCAGTACCAGTTGTTTCTTAGAGTGATTGTATCACCTGAATTTGATAGAGAATTGACATCACCAATATGAACACTACCAGGATAAGTTTCTCCATTTCTCGCGAGTACAAGATATCCTCCAGCCTCTATTATAACATCCCCAAATTGATAACAACTGCCAACACTCGAAATACTCAAAAACCAGCCATGCAAATTTACAGCATCATCTCCATTATTAAATAGTTCAATGAACTCATAATCAGAATCTTCTTGACCTAAATCAAGAGATGGGTTGTAGTTAATCTCATTAATAACAATGTTAAAATCATCGCAATGAGTATCCTCACCAAAATCTATAACAACATTATTTGCAGCTAAAGTAAAAGCAAACAAGCTAACAAAAATTAAATTTCTCATATATATACCTTTTATTTATTTATATCTTTTCAGTAAACGTGCAATTCGTGCAATTAATTTATTCATATCTTTATTCAAATGCAATAGAAAACAAATTAATTTATAATTATATATTCTGTTTCCTCACAAAAGTTACATTTCTTTACATTATTATCAATGGAAGTTTAAATTTTATTTAGTTTTTCTAGCTCTAATAAAACTCAGTACAAAACAAATTATTGAATAGGTAGTAATAATTTGCATTGAAAGAACTCTAGCGACTGCAGATAAATCAGAATCTGAAAACGCACCCATTAATGGCTTGAAGAAACCAAAAAAAGCAAGAATCATTAACGATACAGATAAGTGGGCAAATAATTTTGGTTTTTTTTCATAGAACACAAAGCAAACAAGTATTAATATTCCAATTGAAACGGGGATTAGTGGCGTCCACGAAGAACTATTTATGTATGAGGCCATACCTATAAAAATTAGCGCCATTGAATTCAATAATGCTGCTCTTTTAGGGCTTATAGTCATTGTTTGTACTCCACTTTTATCCATTTTTGTCTTGAATCCTGCTTAAAAGCACCAATGAAATCTAAATTACTTTGCTTCCAATCTTTTGGAGAAATTAAAGATAAGAATCTCTTCCCATCTGAATTTTTATACAAAAAATATTCTCTGCCTAGGACTGGAACAAACATAACTTCGCTTTCATATATTATTCTATTCCATTTAAAATCTTCTAAAAAATTTTCGTATTCTTTTTTTATTTCTTCGTATTTTTCAACAAAATATTTTTGAGCTTGCGGTGCTTGTTCTGGCTTCCAGCTGTCTAGCTCATATACATGCCCTCTAATATCATCTAATTTTAAGATTTTGTCCATAAGCGTGTATATTATATTTCTGAAAAGGTTAAGAATTTGTTGTACTTAAATGAAATCTTATCATCTATAAGACTTGTTGCTGGTCCACCAATGTACAAATCTATAGAATGCTGTTGGCACATATTATTTATTTTTTCGAGATTCTCAACCGTATCATCTATATGATTTTGTACTGTAGCAGAGCAGCATTGCCTATTGCACATAAATATGTATATTGAATCATATGATGTTTTATCAAGCAAAGTTTTTAACCCCTTAATTGAAGTGTTGGATCCAGAATTGTAAACTGAATGAGATTTCATCTCCAAACATATTTGAATCATATCAATTGCGATATCTGGTATATCATTTTCGAGATTTAAGCATAGGATATTTTGATTGCTATCCTGCCTATCTTTTAAAATTGCACTTCTAAAGTGTTCCAAACCTACAGAGATAGTTTTTCTAGCTATATGTTCCTCTGCAACAGAAATTTCACCGCGATCTAATAATAACTGTACTTTTTCAAGACCTTTATCAAGATAGTCGTCAAATATCTGATTTACAGTGTGCCCCTTAAGATAGGCTTCAACCAGAACCGACTCTACGTGTTTATAGTTACGTGAAAGAGCATTTTTAGAAATTAAATCGACATACTCCGACTTAGAATTCTTGCTAGATAAACTGGAGATTTGAGTCAAATCTAACTTCAAATCTTGCTTTTTATCATTAATAAAATCTAAAATATTTCTGTAAGTAAATTTTCTATGTCCACCTCTTGAACTAGAGCAACCCAATTTACCACTTAAGGACCATCGTCTGATTGTCGAAGAATCAACCCTAAAGAGGGACGCGACTTGTTTTGTATTTAATAATGTTTTTGCCATGCAATAATATAACAACCAAAATAATTAAGAAGCAATCTTTTTTGCACGAATTGCACATTTTGTTGCATTTATCAAAAAGGTTATATAAATTATAAACGTGCATAACGTGCATTAAAATAAATTGAGACTCTCTTCCGCCTCCCTGTTTTCGTCGAAAAGATCAATCGGAAGGAAGGGGGTCTCGAAAAAAAAGGAGTTAAATATGTTTGTATTAATAGCATTATTTTTAAGTACTATTTTTGTATCCACTGTTGTTAGCGCGACTAGTTTTTATACTTTTTCTAACGTTGGAAAACTTTATTCGCCAGTTAAAAGCGTTGCTTCAGGAATTGTATTAGGCGTGATAACGGGAATCTCAATCGGCCTTACCTAAGAATGATTATTAGTCAATTAGCTACGATGGAACTCATCCTTATAGTTAACAGTTTTCTATTATCTGTTATTATAATTACTCAATTCGTTTCATACCCGCTTTTTTTGAAGGTAGGAGCAGAAAAATTTCCAGACTATCATAAGTTATATACATTATATATATCAATGATTGTCGCACCGGCTATGATATTAGAATTGGTCTTATCCCTAAATCTATTTGTGTATAGAGTAGATATTTTTTCAATATTAAATGGATTCTTTATTTCAATAATTTGGCTAAGCACATTTTTCTTACAAGTACCAATTCACGATAAAATTTCAAAATCATACAATACTGGTTTAATAAAAAAACTCATATTAAGTAATTGGATTAGAACTTTTTCATGGTTTTTTAAAATAATAATCTGCGTTTTTGCGTACAAACTACATGAATAAAAAATTAGATAAAATAGACCATATCGCAATTCAAGTATCCAATATTCAAGAATCTGTCAATTGGTATCAAAAAAAATTTAAATGTAAGATTATCTACAAAGATGAAACCTGGGCATTTATTCAATTTGGCAATACAAAACTGGCACTAGTAACTAATACTGAACATCCTCCACATTTTGCGATACTAGATGAAAAAATTGACTCAAATCCAAAAGCTACAACGCATCGTGATGGATCAGTGTCCATATATATTAAAGATATAGATTTTAATTTTATCGAGTTAATAAAGTACAAGGATAAATGAAATGGATAATCAAATAAAAATACCCCTATTCCCTTTAAATTTAGTTGCGCTTCCAAAAGAAAAAGTCCCTCTTCATATATTTGAAGATAAATATAAAAATATGATATCTGACTGTATTAAAAATGATGAACCTTTTGGCATAATTCGAATTAAGGATAAAAAAATTGCTGATATTGGATGTTCAATGCATGTATACAAAGTGATAAAAAAATATACAAACGGTGAATATGATATTTTGTGTAAAGGGATGAGACGATTTAAAATTCATAAAATTAACAAAGAGGCAGACATATGGTCTGCGAATATTTCATTCCTCAACGAAGATTACGATAGCGTTGAAAAACAATATTTTGATCAGATATTAAATAAGTACTTAAAGTTGCTAATTTCAACTAACGCAAAAATTAATATTCAAAATGAGATTGATAAAAAAAATTCTTTTGACTTTACAAAAAATGTAATTTTACCAAGAGAAATCAAGCAGATTTTTTTAAATTTAAATGATGAAAAAGAGCGATTAGACTTCATTAATCAATTTTTGGACAGCATATCAATTGAATCTAAAAAAATGTTTGATTCTAATAAAAATATATATAATTAAGTAAGTATGAAAACGCTTGTATTATTTAAAAATAACCTCAGGATAAATGATAATCCAGTTTTATATCATGCATCAAAAGAAGATGAAATTATTCCTGCATATATTTATGATGAAATAAATTCCCGTCCGTTAGGGTCATCTTCAAAGTATTGGCTGCACAATTCTCTAAACAGCCTAAACCAAAACCTAAAAAACCAGATGCTTTTTATGTCTGGAGATACGTTATCACTTGTGCCACTAATAGTTGATAAATATTCAATCAAAAAAGTATATATTGAAAGACCCTATATACATGAGGAAATAAAAGCATATCTAAAACTAGATAATATTTTAAGTGAAAAAGATGTTGATCTTTTATCATACAACTGTTCATTGCTTTGGGAGCCTCAAACTATTTTGAAAATTGATAAAAGCCCTTACAAAGTATTTACCCCTTTCTATAAAAACGGATGTCTAAATAGTGACAATCCAAATCAACCCGTAGGAAAACCAATTAAGCTCAAATGCGCAAGCATTGATAACAAAACTAGATTAGAAGACTTGAACCTTCTAGATAAAATACAATGGCATCAAAAGCTTGATAATCATTGGGATATTTCAGAAAAAAATGCTATTAAAATTTTTAATCAATTTCTTGAAGATTCAATTTTTGATTATAAAGATAAAAGAGACTTCCCTTATTTAGAAAAGAACTCTAAGCTATCACCATTCATTAGGTTTGGGATGATAAGTATTCACAGAATGTGGGCAGAACTAGAAAAGTTTAATTATCATAAAAGTATTGAACATTACAAGTCCGAGTTAGGATGGAGAGAGTTTTCTTATTATCTGCTATACCATTTTCCATTCATGAAATCTCAAAACTTTCAACGAAAATTTGACAGATTTGAATGGGAAAATTCAACCGAAAAGTTAAATGCTTGGAAACACGGCAACACTGGCTTCCCTATTATAGATGCCGGTATGAGAGAATTATGGGAGACAGGCTTTATACATAATAGAATAAGAATGGTAGTAGGATCTTTTTTAGTTAAAAATCTACTGATTGATTGGAGGATTGGAGAGCAATGGTTTTGGGACTGCTTAGTAGATGCTGACTATGCCTCAAACATTGCAAGCTGGCAATGGGTAGCTGGAACAGGTGCAGATGCTGCGCCATATTTCAGGATATTCAATCCAATGCTTCAAGGTAAAAAGTTCGATGAAGGAGGACACTATACAACTATGTATATTCCAGAGTTAAAAGAAATCCCTATCAAATTCTTACAGAACCCTTGGGAGTACGATATCAAATTCAACTATCCAAGCCCAATTATTGACTACAAGAAATCAAGAGAAGATTCTTTAAAAAAATACCAAGAAATTAAATAGGTTGTTTTTTAAAGAACAACTTATATGATATTTTTCTTATAAAAATTGGCATAATCATAATAGGGTACATTAATATTTCAAGATGTTTGTTTTTGTGTGTAAACTCAAAATAATCTTCAATAACAACTGAATTGTCATGCTTGATAACAACATGTAAGTGATTCCAAGATTTTATACCCATAGGTAGCATAACACCTCGATCTATAAATGACAATTTTAAATTTGTATTTAAATACTCTTCATGGCAAACAATAAGAGTGTGCCAATATAAAAACCAGAACTTAAATTTAGCTTTTTTACCAGTTTGTATCCCTTCCCAACTTAAAATTTTCACTGGTTGAAGTTTTGTTAAAAATTGGATAAAGGAATATTGATGGAAAGCTGACTTTACCTTATCAAAATCAATGTTTACAATATCAACTTTTTGGCTATATTTCACAACTTATGATTCAGATTTATTTTTAATTTTATTGACTAATCCACTAAAAATTACTTTGTGAAGTGGGTATAGTCCATACCAGTACAATAGTCCAAAAAGTCCTGTTGGCATAAAATATGCTTTTTGTAAAAGAATAACTTCAGAATCACTACCTGAAATTTCATATTCAAGCCAAGCCTTACCAGGCAATTTCATTTCAGCTTTTAATCTAAGAAGCTTGTTAGGGATTATCTTTTCAACTCTCCAAAAATCAAGAGCATCACCTTGCCTTAATTTTGAAGGATGCCTCCTTCCTCTTCTAAGACCTACACCTCCAACTAATAAATCTATATAGCCCCTGATTGACCATAAAAAATTAGCATAATACCAACCATTATCTCCTCCAATAGATGTGACTGTATTAAAAATACTGTCCCTAGAAGAGTTAACTTTAACTTTTCTTGTCTCAATTATCAAACCTTCTTTTAAAACAGATGTAACCTGGCTATCATTACCATTACTAGAAACCAGTGAATCAGTCCAAGATGTTTCAATAGATTTTTTATTTAAATTTAAAATAGCTTCTTTTACAGCTTGCGTATAGGATAGAAGGTTTATTTTAGGGAAATATTTAATTGCAAGATCACTTTTTACAATACTTTCATTTTTCAATCCTTCTACAAGCGGCTTAGTAATATTTGCTGATAAAGGGGTTGTCCAATGAACCCAATATGAAGATAGTTTTGGAGTTAAAACAGGAATTGGTATTAAATATCTATTCAGAGACCTAACCTTTGCATATTCTCTAATCATTTCACCATAAGTTAAAATATCTCTTCCACCGATTTCTATAATTAAACTCTTGTCTATTTTAAGATTTAAAGCTCCTATTAAATACTCAAGAATATTTGATATAGCTATGGGCTGGGTTTTAGTATAAACCCATTGAGGGCAAATCATTATTGGAATTCGTTCTGTTAAATTTCTAATCATCTCAAATGACAAGCTGCCCGATCCAACAATTACATTTGCACGAAATTCAATGACTTTTGTATTATATTTAGCTAATTCTTTACCTGTATCAAGCCTTGATCTCAAATGATCTGATAGTTTTGCAGTTTGATCTGCCAAACCACCTAAATATATAATTTTTTTCACACCTTCTTGACTAGCAAGTTTTGCAAAATTATTTGCTGCTTTTAAGTCAGATTCAACAAAGTCTTTCTTGTTTTCCATGCTATGTATTAAATAATATGCGACCTCAACTCCTTCAAACAAGCCATCAATACTTTTTTGATTTAATACGTTTCCTTTAAATACATCAACATTATTAAACCATATTTTATTTTCAATTCTTTGAGGATTTCTAACTAGGACACGCACACTAAAGTTCAAATTTAGTAATTTAGGAACTAGCCTTCCACCAACATAACCGCTGGAGCCAGTTACAAGTATTTTATTTTTTTGTATATTCTCTGCCATGTTTTTCTAGGTACTTTAAAACTGCTAATTCTTTACATTTTGCTTCAATCATAATGTCGACATCAACACCATATGTATCAATGTAGTCATATACATAATCAGAATGAGCATGCGCTTTTATAGTTTTATCATTTTTCTCAAGACTTCTAGACTCAGAATAATGAACAACGGGCTTGATATCCGACCAAGTTGATATGGCTAAATTAAATGCCTCTTTTTCCGTCATCCCACCATCACAAAATTTATGATGATGAAAATCAAAAACTATTGGAATCCCAATTTTTTGATATACTCCATAATACAAATCCTTTACACTATACAACGTATTTCGATCATCATTTTCAACGGTTAGTCTTTTTTTTACATAATCAGGCAATAATGAAAAGTTATCACAAAACCTTTCCATAGCAGATTTTTTATCACCATATGCACCGCCAATATGAATATTTATTTTGCTGTAAGGTGTTTGAGGTAAGCTCATCAGATTAAAAACTTCTCCTTGGATTGAAAGGTCCTTAACACAATTTAGAACGACATTTTCTTTTGGGGAAGTTAATACATTAAAGGGACCAGGATGAGAAGTTAACCTCATGTTATTTTCAACTGCAAAGTCACCTATTTTTTTTAAATATTTTTTAATTTCTAAATAATCTGGTAAATCAATCAATTCATATTCACTACACCACGGAAACATATCAGAGGAAACTCTAAAAAAATTAAAATTATTTATCTTATTCCATTTAATAATTTCAAAAAGATCAATGCAGTTTTTTAATGCTATCTCAGATGCGTAAACTATTCCTTTATCGAGAAAGGTTTTCTTGACCATTGTTCTGGCGCTGAAAACACGAGATTTATTGGAATTTAAATATTTTTTAGGATGAGCTAATTGCATATTTACACATGCATAACCAAAACTATTTGACATTTGACAACCCACCATCTACATAAATAGTTTGACCTGTAATCCAATCAGAATTAGGATTTACTAAAGACTCAACGATTGGAATAAAATTTCTAGGTTTACCTGCTCTGTTAAGACCATGTAATTTTTTAGAATATTCAAAAGAAACTTCACTGCTAGTTATTTTTTTTGTTAAGGGAGTCTCAACCAAACCTGGAGCAATAGCATTTACACGAATATTATAGTTAGCATAGGTTGAAGCTGCGGATAAAGCAATTGAAGAAATAGCGCCCTTAGCTCCGGAAATTACTTCATGATTTTTTAAGCCTACTTTAGAAGCTGCACTTGAAAAGAAAACAAAACTACCACCGTTACTTCTCATATATTTAAATCCAAATTTCAGCAAAGCATAACAACTGTATACATTAATTTTATAAACACTATCTATATCTTCTTCCTTAAGTCCATGAGGTGGCTTTAGAAGTAGAGATCCAGCACAATTAATAATAACATCTATGGAACCCAATATAGAGTTGGCTTGATCAAGAAATTTCTCAACTGATTCAAAATTTGAAACATCTACACTTTCACCACTAAAAATATTAGAGTTGATATTTTTGTTAGACTCAACACAATTAGCAATATTCTCAATGCTTCTAGAACCAATAAACACGTTATCTTTGTGAGAAAAATGCTCAGACAGGGCCATACCTATTCCACTAGTTCCACCAATAATTACAATATTCATAATTTTAATCCTTAAAGTTTTTCAATTAGACACCCGAAAGAGTGTGTTTTACATAGTAAGGGTAATGAATGTGAAAGCTCGTAGAAAAAAAGGATGCCTAATTGAACTCGAGGAGGAGTATGATATTTTATTTTTTCAACATCCACATTCATTACATTTTTAAACTACTGTAATTTATGAATGAATGAAATTACATGCAAGGGAAATCGTGCAATTCGTGCATTTATTGAGGAGAGATAAATTATCTAAACTAATTGCAACTCATTTTTAAGGAGCTCATTTCTTCGCTACTATTAACTGTAGCAACATCTCCATTCTCAAAAATGACATCCGCAGGATATTCTATTTCTGGCCAATCTTTAGAGTCCGAGCCATTATACCAACTTTTCAATTCACTCCAACCATCTTCAGTATCTGAGCTAACAATAATTACTGAAGAATCTGGCATAATGAAAGTCACTGGAAAAACAAGATTAATGCAATCATAATTATCTTTTTCACTTTCTAATTTCCTACCATCTAAATCAAAGTAAATTTCCTTAAATACAGTCTCTCCAGAATCTATATCACTAAGAGCAACCTGGTACCCTAATTCAAGTGCGTACATCTTATTTAATGACGTGTTTGTAGAGTATAATGTTTCAATAGTATTTTTAGCATCAGCTGGCAACTCGTCATAATCTATCTGAATTTTATTTGCTGCATCTTGAATTTCTGATATCAAATAATCATCAGATTCATAATAATCTGTTTTTGACATGGAATTATCACACCCTGCTAAAAACAAAACGAACACCATTGATATCGAATAAAAGAATTTCATTTAATACTCCTATGTTTTAAAAAAATTGAACAGCAAATCTTTGTAAATTTACAATAAGTAATCTGTTAGTTCAAAATTATGTTTATAATCTGAACTACATCAAGCACATCTATTACTTCATCAAAATTAAAATCAGCTGTAATATTATAATTATTGCTTAAAACTAAGCTAACTACTAAAACTACATCTTGTACATTGATTAAAGTATCTTGATTAATATCTCCTAAAATAACGTCTAAAGTTCTAAATACGTGCCATCCAGTATTAGGATGAGAAATCATATCCCCATTAACATTTAATGCTGAAACATAGTAATCAACCTCTGAATTCGAACTTAAACTAGGAAAATCTGCATAGTAGACATTATCATACTCAATATTTAATTGAATCTGACTAAAGGGCCCATCTTCGGCGCTGTATTTCCAATTTAAAAATACAGACTCAATAGGATAATTTCCATAATCAACTACTTCCGCAATAATAACAATTGAACTGTTGTCAACAATTTCATTTGACCTGATTGATTTATGTGATATATGCATCATATTAGGATCAAAGATACCCATTGCTCTACAATGAAGAGCATCTTCTGAAAACCAGGGACTTGCTACAGAACCATTAAATCCAATTATTTCATAACCAGGCATTGCACTTTGATAAGTCTGCATCGCCTGCCCATCCTCTGGTATTCCATACTGAGGGACTAAAACCTTATCGTTTAAAATAAGTGAATTAGTATAAGCTGCGACTGGATTAGTCTCCCAGGATCCCCCATTTATTTCTGGACAAAACAGACGATGAATCTCATACGGCCTATCGTAGAATGTATTCATTTCATAAAATGAATCAGCAAATTCTTCAATACAATCATATTCAGGGCTCGACTCTGGTACTTGTTTGATTATAATTTTTTCTGGAGAGACCAATTTTGCCAAGCAATCAATATGTTGGATGCTTTCTTCGTTTGGATTATCTAAAATGTAATATGTATTTAATGATAAATACTCATTAACAACATTTGAAAAATCTTGTTCACTCATATTGTTTTCATTAATCATAAGTTTAGTCGAAAATCCAGCACCATACCCATCAGTCATAAAATTACCACCGGTCCAATAAATGGGAATATCTAAAACATCCCAATTAAGTTGATCTGCAAAGTCAATATTTGTATCATCATCTTCTTCCCACCCTCTAACGTTTAAAGATAATCTCTCATAAGCTTCAAGTCTAGAGCCAAGCATTAAACTATCATCGCAATATCCATTCTCATCAGAAACTTCACCTCCGCAATCTGCACAATCCCAACTATACTGATCACACATAAAATCAAGCCCCCAATTTCCATCATCACAATATCCATCACCAATCCAATCCACTATAATTCCATCGTTATTGAAATCTTGACACGATTCATTGTTTACATAACAATCATATCCTTCAGATGCATATTCAGGCTGATTATTACAAAATTCAGTTCCCGCACAATCATATAATATCATAGAATCACTACAATACTCTTGAACAACCTCACAACCACTTTCAACAGGGTATCCGTTAAATTGCTGATTGACAACTTCCCAATGATTTTCACCAATTAAAAATTGAGGCCCATGATCTCTTGTCCAATGACTGTATGTAGAAGTATAAATAAATACTAAGTTTTCAAGATTAACACCCCAACTATCAAAGCTATTTCTTGCTTGATTTTCTTGACTATTATTTTCAACTAGAACATATAGCTTTTCATCGTTAGCTAATTCTACAACTAAATCATATGGGATGCCCAAGGGCCATCGAATCATAGTTCCAAGAGCAGGCTCCCATTCAGCAACAATCCTTTTATCAGGTATCATGCTAAACACTAATGAGTAGCATAAAAAAAAAGTTTTAAAAAAAAATTTATAATTGTTCATAGTTTTTCCTTAATTGAAATATATAAATAAAAGTGATTATAGAAAAGTATGTTTACTTATTGAAACATATCTTAAACCTTTAATTAAAAATAAAAGAAATAAGTAAATGAACTAAAAAAATATTAAAATGATATTTTATATATTAAATGAATATTCTGACCAGGCTCAGGAACTATATCTTTTATTCTTGAAAGGTGGTTATAATACTTATTGTCAAAGATATTGTTTAATTGCAAAGTAATACTACTGCCATTTTTTCTATAGGAAAATACAAAATCAGTTAAAAGTGCTCCCGGTGTATATGACTCGAACTCACCTAGCCTATTTTGCTCGTAAATCTTTGTCAATAACACCTTACAACTTATTAAATTCTTATCATATTCAATGCTCAACATCTCTTTTTTAGGATTCATATATGATAGCGGTCTACCTAAAGTTTCATTAATTCCATCTACGTTTGAAAAATTATACGATAATTGAAAATCTTTAATTTTATATTCAAAACTTAATTCAAGACCTTTTAATACAGCTTCTACACCTCTAGAGTTATATTTATACAAAAAACCAAACTCTCCGCTTCCCCAATCAATAAAATCTGCACCTGCACATGGATGCGAAGTACCAGAAAGAGGGTCCCAATTTATTGATTCAGGACAATCACCCATTTTTGCCATTTCATAATAGTAGGGACTATAATTATAAAATCCAGTTATAGATAAATTAAACGGACTATAACCATAGCTTACAGAGCTCTCAACACCATAAATTTGTTCGATATCAAGGTTTGGATTACCTATTTCATAAGAATATGTTCCTAAGTGGGGGCCATCCGAAAAAAGTTCTTCAACTCTAGGAGGCCTCATAGTATGCATGAGCCATCCATCTAATTTAAAATGGTTAAATTCTTTTGCAGCTCCAAATGATATAGAAGTTGCCTTAAAGTTTTTATTTTTTACATCCTCGCTATCAAGATTAATATACTGAACATTATCAGCTTCAGGAATAACATTTAAAAAGCCCAATCTAAAGGAACTAAAAAAATCTAAATCTAAACTTTCAATATTATTTTCACTATACCCATAGATTGAATAATACAACTCTTCTGTGTTTGGAGTTAAATAAAAACCAGAAGGAGTGAATTCTTTTTTATTATACTCTAATCCTAAAATAGAATTTTGTGAGTTAAACTCAATTTGAAAATTATGTGTTTGTTTTGCTAATGCTAAGTGGTAATCACCAGCGTTATAAAGCTGTGATAGGTCATCAGTATTAACAGAATTATTAACTAATTCTAAATGTATATAATCAATAAAACTGTATTTTATGTCAATTTGATTAAAAAGATAAAGTGAAATATCTTTGTGAAAACTAAATTGCTGTGTTTTTTTATTTAATAAAATATCAACCCCGCTTATATGTCCCCCCATATTTGGAGGAATGCCATAACTCATATTAAAATCTTCTACTGAGTAACTGATATAGCCATCTTCATTATAATTTATAAGGCTAATTTTCTGGTTTTCATTTTTAGAATCTGTATTTGCTAATTCACCAATAGAGCTAATTTCGTTTTTTGTATTTTTTTTACTTAAAAATAAATTGATTTGATTATTCGTAGTCATATCAGGAAGACATAAAATCATATTTCCATAAATACCGCTATTAAAGGACTCTGAACCAATCATATAACGGTGATAAAATTTATCAACTCTAAAATTTGGAGAACCAATTAAGTTCGTATTCACAACTCCGCCAATAGCATTTGCCCCAAAAACTAGTGATCTTGGTCCCCTAATAACCTCAATACCTACCACCTCTGACATATCAAGTGCTATGACGTGATCAATCGATGACTGAGATAGATCTCCTGTTTCGTCGCCTTCTTTTGTAAGCAAAAATCTATCTCCAGAAAAACCTCTTAAAGCTGGCTTAGATACTACTGAACCAAATGAATTAATTCCAATATTTGGATAATTTGAAAGTGTAGTTGCAATATTCCCCTTTAAATTTTGATCTAACTCTTTTCCCGAAATATCAATATTAGATATTTGACTCAGATGATCTCTATGAGAATGTATATGCAAATCTTCTGATTCAATGGGACTCTTATAAATAAAAAGAGAGCCCAAATCCATTATTTTGCAATCTAAACAATATCTATCTAAATCTATTGGAATTGTCTTCTGCTTATATCCTATAAACTTAATATTTAAATCAATTTGATTTTCAGAAATAGAATTTACTGGTAATAAAAAATATCCATTTTCATCAGTAATGGTCCCAATATCATATTCTTTGATAAATATATTTGCATCATTTATTGGAGACTTATCTTCAAAATCAAAAACAAATCCAGAAATACTTTGTACTGATGATAGTAAAAAAGGATAAAATAAGGTGATAAATATTATAAAATTGAGATTTGTTTTTTTAGCAACCATAAAAATAGTTTAAATGAATTAGACTTGGAAGGAGGGAAAACCCTCCTTCCAAATCATAAATACTACTATTTCAATAGCATTACTTTTTGAGTTGAAACACTGCCTGCATACTCGGCTCTAATGAAGTATACACCACTTGATAAGTCTGATGCATCCCATACAAAGCTATGTGTGCCTGC
>MDSV01074642.1_pt1 | contig 14551 bp, 15 predicted proteins | sample 810851 | NCBI WGS metagenome assembly MDSV01 (sample SAMN05326640, study PRJNA326480) | marine metagenome | isolation source: seawater | place: Atlantic Ocean: North East | collected 2012 | reverse complement strand
TGCTTGGAATGTTGGCGATATTGATAGGATGAAACTGCCTCCATGTCATATATTATTTCAGTTTTATGTTAGTAATAACAAATTATCGTGTCAGCTCTACCAAAGGAGTGCAGATATATTTCTTGGTGTACCATTTAATATTGCCTCTTATTCTTTACTTACAATGATGATAGCTGACCAAGTTGGCCTAGAATATGGAGATTTTATTCATACACTTGGTGATGCTCATATATATTTAAATCATAAGGAACAGGTTAATCAGCAACTTTTGAGAAAAACAAAAAAATTACCAATAGTAAAAATCAATCAAGATGTTAACTCTATTTTTGATTATGAGTATGAGGACTTCTCATTAGAAGGTTATAATCCAGATGATCATATAAAGGCACCAGTATCAGTATGAAACCTTTAATATCAATCATTGTCGCAATGGATAAAAATAATTTAATTGGCCATCAAAATCAAATTCCATGGCATATACCAAGTGAGTTAAAACGTTTTAGATCATTAACTATGGGTAAACCAATCATAATGGGACGAAAAACTCATGACTCTATAGGAAAAATATTAGACGGAAGAGACAACATAGTTTTAACATTAGATCATAAATATTCTAAGCTGGGAGTAAGTATTTATAATAATTTTAACAAAGTAATTGAAGATTATTCGAGCCACACAGAAATTGTCGTTATTGGAGGATCAGAAATATACGAATTAGCCCTACCTTTAGCAAAAAAATTATACATAACATATGTTAGTGGTTCTTATTCAGGTGATACTTGGTTTCCAAAATTTGATTTAAACGACTGGATTTTAGATTCTAGCGAAAATCTAGAATGCCCAAAAAGCAATATTAAGTATTCTTTAAAAATATATTCTAGAGTTAATGAATAGTCCTTGGAACAGTTAAAACGAATTCTGGGATTTCAGCATCAAAGTAATTCTCCGAATCGTTTATCATCTGATATGTTCCTTTCATAGTTCCAAGAGATGTCTCTAAAACCGTCCCACTGGTGTATTGATACTCATCTCCAGGATTGATATATGGTTGATCTCCTACTACACCTTCACCTTTAACATTTTGTATCTTGCCATTAGCATCCTCAATAATCCAATGTCTTGATAGTAACTTTGCTCCAACATTACCTTTATTCACGATAGAAACCGTGTATAGAAAATAAAATTTATTATTATCTGGATCTGATTCATTCTGAAGGTAGCTTGTGTCTATAGAAATTGCAATATTATTATTATCTTTTGCCATAATTATTTAAACGTATTAACTATTTGTATAAAAAACTTACTGATAATATAATCAGTGTACTGTAATTTTAGACATTTTGGAGTTGTATTGGAAGAGAAACTTATGAATATTGAAGATTTAGACATTTATAAAAAATTTGCAAACAAATTCACTGATAATAAACAAAAGGCTCTAGATGGTCTTAATAGACTAAAAAACATTCTTGATACAGAGTCAAAAGAGACTTCAGAGATGTTAGAAATTTACAGAAAATATATGGCTGGGGAAAAACTTGATCCTGAATCAATCACAAAAGCTAACAATCAGTTTGCAGATCTAATCAAGAATGCCGGTTTGCTTGGAGTATTTGCCCTACCTGGAGGATTAGTAGCAATAGCCTTTTTAATCAAGCTTGGTAAAAAGTTTGGAGTAGATATTCTACCTAAAAGCTTCAAAGAATAACTAGATGTTACCGCCTTTCTTCTGAATTCTTAGCCCAAGTATCAGTGATGGTAGTAAGAATATCACAAATAGCGCTACAAATTGATAAAACGTATTAAGTCCAAACACATTCATCAAGCCTGCCGCTATTAAGTTAATCCATATGTAGAAAAATAATAAAAATTTATCCGGGTTTTGCACCCATGTCATATGCTGCAACATCAATGTAGTAGGTAATTTGCCATGCAGCCCATATAGAATTAATATTATTAATAACGATATTACCGTACTAATCATTATAGATGTTGCAAGTAGACTAGTGACACCGAGCATCATCAGCATGTTGTTTACTATTTGCAAGTAATCCTCTATATATAACCATATCAATAAGGTTGACAGTACTCCATAGGTAAAAGCCCTTACCCCTTCGGGACTTATTGATTTCCACGGATCTCCCATAATATTCTCTCCTCATTAGATTATCTTTGTATTATAATTCAATTTTAAAGTTTTTTATAATTTTCATTTACTTATTATGTCAAATGTTTTTATCATAAGCGCTCCTTCCGGAGCTGGCAAAACTAGTTTAGTTAAGGGTATATGTGATTTATTGCCATTTGTTAGGCCTTCCATATCATATACCACAAGAAAAATCAGGGAATCTGAAATACATGAACAAGATTATTTCTTTGTCAATCAGGACATATTTAATCAAAAAATAAAAAATAATGATTTTCTAGAATATCAGAATGTTTATGGGAATATGTATGGTTCAACATTAGAGTCAGTCTTTTCTATCAGGAATACTGGAGCAGATGTAATCTTGGAGATTGACTACCAAGGAATGTTAGCTGTGAAAAAAGCCTTACCAGATGCTATATCCATTTATATCATTCCACCAAGCATAGAGGCACTTGAACAAAGGTTAATAAACAGAGCTGAAGACGAAGATGAAGTAATTAATAAAAGAATGGATTCTTCTATCAGGGAAATAAATTATGCTAAATTTGCAGATTATGTTTTAGTTAATGATGATTTTGATCACGCATTAAATGTACTCAAGGGTATTATTATCTTTAATCGTATTATAGATAATGATCTTTCTAATTGGATAAAAAAACTGATAAAGCTTGAGAACCGCATTGTGTAAAAAGTTTTATCTGATACAATTACATGATTAATATAAGGTGGCAATATGGCTAGAATCACTATCGAAGACTGTCTAGAGAATCTGGATAACGCGTTTGATATATGCGCGCTCGCAGGCAAAAGAGCTAAAGATCTAGCTGCTGGAGCTGAACCTCTAGTTGATTCCCAAGATAAACCTACAGTTATAGCGCTGAGAGAAATATCTGCTGGTAAGATAGGGATGGATTATTTTGAAATTAGCAACAAAGAAAAAATCGAAAGCCAGTTATTTGGTGACGGTGTTAGCGAGGAGGAAGTAATCAACGAATTGTCTCAACAGCTCGAAGAAGCACCATCAACAGAAGATCTTGCAACCACTAAAAGTACTGATGAAGTTGTCCCTCATTTAGAAGACCAAAATGATACTGAAAATGGTGCAGATACTGAAGCTGATCCAATTGAAACATCAGATATAAGTAAATCTGAGTAATTAACACCATTATAATTAATGGAAAAATCACAAATAATAAAGAATTCTAACGAATTTAGAACATCTAGTAAAAAATATTTAGATTTTAAAAAAAAATTAAATAAATATTTAAATCCCTATCAAGTAAAAAAAATTGAAAAATCTTTTAATTTGGCATGTGATGCTCATAAAGGTCAACTCAGGAAGTCAGGAGAGGCTTATATCCATCATCCTTTGTCTGCTGCATCAATATTAGCAGATTTTCAGCTAGATCATGAATCAATAATGGCAGCTATACTTCATGATGTCATAGAAGACACAGAGATTGGTAAAGAGAAACTCAAAAAGAACTTTGGATCAAAAGTAGCTGAATTAGTAGATGGTGTCAGTAAACTTGATAAATTATCATTTTCAACGACGGAAGAAGCAGATGCTGCAAATCTCAGAAAAATGATTCTAGCCATGAGTCAAGATATAAGAGTTATTCTTATAAAACTTGCTGATAGAAAACATAATTTAGAAACTATAGAAGCTTTAGATGGCCATAAAAGAAAAAAAATTGGCAAGGAAACACTTGAAATTTTTGCACCAATAGCTCTGAGACTAGGCATACACTCATTAAATAAAGAGCTTGAAGATTTGGCTTTTAAATCTGTTTACCCAATGAGGTTTTCAGTACTCCAAAAAATGATTCAAAAATCTAGAGGTAATCGAAAAGAGTTGATGGAAAAGATAAAAGACTTGATTCAAAAAAAACTAAAGGACGAGGGTTTAAGCATTGAAGTTATTGCTCGTGAGAAACATGTATATGGGCTTTACAAAAAAATGAAGCTCAAAGAGTTTAAGTTTTCTCAAATCAATGATTTGTTTGGTGTCAGAGTTATTACAAGCACTGTTGATGATTGTTATAGATCCCTCGGGATAGTCCATAATTTATATACTCCTATTCCAGGTCGTTTTAAAGATTACATAGCTATTCCAAAATCTAATGGATATCAGTCTTTACATACTTCAATCATTGGGCCTCATGGTTTACCAATCGAAATTCAAATTAGAACAAAAGATATGAATATTCTTGCTGAGTCAGGAATTGCTTCCCATTGGTTTTATAAGTCCAAAAATATTCCTTCTATTAAAAATTATACAAAAGAACAGCAATGGATAACTAATCTATTAAGCATACAAAAAGATTCTGGAAATCCTAAAGAATATCTAAAAAGTATCAAGGCAGATTTACATCCAGGTAAAGTTTATGTATTCACACCTAAAGGTAATATATTAGATTTACCAAAAAGATCTACAATTATAGACTATGCGTATGCAGTACATACAGACCTTGGCAATAATTATGATTCAGCCAAAGTTGATGATATGCCTGTGTCACCAAGTACAATATTAAAGAATGGGCAAAGAGTTGAGATTTCTGTTAATAAAAATTATAGACCTGACCCAAGCTGGTTAAATTTCGTTGTTACAGAAAAAGCAAGACATTCTATTCGTGCCTCATTGAGATCTATCAAGAAGAAAGATGCTATAGCGCTTGGCAGAAAACTCCTGAAAAATGCATTAAGTGATTTTGAAATACAAATTAATGATATACCCAAGAATACATTAAAAATTATTTTGCAGGAGTACTCTTGTAAAACCATAAATGATTTATATTCGGAAATAGGTCTCGGTAACATTATAGCTAAATTGACAGCAATGAGGATATCACCTACTGAAATGCCCTCAAAAAATTCAAAAAATTCAAACGATATACAGATTAGAGGAACAGAAGGATTAGTTGTCTCCTATGCAAAATGTTGCTATCCAATACCTGGTGACCCAATTATAGGTTATATTAGTCAGGAAAAAGGTATAGTCGTTCATAGACAGTCATGTAGAAGCATAAATCAATTGAAAAAACATAGTGATGAAACACTGGATTTGTCTTGGGCTGAAAATGTTGATGATATGTTTAGCGCTTCCATCAAAGTTGAGGTGGATAATGTAAGAGGAGTTTTGGCAATGATATCATCACAAATTGCTCAAAATGACTCTGATATAGAAAGTGTAACATATGACGATACAAAAGAGACAGGTCATAATATAATGGTATTTGTTATAACCACGAGTGATATTAAAGAATTAAATAAATTAATTAGAAAATTGAAGAAGATTCCTAACATTTTGAATGTAGAGAGGAAAAAAAGTTAAAATGAATGAAAAAGTAAATTTTGGATCAAAGAAAGTTGACAAGGATGAAAAACCTGAACTAGTTTCACAGATATTTAGCACAGTATCAAATAAGTATGATTTAATGAATGATGCGATGTCTTTTGGTTTACATAGATTATGGAAGGAAAAAATGTGCTTTGTATCTAAGTTACAAGATAATGAGACTGTTTTAGATATTGCTACGGGTACTGGTGATATCGCTTTAAAACTTCTAAATAAAAGGAAGGATTTAAATATTACATGTTTGGATGAAAATAATAATATGTTGCAATTATGTAAAGATAGACTAGTAGATCATGGATATATCAAAGATATTAAATTTATAAATAGCGCAATTGAAGATGCTGATTTAATAAGAAATTATTACTCCTTAGTTACTATTGCATTTGGATTTAGAAACTTCACAGATCATTCTAAAGCGTTAAGTAATATATATAAATCTATCTTACCTGGTGGACGTTTAGTTATTATGGAATTCTCTACGCCTGAAAATAAAATTTTAAAGAATATCTTTGAAAAGTATACGCATTTATTAATTCCTAATATAGGTAAAATTCTAGTCAATGATTATGAGAGTTATAAATATCTGGCGGATTCAATCTCATCATATTACACAGTAGCTGAAGTCGATCAATTATTTATTGAAAATGGCTTTGAAAATGTTAGACATGAATTATTGCCTGGGAATATGGTATCAATACATATAGGTTATAAATGCTAAAAAGAAAACTGACATTTTTAGAATATTTTAATAAGATCCTGAGTAGTGACTTATTTAATAGAACCATACCTGATGGGTTTTTTGAGGATATAGATAATAAAAAGGTAAAAATATATCTTAAAGATATTGATTACATCATAACTGTACAAATAGAAAATAATTCATTAAGTTTACTAGACAAAGATGAAGATTTTGATGTCGAGCTTCTAACCACTTCTACAACACTAGTGCTCTTCATTCTTTCTAAAGGTTCAGATAAATTCTCTAGTAATATTATTATCAATGGTGATATTGAAACTGCCAATAAATTTAATAAATTTCTGAGTAGTTCCGATAAGTTAAAAGAAATTATTGTTCACCTGTTAGGTGAAAATAAATCAAATATTTTGGAAGAAAGAATCGATAAGGCGTCCTCTTATTTCAGAGAAATATTTTTGTCATCCACCAAAGATATTATTGATTTATTTACTGATGATTTAAGTATTATTCCATCTAAAGCAGACATCGATCAATATCTCGATGAAGTAGATAGTCTAAAGAGTAGAACAGATAAACTATATCAAAAATATAAAGATGCTAAATAATATTATCAGAGTATTTCAAATAGCACGTCTATTTATAAAATATGATGTTGATAAAATGCTTGTCAATTGTGGAAGTGGTAAATGTAAGTTTTACTTTTATATGCTTCCATGGAATTGGTTCAGAAAAAGGCATATTGATAATATACCTGAAAAAATACGCATGATGTTTGAGGAACTAGGACCAATATTTGTTAAACTTGGGCAGGTTATATCGACAAGAAAGGATTTATTGCCTGATGATGTGGCACATGAGCTATCTAAATTACAAGATCAAGTTAAGCCTTTCCCGGAAGATATATCAATGAAGATTATTGAGAATGAATTGGGAGATAAAATTAATAATATTTTTAGTGATTTTAAAGCTCAGCCCTTAGCATCTGCCTCTATCGCGCAAGTCCATGCAGCTCAGTTGAAAAATGGACGAGATGTTATTGTAAAAGTAGTTAGACCAGGTATTCACAAAGCTATAGAGAAAGATTTGCTTTTAATGAAAAAGATCGCAGAATTTTTAACATCTTTATCAGATGATTTCAAACGTATGCATTTAATAGAAGTTGTTAATGATTATGAATTGTTAGTATTTGATGAGACTGATTTGATAAAAGAATCAACGAATGCTAAGAAAATAAAGGATAATTTTGAAAATTCTAAATTGATTTATATTCCAGAAATTTATTGGGATTATGTCACAAAGAATATCTTGGTCATGGAAAGAATCTATGCAACACCAATAAATGATAAAGAAGAGTTACTAAAGCAAGGAATAAATTTTAAAAAACTTGCAACTAATGCTGTTGAAAGTTTCTTTATTCAAGTTTTCGAACATAACTTCTTCCATGCAGACATGCATCCTGGTAATATTTTTGTCAAAAAAATAGACAAAGATGATGTTCAGTTTGTTTTAGTAGACTTTGGTATCATGGGTTCTCTTAGTAAATTTGATAAAAGATATTTAGCTGAAAATTTTGTAGCTTTTTTTAATAGAGATTATGAAAAAGTAGCTAGATTGCATGTTGAGTGTGAGTGGGTACCAAAAGATACCAACATCTCATTACTTGAAAAGGCCATTAGAGATAACTGTGAGTCAATGCTTGATAAGTCGATTAAAGATGTCTCATTGAGCGATATAATCTTAGGATTATTTGATACTGCAAGAAAATTTAAATTGGAAGTACAACCGCAGCTTATTCTCATGCAAAAAGCACTACTATATACAGAAGGTTTGGGGAGAGAATATTATCCTGAGCTTGACTTATGGAAGACTTCGAAACCAATCCTTGAAAAATGGATGAAAAAACAAAAGGGATTTTCATCAACCATAAAAATTTTAAAGAATAATTACTCAGATATGGTAGATTTATTACCTGAATTCCCTGGTGCGTTAAGGAAAATTATAAATTTACTCAACAATGATCAACTTAATTTAGATAGAAATTTAGATAAGCTCAATCATATAGATAATCAGATATTTAAGAGTACAAGGAGAAGTTATTGGATGACAGCTGCCCTAATATTTTCCTTATTTGTAGTAGTGGTCTCATATTTGTTCTACAACAATATCTATTTCTTCAATCACCCAATTTATTGGTACATGGCTTTATTATCAGTTCTTATAGTTATAATGAGGCCAAGAAAAAAATAATGGAAGACAGTGGCATATTTCGTAATCTTAATGAGCAACAAATAGCAGCTGTTAAATGTTCTATTGGGAACAAATTAATATTGGCTGGTGCTGGAAGCGGTAAAACTAGAGTATTAACATGCAGAGTTGCAGAGCTAATTAATAATTATCAAGTAAAACCTAGTAATATCTTAGCTTTAACATTTACCAATAAGGCATCAAATGAGATGAAACAAAGATTGGAAAAATTATTAAGAATTTCATCACAAGGTCTATGGTTTGGTACATTTCATGGAATTTGCAGAAGACTCCTCAAGATACATTGGAAAGAAGCTAAAATAAATGAGTACTTTACAATTCTTGATTCCCAAGATCAACTAAGAATAATAAAAAGAATCATAAAGTCTAAAAATCTAGATGAAAACTTATATGATCCCAAAGCACTTCAGTCTTTCATAAACACGCAAAAAGATAAAGGAAAACGTCATAATAATATAAAAAATGATGATGACAAATATAAAGAAATTTATAAAGATTATGATGCTGCATGCAGACAGACTAATTCAGTAGATTTCGCTGACTTAATTTTGCTAACTTATGAAATGCTAAAAAGTAATGATCAAGTATTAGAATACTATAATAAAAGATTTAAAAATATAATGGTTGATGAGTTTCAGGATACAAACACCCTTCAGTTCAATCTTCTGAAATTACTTAATGGGAAAGAAGGATCTTTGTATGCTGTGGGCGATGATGATCAGTCTATATATGGTTGGAGAGGTGCACGCAGTAAGAATATACAATATTTTGAGAGTGAATTTAAAAATGTCGAGATATTCAAGCTTGAGCAGAATTATAGATCCACTAATGAAATTTTATCTGTTGCTAATAGCCTGATTTCAAATAATAAAGAAAGACTTGGAAAAAGTCTTTGGACAGACCAAAAGAAAGGAAAACCTGTATATTTATATGAAGCTTATAACGGCGATGATGAATCAAATTTTATTATTGAAAAAATACAAGAACATATTTCAAATGGGGGTAAAAGATCTGACATTGCTTTGTTGTATAGGTCTAACTTTCTTTCAAGAAGACTAGAGGAGGAATTAAATTCAAGAAGTATTCCATACAAGATATTTGGGGGATTTAGATTTTTTGAAAGAGCTGAAATAAAAGATGTAATTGCTTATCTAAGATTATCGGTAAACACATCAGATGACTCTGCTTTTGAGAGAACAGTTAATAATCCACCAAGAGGTTTAGGTGAAAAAACTATTCAACTTATTAGAAATTACTCAAAAGAAAATTCAATATCAATGTGGGAGACTATCAATCAAATTGAAAAAACAGACATAACAGGGGCAAGAGCAATAAATGCACTCAACTCTTTTATAAGTATTATTAATGAATTGATTATGAATATTAATGTCTTAGATATAAAAAAATTAATAGAGAAAACTATTTCCTTATCTACGCTCACAAAATATTATGAATCTAAAAAAAATGAAGAATCCCTCTCAAAGCAAGAAAATTTAGAAGAGCTTTTATCAACAGCAGAGAGGTTCTACCAAAATAATATTGATAGCGAAAATATATTATCTGAATTTCTCGATAATGCTGCTCTAGAAGCTGGTGAGTTTCAATCAAAAACACATGAAGATCCTATTCAGTTAATGACTATTCACTCTGCAAAAGGCTTAGAGTTTCCTATAGTTTTTTTAACAGGAATGGATGAAGGTATTTTTCCAAATGAAAATCGTAATCTCAACAAAGATTTTTTAGAAGAGGAGAGAAGACTGTGTTACGTTGCGATAACTAGAGCAATGCAGATATTATATATAACACATGCAAACATGAGATATATGCATGGAAATAATAATTTTCTCATACCCTCCAGATTTATAGGTGAAATTGATGATGGTTTATTAGAATACATAAAAACAAACAATACTAACCTAGATAGACCTCATCAAAAATATAAAACAACCAACCAAGAATTTGATGATTACTCACAAGACATAGGAACAGATGATTTCTCACAAGAAGATACCTTTACTTATATAAAGATTGGCCAACGTGTAAGACACATGAAGTTTGGGAATGGAGTCATACTTAGCTATACTGGTAAAGGGGAAAGTTTGAAATTGCAAATTAATTTTGATAGTTATGGTAAAAAATGGCTGGTTTTGTCATATGCTCAGCTTGATTTTAATATATAAAAAAGTATTGATATGAAAAGAAGAAAGTTTTTAAAGACAATAGGCGGGTCATTTGCACTGAGTTCATTACTATTCACTAATGCTAATTCATCGCAACAAAAAACAGAGTATAAATGGAAGATGGTAACATCATGGCCTAAAAATTTTCCTGGTTTAGGTGTAGGTGCTGAAAATCTAGCATTATTGATTAATAAGCTTTCCAACAATAGAATTAATATTAAAGTTTTTGGAGCTAATGAATTAATACCACCACTAGAGGTATTTGATTTCGTGTCTTCTGGTGGTGCAGAATTAGGGCATTCAGGAGCATATTATTGGAAAGGTAAAAGTCCAGCATGCCAATTTTTTTCTTCTGTACCTTTCGGAATGAACTCTCAAGAAATGAATGCCTGGCTTTATTATGGTGGTGGTTTAGAACTGTGGGAGAAATTATATAGTAAATTTAATCTTATACCCAGACCTGCAGGCAATACTGGTGTTCAAATGGGTGGTTGGTTTAATAAGAAAATAGGATCAGTCGAAGATTTAAAAGGTTTAAAGATGAGAATACCAGGACTTGGAGGTGAGGTTTTATCAAGAGCAGGCGGCGTTCCAATCACACTTGCTGGATCTGAGATTTTTACTGCATTACAAACCGGTGTAATTGATGCAACTGAATGGGTAGGACCATATAATGATCGAGCTTTTGGACTTCACAAAGCCGCTAAGTATTACTATTATCCTGGTTGGCATGAACCTGGTCCGACTATAGAGTCAATAATAAATAAAGATAGTTACAATAGATTGCCTGATGACTTAAAATTTATAGTTGATACATCCTGTAAAGCAGTTAATGTAGACATGCTAAGTGACTATACAGCAAAGAATAATCTAGCTTTACAGTTCCTAAAATCTAAAAATATTAGCATTTTAAAATTTCCTGATGAAGTTTTAGTGAAATTAAAATCTATTTCAATGGATATTCTTAAAGAGATAAGTCAGACTGATTCTATTACTAAAGAAATTTATGACTCATACATGTCATTTAATGACACTGTTACCCCTTGGACAAAAATTTCAGATAAAGCATATTTAGATATTAAATAAGACTAGGAATCATAGTAGCTATTTCTGGGATTAAAAATACTATAATTATTGCAACTAGTTGTATTAAAACAAATGGTATTACACCTTTATAAATATCTATCGTTGTCACTTCTTTTGGAGCAACACCTCTTAAATAAAATAATGAAAAACCAAAAGGTGGAGTCATAAATGAAGTTTGAAGAACCATTGCTATCATAATTGCTACCCATACTGGATCAAAACCATATGTAAATAATATTGGTCCAAATATCGGAATGATAATAAATATTATTTCTATAAAATCTAAAATAAAACCAAGTAGAAACATTATGAATAGTGTAATTATTAGAGAATAATATTTACTATCATCTCCTTGAGCTAATAAATCATGAATTAATGCTTCACCCTCTAAACCTCTAAAAACTAATGAGAAAAAGGTTGCACCAATTAATATCATAAATACCATGCTAGTTAGCTTTATTGTTTCTAGTGATGTTGCCTCAATAATGGAGGAGTTAAGTTTATTTTTATAAAACGCTAATGCAACAGCACCTATTGCTCCTAATGATGCTGCTTCGGATGGTGTAGCAATACCAAAAACTATAGAACCGAGAACCACAATAATTAAAAATAAAGGTGGTATAAGAGATCTGATTAAATTTATTCGGTTATTAGTATTATCTTTAGTCATTTCTGAAGTTTTAAATTTTATGGACTTAATATAGAACATGTACATCAAAGGTAAGAGTAAACCTGGTAATATTGCACCCGCAAATAGGTCAGAAATAGTAACACTCTCTGGTGAAAAAATCCCCATATTTAGTTGAGCCTGTTGATATGCTGATGATATGACATCAGCAAGTAGAATTAATACTAAAGATGGAGGAATAATTTGCCCCAGTGTTCCTGAGGCACATATTGCTCCACAAGATAAGCTCTTTGGATAGTTATTTTTTAGCATAATTGGAAGTGAGAGTAGCCCAAGCGTGATAACACTTGCACCTACAATTCCAGTACTAGCCCCCATTAGGATACCGACGATAACTACTGATATAGCTAAACCTCCTTTTGTATCTTTGTAAAATAGGTTCATAGCATCCAATAATTCTTCTGCAATTTTAGATTTTTCAAGCACTAACCCCATAAATATGAAAAGTGGAACTGCTAACAGGTTTTGATTAGACATAATCCCAAAAATTCTGTTAGGTATTGCTTGTAGATAAGAGTAATCAAAGAAGTCCAACTGGGTCCCTATTAATGAGAATAACAGGGCATTACCCGATAAAACAAAGCCAGCTGGGATACCCGATAATAAAAATATGAATGTTATAGAAATAAATATGATTGCAAAGATTTCAATAGTCATAACTTAAAAGAGTCCAGGTATTTAAACATATCTGAAATAGCTTGTAGAAAAATTAAACAACCCGTTATGGGTATTATAGTTTTCAGTATAAAAACAAGATCAAGACCTCCAGCTTCACTTGAGCCTTCAAGCAGAGACCAAGATTGGATGACCATATCCATACTTATAAATATAATAAATAATGATGTAGGGATGATAAAAATAAGTGTGCCAACCAATGAAATTAATAGTTGATTTTTTTCACTTAACAAATTAAAAATCACATCTATTTTAACATGTGATTTCTCTTTGAGAGTATAGCTTACTCCAAACATAAATATCAAAGCATGCAAATACATTATCAATTCTTGCAGAAATACATAGCTCATATTAAATGTATATCTAAGTAGTACCGTTAAAAAAACTAGTATTACTAGCGATATTATTAGAAACATCAGTATACTTGCTACACTACCGATAATTCTATCAATCAAAATCTGAAACTGTTTCATAATTAGTATCTAACCGATCTATCAAAATATTCTCAAAAACAAGAGGATCTTTAACATGAGTCATTTCTCCTATTTTGGGGTAGTGTAGATCTAAGAGCCTCGACAAATAGAACCTCAGAGCAGCAGATATGAGAGCATGTCCCCAGAACATATTTTCTTCTTTAGTTATAGTTCTATTTATATTATAGGCACTTATTAAAGATTTATATTTAGAAAATATGATTTTTCCATTAGCATCTGTACACCAATCATTAATAACAACTGCTAAATCATAAATCAAAGCTCCTTTATACGAATAATAAAAATCAATCATTCCTGAAACTACTCCCTTATCAAATAATACATTATCTCTAAATAGGTCTGCATGTATTGTACCAATTGGTAATTTTTGTTTCAGGAAATCCTTTTGCATATTTAGTGCTGTATTAATTAACTTTGATTGATCAGTTGTTATAAAATCAGATAGTTTTTTGAAAGACTTGATGCACCAATTAATATCTCTCATATTTATGAGTTCAATCTTGAAATCTTTTCCATAATTATGAAACTTACCAAGCAATTCACCAATATGACTGCAATGTGTCTCATCTGTTGCCACTATAGATTTACCAGACATCTTTTCTATGATCGCCGAGGGTTTGCCTTTAATTTGAGTAAATAATTTATCATCCTTAGATTTCATTACTTTGGGGCATAATAGCTTTTTATTATTAAGATGGTTCATAAAACTCAAATAATCAGCAATATTATCATTATTGAGATTTTCAAATATAGTAAATATAAATTCGTTTTGATCAGTTTTAAGAAGATAGTTTGTGTTTTCAATACCATCAGATATCCCTGTTAAACTTATTACAGAACCTATTGAATATTTATTTAGATGTTGATTCATCTCATTATGGTTAATTTTTGTATATACAGACATAGCTATTTTATTTTTTTTAAGTTATAACTTTTGAATGAATAAACTTAACATAGGTTAG